>Ga0255752_10002771_pt1 | contig 18823 bp, 18 predicted proteins | sample 011ome_25_FD_179952 | JGI IMG/M metagenome (GOLD analysis project Ga0255752, IMG submission 179952) | Coastal salt marsh microbial communities from the Groves Creek Marsh, Skidaway Island, Georgia - 011512CT metaG (version 2) | ecosystem: Environmental > Aquatic > Marine > Intertidal zone >... | reverse complement strand
GCGATGGGTTTCGTGTTGACGCTCTCGTTGATGATGACTGGGAGATGCCCGCCGCAAAGACGCACCCGCTGTCATGCAGTGCTAACCCCAACGTCTTCGACGTACGCGATGCCGTACTGAATTGTGACCGCAAAGACTTGGGCGCTGCGCTTGGTGCCATCATCTCAAGACTGCACGACGAAGTGGAGGAAGCAGCATGAAAATTGACGAAGGATATTTTAACTGTGAGACGCGCCGTACCGAGGATTGCGATCACGGCCCATGCACGGAGTACGTCGTGGCTGAGCTAGGCATACGCTTTTACCTATACGACAACGAAATAACGTTGGTCTCGTTTCATGAGGAGGAAGCATGAAGATAGCTACCGTTGACTTAGAAACCTATTGGGCTGTGGGTCACTCGCTTACCAAGATGTCACCCATCGCGTACTGTATGCACCCCGACACAGAGATTATCAGCTGCGCACTCAAGCTAGGTAACGGCCCTACCGTCGTCGCTTTCGGTGAGCATGACGTACGTGACATTCTTAACGACGTCGACTGGTCTCAGTATTGGTTGATCGGGCATAACATGTCAGGCTTTGACGCTATGATCTTGGCTTGGCGGTTCGGTATCAAGCCCCGACTGTGGGGCTGCACACTCGCAATGGCTAGACCTATCCACGCAAAAGACGTGGGGCTGTCACTGGCGAAACTTGTCGAGCATTACAAGCTGGGTGTGAAGGATCAGTCTGCTCTGATTGCCACCAAGGGTAAGAACCTGTGCGATTTTACTGAGCAAGAGATAGAGGACATGCGGTTCTACAACGCCGCTGACGTAGATCAGTGCTACGATTTATTCACACGACTCATCAAACACACCAAGCGTGACGAGGCCAAGCTGATCGACATGACGATCCGTATGCTTGTCGAGCCACAGTTCAACGTGGACATGGATTTACTGGTTAACACGTTAGCAGATGAGAGTGAGCGCAAGCAGGCGTTGCTGTGCGAGGCTGCCGACGTCATGGGCGTCGCAGAAATCGACATGGATGACGAAGAAACCGCTGCTGTGGCCTTGACCGTTTTGTCGTCGGCGGCTAAATTTTCCAAGTTCCTGCAAAGCATAGACGTGGATGTTCCCACGAAGGTTTCTGGTACAACGGGTAAAGAAATACCGGCGTTGGCTAAGACTGATGAAGCGTTTTTAGAGTTGCAGGAACACGACAACCCGCTCGTCGCCGCCGCTGCCGCAGCTCGGCTTGACGCAAAGTCGACGATCTTACAGACACGCATCCAAGCATTTATGGACGCAGCCAATGCGCACCCCGACCAGAAGGTGCCAATACCGCTGAAATACTACGGGGCTGATACCACAGGTAGGTGGTCAGGTTGGGGGTACAACCCCCAGAACCTACCGCGTGTGAACCCATACAACCCACGCCCATCCGACGCGCTGCGTCGCTGCCTTACCGCTCCTGGGGGCCATAAAGTCGTCGTCGCCGATCTGTCAGGTATTGAGATGCGCGTTAACCACTTCTTGTGGCAAGTGCCATCAAGCATGGAGATGTTTCAGAAAGACCCTGATAAGGCTGACCTCTACAAAGACTTCGCTAGTAAACTATACGACGTGCCATACGACGACGTGATTAAAGAGCAACGACAGGTGGGTAAGGTAGCGCATCTAGGTCTGGGCTTCCAAGCCGGTGCAGAAACATTTCAAAAGTTTGCGAAGGTAGCAGGGGGCGTCATCCTCACTGAAGACGAGAGCCAAGGCATCGTCGCTCGTTGGCGGTCTGACTACCGTGAGATAAAGCATGGGTGGGGTAAATGTCAGAAAGCCGTAAAGATCATGCTGAATGGTTTAGAGGGTGCCAGTTTAGACCCTTGGGGTATGATAACGCCGACGCCCATGGGGCTGGTAACACCTAAAGGCTGCATCCGGTATCCAAACCTTCGAAAGTATTACAATGAAGAGTTTGATAAAAACGAGATAGTGTACGGAAACAAACGTGCCACCTTGTACGGGGGTAAGATGGTGGAGAACATCGTCCAGCACCTCGCGCGCTGTGTCATCGCCGACAACGCAATAACTGTACAACGCGTACTTGGTTTAAATCCCGCACTCATGGTGCATGACGAACTCGTCTATGTGGTTCCGGAGGCGCAGGCGCAGTCGACGCTTGATGCTGTACAAGATATTATGCGAACCCCACCTGACTGGTGGCCTGAGCTAGTCACATGGAGCGAGGGCGACATCGCTGACACGTATGGTGACGCAAAATAAATCAAGCGAACCTCTTGCAATGTGTTAACAGGTGTGCATATGTAAACAGTTGTAGACGTGTTTTAGTACAAGAGAGCAAACGAATGATAATTCAAAAACTCAAAATGCTTATATCCCGCAGTAACCAGCTTTGTTTTAGGAGTTACGTTGCCCATCAGTGGACCGGCTCTTACCTTTTAAAGCAGTATGGGTGGCACTACAGGGAGGCTTTGCGGCTATTAAGTAAAACAAAAAATAAAAGCTCTTCTGATTGGACTGGAATAAATGTTTGGGGCAGTCCGGTAGTTGCGATGGCCCCGCCTCATGTAAGTTGGAAAATACGTAAGTGCGCTCGACTGAGCGTAACCAAAGGGGCTGGGGATGCGATGATTAGCTACCCGACATTAACTGAGATGAAAGATGGAACACGAGCTTAAAAACACAACGGAACAATTACTGCGAACACCTAGCAAAGTAGCAAACTATCTAGCACTCGCAGACAAATACATGCAGACTTACAGACAAAATCCTGATATGTTTGCACTACCTAAATCGCATAGTTTTATGCAGCCCTTAATCGCCGCATATGCTCACGACACACAAGGATTTACTGAGTATCTAATCGTCCTTCGAGACAGTTTTGAAAAAGGTGAAAGTGCGTGGGAAATGGTGCAGAAGCAGTACCGTCGGATCAACGGCAGGTACGTGCAGCAGCAGCGACGTGAACGAGCAAGTAGAGCTTGTGTAAAAGCCGAAGAACTTTACGGCCCGACCGACTACCACTCAAGACTTCAGTGGGTTGCCGACCTAGAACATAGCTGGGCAAAACGAAGATTGAGTTTCATGGAAGGACACCGTGGCAACTTTAAGAGTGGACGTATCAACACTGAAACCCGAACAGAGCTTCTTGAAGAGTTTTGGGCAGTAGTTGACGCGGAAATAGCAGAAGGAAGGGAAATACCACCTTGGAATTAACACACCCTTGGTCTTACTCGGCGCTCACTGCGTTTGAAACATGCCCGAAGCGATTTCAGCTGACGCGTGTGACGAAGCAAGTCGTCGAGAAGCAGACCGAAGCTACGATATGGGGTAATAAAGTTCATAAAGCGTTGGAGCTTTTTGCTAAAGGCAAGGAGCCTCTACCGCCAGAGCTAAAAGAGTATGAACGGTATGTGAATAAGATACTGTCATACGAAGGTAAGCGCGTCATAGAAGAACGTGTCGCGCTTACGAAAGACTTTCGTCAGACCAAGTGGATGGCGAAGGATGTATGGGTACGTGGGATCATCGACATCGGCGTTGTCGGGTCAGAGACTGCGTATTTACTCGACTGGAAGACGGGCAAACATCGCCCTGACAACGATCAACTCAAGCTATTTGCAGCACTGGCTTTTGCTATGTACCCATGGATAGATAAAGTGGTTACGGGCTTCATCTGGTTAAAAGTATCGAAGTTTGACAAGCAGCAGTTCACGCGTGAGCAGTTGCCTGAGATTTGGAATGAATTCTTGCCGCGGCTATCAAGGGTAGCAGTCGCGTATGACCAAGATAAATGGCTACCTAAACCATCTGGTTTATGCAAAAATTGGTGCCCAGTAGGCCGATCCTTGTGTGAGTTTTGTGGAGTGTAAAAGTGAAAGTAAGACACGATGACAAAGATTACGGACGGCAAGCCAACCCAATTGCACACAGATTTAATGCAGCTAACAAACAGAGAATTAGTTAGCCACGGATTTCATCAGCGCAGCGCTACATTGCTAGAAAACGAGTTACTGCACAGAGTTGAAGCGTACATCGAACTGTATGGTGACTATTTGGAAACCAAAATATGGGAATGACACCCGAAGGTAGGGTTAAGAAAAAGGTCAAGGAGTATCTCCAGTCTATCGGCGCGTGGTATTATATGCCAGTGTCAAACGGCATGGGGCGCGTTGGCTGTCCTGACATTTTGGTGTGCTACAAAGGTGCGTTCGTGGCTCTCGAAACAAAAGCGCCTGGAAAACTTGGGCATGTCACTGCTAACCAACAGCGTGAAATTATTGGCATTCAACGTGCTAACGGGTTAGCACATGTAGTAGACGACGTAGAACAGGTAAAGTCTATTATTCAGACCGCCGCTCAGAAAGGGTTAAGCCATGACCAAAACATCGAAGAAGTCGTTAGCGACTAAAGCGAAGTATAACAAACGACCATCCGTTCAAAAGAAGCGGGTGGCGAATAACAAAGCCCGTCGAGAGGGCATACGTGAGGGCCGTGTCAAAGTCGGCGACGGCAAACACATCGACCACAAAGTACCTCTCGACGCCGGTGGCAGCACGAAAAAGTCAAATACTCGTGTAGTCAGTGCCAAGGTTAACAAGGGTTGGAGAGCCAAGCGGCCTTCGATGTACACGAAGGGTAAGAAATGAACCCGCGTGAATACCACATTGGTAAGTCTGACTACTCCACGCGCACCATTCAGCCGTGGGATATTTGGTACGAGTACAAACTCAATCCTTGGGATGCAGACATCGTAAAGCGCATCCTACGCAATAAAGGCGAACGCCGACTGGACTACGAAAAGATCAAACACATCTGCGATGAACGCATCAGACAGATAGACGAGGAAGAGCAACATGCTGGTATGGCCCGAAAAACAAGCCCTGATACTGAAAACCAGAAACCCTGATCGCATTCTTAATGCGCTACCTTCTGCGAAACCGTTCAGCGTCAAAGGCAATCCGCTTATAGCAGTGCCACATAAGACCGCCGAGACGATTTTGCTACGCAACTTGGGCTTCAACGCCCCTGCACCCATTCGTTCATACTATAACTGGTCGGGAAGGTTCACACCGTTTAAAGCGCAGAAAGAGGCAGCTGCGTTTCTCTCGATCCATAAACGTGCGTTTAATCTAAGCGAACTTGGTACGGGTAAATCACTCGCTGCCTTGTGGGCATATGATTATTTGCGCGGTGTCGGCCAACTAAACAAGGCGCTCATTATTTCTCCGCTATCAACGCTTGAGCGTACTTGGGCCGACGAACTATTCAACCACTTCCCACACCTGACCTTTGGTGTTCTGCATGGCACAAAGCAGAAGCGACTGAAGCTGTTGGAAGAGGACTTCGATGTGTACATCGTGAACCACGACGGCGTCGGAATTATCGCCCCGTATTTAAAAAACCGCAGTGACGTCGATCTGGTTATCGTAGACGAGGTGGCACAGTGCGCTCGCAACGCAAGCACGGCTAAGTGGAAAGCAATTAACACCGTCGTGAATAAACACGCAAAGCCTAGATCGTGTTGGGCGCTGTCTGGTACGCCCACTCCAAACGCACCGACAGACGCATGGGCGCAATGTAAACTTATCTCGCCGCAGAACGTACCGCCGTATTTTGGTAGGTTTAAGGCACAGGTTATGAAACAGCTAAGTCAGTTCCAGTGGATACCTAAACCCGATGCCACAGAGATAGTGCGCGAGGTTATGCAGCCAGCAGTACGCTTTACACGCGACGAGTGCTTAGACTTACCGCCTGTTATGTTTGAGACCCGCGATGTTCAGTTAACCAAGGAGCAGCAAAAAGCATATAAAGACATGCTGACTAAGCTACGCGCTGAGGCTGATGACGGAGAAATCACCGCTGTCAATGAGGCGGTGAAGATGGGCAAGCTGGTACAGATTGCATGCGGTGCCGTATACACCAACGATGGTGAGACTGTAACAATACCAGCTACACCACGCATCGAGGAAACGAGGTCTATCGTGCATTCCGCAGAGGGTAAGGTGATCGTGTTTGTACCTTACATATCATCTGTACACATGGTTGCCGACGAACTGCGCAAAGACTTCAGCGTAGAGGTGATCTACGGCGACGTTAAAAAGTCAGAGCGTGATAGGATATTTAAAGCATTTCAGTCTAGCTCAGAACCTAAAGTCTTGGTGGCACAACCAGCCGCCATGAGCCACGGCCTGACATTGACCGCAGCCAGTACGATTGTCTGGTACAGCTGCGTTACCAGTAATGAAGTGTTTGAACAGGCTAACGGTCGTATCAACAGACCGGGCCAGAAGATGAACAACTTTATAATTATGCTGGAAGGTACGCCCGTAGAACGGCGTATTTATAAACGGCTACAGAAAAAACAAAAGTTACAAGGCGCGCTTCTTGATGAAGTAAAAGCACATCGAGAGCCGCTTATTGCTTGACCGCTGTCTCAAGGAGTAATATGTGTTAACGTGTAAACACATGTAAAGGTACTCCCATGAATCTTTTGAATTCAAATCAGGTCGCGGCAAAACTTGGAATGACTAAAGGCGCTTTCTACCAGTTAAAGCACCGTGAAGCGTCGTTTCCAAAACCAATAAACGTCCACCAGAAAACACTCCGGTGGGATGAACAGGACGTCAATTTATGGATCGTCAATAAAAAGGAGACTGCATATGGCGAAAGTGTCGGAGCTTGATGATGCTTCATTACTAAAAATATTCATCGCACTGCGTGACCGACGCGCACAACGCAAGGCAGCATACGACGCTGACGACGCGGAAGACAAAGATAAGCAGAACAAGATCGAAGTAGAGTTCCTACGTCGGTTCAATGAACGTGGTATTGATAACGTATCTTCCCGCGATCACGGCACTGCTTATAGGTCTACCAGATCAACGGCTACGGTCGCTGACTTTGAAGTGTTCCTAGGGCATGTCAAACAGCAAGATGCTTGGGAGTTACTTGAGCGGCGCGTAAACAAAAAAGCCGTACAAGAGTACCGTGACGCACACGACGATCTTCCACCGGGAGTTAACTGGTCGGAAGCGCAAGTCGTTAACTTTAGGCGCAAGTAATGGAGTATATTATTCTATCTTTAGACGACTGCTTACGTTCGTATTACAAAGACGACACGATTTTATGCATGTCTGAAGACGGAAAAATACCTTCCGATATGGCTCTTGCGCCACAAGCAAAGAAATGCGCGGTCTGCACACAAAACCAGTGGGGTTCGCTCATAACGCCAAACGGTAAACGCGCCAAAGCATGTGGTGAGTTTGCATGGCTATCGTTACTCGCGCCAGACGATACATCTAAGTATCAGATGCGGGTTTCGTCGACTTCTCTAAGAGCACTACGCGATTACGACAAGTCACTCAAAGACAGAGGCTGCAATGTAAAAGACGTTGTTACAAATGTAATAACAGAAACTACAGAAACGCATGATCTCTTATCATTTAGAGTTGTTCGGTTCCTCGACGATGGGGAATTGGAGAACCTAATCCAGCTGTCAAATGTTCGAGCGCCCATGTTCGAACCGGTCGACGGTTACACCCACTAAAAAAGCTAGGAGGCTTACAATGGCTGATAAAAATGCCACCCTTATTATCTCTGGAGCAACCGCTCTCTACCCTCGTATCAATCAAACTTACAAGTTTGTGAAGAACGGCACCAAGCAAGAACGTATTGCTTGTGACCCTTTGGATGATGGTGCCGAGTACACCATGTCTTTGGCGCTTACCAAAGCGCAGGCCGCGCCAGTCTACAAAGCAATGAAGGCTGCGTACGCTGAACGCAAGCAAGCAGACTGGGGTGAGTTTCCCGCCTCTGCTGATGTCTTTGACCTAAACGATAACGGGGAATACGTTATTCGCACAAAGCTCAAAGGTGCGTTCAACAAAGAAACCACCAGCGTCGATCAGTTTGACGCCAGTAACAACGATCTACCAAAAGACTTCATGCTTACGACGGGGTCTAAGATCAATGTGTTGGTTTCACTGGTAGTGTACGATCCATCTCGTATGGATGGCTGCGGCGTATCTCTTCGTCTTCGTCAGGTACAAGTCATAGACTTGGCAGTGATGAGAAAACGCTCTGCGTTCGACGTCATGGAAGGCGGGTTCAACTCGCAGTCTGAGGGCTTTGCAACAGGCTTTGAAAGCGCAGCTGATACAGCTGGTGAGGCTGATGAGTTCGACGAACCAGCGCCAAAAAAGTCCAAGCCAGCGGCTAAGGCAAAACCGAAGGCTGAGGCCAAATCCGTAGAGGACTTCAACGACATCGACGATGCTTTGGATAACTTGGATTTTGAAGACGCGTAACCAATCAAACCTCTAGGTAGCCGGAGCTTTTTCGGCTACCATTCTGCTAACACGTAAACACATAGGTGAGATATGGAGACGCTGGAGTTTCTGGAGTGGCTGCTGCCACCCGACGGAAATATTGTCCTTTCAATTCTGAAAAAAGAAAACGGTAGAGAATGGTGGCAGAACCGCAAGTTTACAACCATCGCCGAGGCTGCTGACCAAGCAGTAAAATTAGATCAAACTGAAGAAGTCTACGTGGCTCTGCACTCGTTCAACGACTGGTACGAAGACGGTAACGGCAATCGTCGTTTGCGCACTCAAGAGAACGCTGACTGGTGCAAGGTGCTGTACGATGACTACGATGTAGACCCCGATAAACCTAAAAAGTACGATAGTAAAAAAGAAGCGATTGCTGACATCGTCAAACTAGCGCAAGCGTTGCGGTTAAAGCCTACGATTGTGGATAGCGGCGGCGGCTACCACGCATACTTCAATCTAAAAGAGCCGGTTCGTACAGACACATGGACAGAGCTTGCATCGCTCAAGAGAGACATCACCAGTTTTCTGGGCATGAAGATTGACACCGCTGTTGATATGGACGCGGCAAGAGTTCTGCGCCCCATTGGCACACACAATAAAAAGTATGCAGAGCCGATCCCTGTGAAGCTCATTAAGAAAGGCGAAAGTTATTCGGCTGGGCTAATCCGAGAACGTATGCAAGCGTTTATTGACCAAAATAATATTACCCCTGCGCCCAAGCACACGCCTAAAGGTAAGAAGGGTTTCGGAGTCCTCAAGCAAAACTACCCAGCGTCTGATGCTGAAAAGGTAGCCGAACATTGCAACGCTGTTCGAGCTTTGCGTGATAGCCAAGGTAACTTGGAAGAGCCGCATTGGCACCGTGCTATAGGCGCAATCAAGATGTGTGTCGATGGCGAAGACAAAATACATGAATGGAGCAGTGGCTACGATGGCTACACCTACGAAGAAACCCAAGTTAAAATAGATCAGTGGGAAGTAGGTCCGACGTCCTGTGACGAAATGGATAAGATAGTAAGCTGCAAGGCTGACTGCCCTGTCGCAGACAAATGTAAGTTCCCCATACAGTTAGGCGCAAGCGAAGAAGCCGACCCCGTCGCGTATGAGACAGCCGTCGAAGACGACGCCAGCGCTGCGGTACCGACGCCGACGATGGTCGAGGGTCAGGTTATACCACACTGGCCCGCCACAGGTTGGACATGGGATGGACAGCACCTGTCACGGTCGGTCACTGACGCCGACGGAATTGTAACATGGCGTAAGTTTTCAAGGCTACTGGTGTATCCGATCAACCGCATTCGTAACAGCGAGGGCACGTGGGTTGTTCACTGGCGAGCTAAAGAAAAGAATGGCCGGTGGCGCGAGTTCTTTATGCCAACATCGGAACTGGCCTCGCCTAGCCAAATGGCTGAGACATTTGCCAGCAACGAAGTCTTTTTAGTTAATTCAAGAAACGCGAGGGGCGACATGGCTGAGTTTGCGCAGACCCTGATTGAGACACTGCAAAAATACAAAGTAGAAACCAAAACCTACGAACAGTTTGGTTGGACGGAAGACCGTAAGGGCTTTGTCATGGGCACCAAAATGATTACCGAGAAAGGATCAAAAGAGGTACTGTGCGATAGTCAGATACCACCAGACGTAGCCGTTGACTTCGGTCAGAGCGGTACTCTTGAAGAGTGGGTTGCCAACATTGACACCTTGTACAACCGCAAAGGTGCCGAGCCGTTTCAGTTCGCGCTCTGTCATTCCATGGGTTCGGTCCTTGTGGAGTTAATGGGGTCTTCTAACTGGCATGGTTTACCCTTGGCGTTCACTGGCGCTGGAGGTACCGGCAAGACAACAGCGACTAAGATCGCTTGCGGCTTTTACGGAAACCCAAAGCTGATGAACAAGCAGACTAACGATCAAGGTTCCACGCTGAACGCGGCGATAAAACGGATCGCAGCCACAGGGGCGGTGCCGCTCTTGCTTGACGAGTTTTCGGGTAGACCGCCCGAAGAGATTACGCGCACTGGGTACGCTCTTGCAAATGGGCGAGACAAGGAGCGGCTTTCATCGAATGGGTCTTTCGCCACCGTGGGCAAGGAGTGGTTCAAGAACAGCTTCATTACCTCAAACGACAGCATCCTAGAAAGCATTGCTAAGCTGCCAGCTGGGTACAGAGTTGAGGCTACGCAGCTACGGTTTTTTGAGGTGTCACTACCCGAGAACTTTAGAAAGAATGTGTTTCCCGACATCACGCAGACCTTCGTGGAGCACCACATGGACAACGTGTATGGCGAGGCGTGTCTTCCCTACATTCGTTTTATTATGAAGAACCCCGACTGGGTGCGGCGGCAGCTGTCAGCAGCACGGGCCAAGTTCAACCCGCAGAGCGATGACGATAACAAGGAGCGCTTCTATCGAGACACAATCGTGACCGCGCTTGTTGCAGGGCTGATCGCTAAAAAGCTAGGGCTGATTACCTTCGACGTGAACGTCATGAAGAAGTGGGCGGTGAACCAAGTCAAGCTGATGCGGGATAATCGCAGAGAAGTTAACGTCGATATAAGAGAGCACCTCGCCTCCTTTATTGGCACCCTTCACGGTCGACTCATCATTACCCGCAAAATGTACAACAACAGCGCTCGCAAAGAAGACCCCGCTGTGGTGTTGCGAGGCCCAGCAGTAGGCCGCGTATGTACAGAAGATAAGAAGGTGTACATCACAATCAACGCAATCGCCGACTGGTGTAAAGAGAACAGCGTAGCGCCTTCTGCTATCCGCGAAGAATTAGATCGCGCTGGCTACCTTGTGTACCAGTCCGATGGAAGCGTGAACCCACGAATGTATATCGGCAAGGGGTCTACTGTGCCAACAGGACAGGCTCGCTGCTACGAACTCAAATACCACAAACTAATGGATGGAAGCGGTCTAGCGGAAGTTCCAGTAGCGGAAACAGGAAAGGCTAGAAATGCAGTTTAGAACAGTGGACGAACTGCGCGATGCCATGGCACACGCGGCAGTTATTGAAAACGCCAGAGCGCGCAAAATGTGGGGCAGTACCAGCGCTGCCACCGGAACTGCGTTGGCTAAGGAACGTGGTGGCAAAGGCGGTAGGCCAAAAAAAGACAAACCTAAGCCGCTAACGTCGCAGGCAAAGATGGTAAACCGCATGCTCCAGACCGGTCTTAGCTGCGTAGAGATAGGCAACATTTTAAGTAGACCGGCCGACGCAATAAGAACCATAAAGGAAAATTTCGAACTCCCACGAGAGGAAGATTGATGCCGCCGCTACCCGATTGGTGTGAGATACCTATTGATATTAAACAAGCTGCGCTTGTGTTAGGTGTGTCAAAACGCAAGTTGATCGACGCGCTTAAAGCTGCCGAGGTAAAGGCCGGTCTGCATTTTGAGTTGCGCGGAACCAAAAAAGTCTTTTATCGTGAAAACATTTTAGCGCTTCGGAAGGTAATGACGCAATGCGCCTCAAAATCACCAAACGAAATGGGGTCTTTCAAGCCGACGGATATGGTCCAGACGGTAAAAGAATCCGACGCTCTCTTAAGACTGCGGACCCTCGCCGCGCAGAAGAGCTAAGAGCAGACCTAGAAAAACGTCTGTGGCAGCTTCATCTTTATGGAGCCTCTGCCGTTATGACGTTCGATCAAGCAGCTGTAGCCTACGCTGAAGACGGTGGTGAAGCGCGGTTTCTTGTGAAAATATCTGAACAGCTGGCAGGGCTGTCACTGCACAGCATTACTCCGCAGATCGTTCGCAACGCAGCTAAAAAAGCGTACCCTACGGGCGCGGCGTCGACGCGCAACCGCCAGGGAATTACGCCAGCACAGTCGGTGATTAACTACGCACACCAACAAGGGTGGTGCGGTCCAATTAGAGTTAAGAGATTTAACGAAACCAAGCCACAGCGCGAAGCTGTTGGAGTAGATTATCTAGTTGCACTAGAACCCCACGTGCCCGTTAACATGTTTGCACTTTTACTGTTTCTCCATACAACGGGGAGGCGGGTTAGCGATGCAATTAACTTACGGACTGGCGACGTAAACTTAGACACCGCCATCGCTTCTATCTCAAAAACTAAAAACGGAGACTCAGCCAAGGCAAGTTTGGTTCCTGTTCTTGTAGACATCTTGCGAGAGCTACCACCTCGTAACGGTCGTGTGTTTGGATACAAAGACAGGAGTTCCATCTACGATACTCTTAAACGTGCTTGCAGCAACGCGGGTATAAAGTACCTAGCAACACATCAGCCGGGTCGCCACAGCTTTGCAACGGCACTCGCTAACCAGCAGTGGACCAGTAAAGCTATCGCCGACGCAGGGGGCTGGAAATCAGTCCGATTAGTCGACGAAACATACATCCACACAGACAATCCAGCGGTGCTCGCAACAGCCGTTTTGGGCAAGAATTGGTCACGCGCTTCTGGCGAAGGCAAGTAAGTCCTTGATAATATTTACTTATTTAAGGTGAGCCACTCCCCTGCTAAGGGAGTAGGCCCGGAAGGGTCTCGAGGGTTCGAATCCCTTCGTCTCCGCCATAAAACTAAATAAAAACAATAGTTTAGCCTTACATGTGACGTGTGTCATGCGCAATAATCAGGGCACAAGAGTGCATGAGAGTGCAGAACATTGCATAGAAGTGCAGAACATTTGGTCACGTTTTGGTCACACGACAAAAAAAGACCCCCCGCTGTTGCAGTGCGAAACCTAGCCGAGCGAGGGGTTAGTTGGCTGGCGCTTGGGAGGAGCATGTGCCAGCGACGGAGGAGACTTTAACTATCTGAGAGCTTGCTGCGTCCTTTCGCTTCTCGTTTTTTCTGTTCACGTGGTGCTCGCAGCAGGTCGGACACAGACTGACGGTTTAAAACGCCACGTGTGTCATTGAAGAACGGACGCACTCTATCTTTGGCGTCTTGTAACTCTCGCCATTCTTCACGCAAGTTTTTCATACCCTGACGATCACGTGCCTTGTTCGCCTTGATATACGCTTTGCGAATCTTACCGCTCTCTTTGCTGAAGTATTGCTCTAGCTCGTACTGCTGACCGCGTGTCCACTTGATTTCTTGTATCTCGGTGGACGGAATACCCATCGCGTTTACCAACAGGCTGAATGCGTCTATCTCACGTGGATCAACTACTACGTCGCCGTTGCGCATGGTGTAGCCATCTGTAGCAAGGCGGTAGGATTCCATCGCGGACCGGATACCTTTGGGTACGGCGTACTCCATCCCCTTGAAGACGTCGCCTTGCTTGGCATACTCACCAGCGCGGAAGAAGTTTACTCCTGTTGTTCCGACTGGCCCTGCCAGTGCGTTGAAGAATATGTCCTTCGCTCCGCTTTCGCCAAGCTGGTAATCCACATAGGGTAGGGGGTGGAATATCTTTGACTGGTTCAACTTCGTGCTTAGGTCGATACCGACTGTGGAGAATATGCCACGCGATAGAGCTGTTCCAAACACACCGTCGTCAATCTCCCGCTTGATGTAGCGCTCCAAATCATCTGGTTCGTCTTCGTCACCCAAGAATGTAGTTAGCCAGAACGCTGTCGACAGAAGCGGAATACCTGTTGCCCCCGCACCGAGTGCAGCATGAGCCAGTGAGTACCCGAGAATGCGTCCGCCAACTGCAAACTCTAGTTTTTGTGCTTCTGTGGATTCCGCAAACGGGTTGATAGTCGGGTTCATAAAGGTTTGCTTGAACGCTTTAGAGTAGTGCCATGCCATAAGCAGCTGGTACTTGCGGTACTGCACTGTCAGTTTAGGCAGCGACTTCAGTAACAGCGGTGCGTCAAGGCGAGAGAAGTTCCCTTGCGTGTCCTCCACCACAGCGGTCGCATATTCTTGCGCGTTCATCTTTAGATCAGACAGCCGTTGCGTATTACTTTGCGCAACATCATAGGCGGCGACGGCTGCGGATATCCGGTTCTGCGCTTCTACATATCGTGCCACTTGGTAGAGCTTGTGCGTGATTTTGCCTAGTACGCCTGTACCTTTGTCAATGAACTCAAATCCTGTCTGGAACCTGTCGAACTCAGCAAGGTCTTCTTCCATACCCACGTCAAGCAGCTGACGCAGCTGCAAGTTTTCCAAAAGCTTTCGGTACTGCTGGGGTACTTTATCCAGATCAATCTTTGTCTGCATGTTGCGAGACATACTCGTGGCACCCATTGCCACTTTATAACCTTTGAACAACGCACTCCACGCGCCTGAGTAGTCATTAAAGTCGCCTGCTATGCGAGGTACAGTAACCATAGCTGGCTGCGTGGCGTTTGTTAGGTGATACCCGATACTACTGGTCAGCATGTAAACAGAGTTGGCTGCGGCTAGTCGATCCATGACAGCTTGGACTGGACCTTCTTGCTGAATTAGCCCGTCTCTATAGTGTCGCACTACCATGATGTAGACTGACTGCCGCTCTTTATCACGAACGTTATTATCGCCTTTTACTTCTTTAGCGGCTTCTGCCAGTGCGGTGTTGACCTCTGCGCCGGTCTCCATCTGCGCGATCAAACTAGCTTCTGCGCGAGCATGAGACAGAAACGACTTCATCATGTTTTCATCGTAGCCAGCGCGGTTAAGGCGGCGCGATCCAGATAGTCGGGCGCTGCGCTCGTCCAGCGATTGGAAGTACAAGTTCTTAACCATATCGGCAAAAGCGTTTTTGGCTTTGGCGTCAAACTGAGCGTTACTACCAGCGTTAAGGGCACCAAGAACTTTTTCGTAGACCTGTGGGTTTGTTACCCGATCCATTTCAACGTCTGGTGTTTTTTCAGTTGCCGCAAACGCAGCAAACCTAGAGCTGTTGGCGTCCACAAACTGCTGTGCAGAACCGGGGGTATCAAAGAACCGGATGATGTAATGCTCAGGATCAGACTTCAGATCATCTACGAGTTTCCTGTTTTCTTTTGTGTTCTTCTCACTCAGTAAGTTTTCCGCGTTAATCAAACGCTGTGATTTCATCTCTGCTACATAATTACCGAACCGTTTAAGCGGAGCGTACGGCCCCTCCAGAGAGGCATCTGTAAAGAACTTACCCGCCACTCCGAGCTGCTTGGCTATCTCTTCCTTACGCTTGCGCATCTTTTCGCCATGAGCAAACACGTCTGCAACAAGCTGCTTCTCATCGTCGGACAGACGGTTGAACAGATACGCAAACTGCGAATCCACCTTCACCTGTTTCTTTTCAAATAGCTCGGGGTGGTACTCTTTAGGGTCGTAGCCCCACTTCTGATCGAATGTAGACTTGCCCAAGAAATCGTTGATCGCGTTGAGACGGTCGTCTTTTAAGTCTCTCGCACGTACGGCAATGTCTTCGAAGCCGAGACGTATTTCGCTGCGTATCGCTTCAGCCTTTAGCACCCCTTCATACCAACGTTTGATAGCTGGCATCTTGTCGCCGTGTTTTCTGATTAGATCGTGTAGAAACGAGGTTGACCGAGCGCCGAACTTCATAATCTCGCTGGCGGTATCAAATGCGTTTTTGGCTGGCGCTCCAAAGTTGTGGCCTACCCACGCGCCATTCAAGCCGTATTTAATTTCCCCTACTGTGCTTGTCTCGTCGCTGACCCTTTTTCCTGGCGACCGCGAAACAACGATAAGATTTTTATCGTTAAATATTACGTTGTTGTTGGCTATGCCTGTGGGCGATGAAGCTCGACGGGAAGCGTTGTCGGGAAAGATAACACCCTTCACACCGTAATCGTCCATCAGCCTAGATACTGTTTCCTCGGCTTGGATATCATTGCGGCGGATGAATAGAGGGCTGCCCTCGCCTTGAAACTCTTTCAACGCGTTTACAAAGAGGTAAGGTTGATCGATCTCCATGCGTCTCATCGCCATGTAAACATCTTGACCGGTGGCGGTATCTAAAGCCTCCCTCACAACGCTCATTACGTCTTCATCCCCACCGGCTAGGGGAGCGTTTTCGTAGTCAATCTGCTGACGAAAATAGGAACGCCGAATATCTCTAACTCGTGGACCAAAACTAATATCGTTATCTAGGTAGACATTTCTGACCCCGACCAGTCGCATAGTATCAAGTACAGCCATTACGTTAAGGTTTTCAAACATCTCAACGAGATTGTTATAAACATCTGGCGCTGAAGATATTTCTTCCATCCAAGGTAGCAATTCGTCGTCGTTAACGGTGGTGTCTACCGTCATGAGGTTGCCCTCAACACCCATTTCTCTAGCTTCGATAAGCTCGTCAATCAAAGCCAATTTCACCCTATCTATTTCAAACTGCAACTTTGGCGTTATGTCGGTAAGCTGGTCAAACGTAAAACTTCTTCTTGCACCGGGAGTGTCATAAGAAACTAAGACTTCTGCTTCATCAATATGCGCTTGACTGCCCAGCTTGTGGCCTGAGAAACTCTTTTTAAGCCGTATATCTATATCGGCTGGATTATTAGTTCTTTTAGCCACCATTCGGTCAACATATTGTTTAGCTGCAAAGCCGCCTAAACCCGTGGGGTTCGTCACAATTCGCCGTAGTGTGATCGGCATCTCATTTAGGTTAAAGCGCGGTGCGCTAAACTCACCTTGGAACGGCCCTCTTTTCCGTGCTTCGTCCATACGCAGATACCAGCGAGCTATGCTAAAGCGTTCAGCGAGATATGTCCCCCACCCGAATACTTGTGCGCCTTCGCCCGAACTCATGTAATCATGGTTGAAACGCCTAAAGTCCGCAGCAGTTCCATGCTTACGTGCGCGAAGAGATATGCGTGATGCGCCCCATGCTAGGTCTACAACATCCTGCGGAGTAAGGTTTTTAATATCAAAGCCCAGCGTCCTAAGAGCGCGTTTAAATCTAGCATATAGGTCACGCACAAACCTTCCTACGGGGTTGGAAACTGTTGGTTCAACGCCAGCCAGAGTGGCTTCTTGTAGAAAGTACGCTATCGTCTCCGACGTAACCTCTTCGTCGGTCATGTTAGGTACTGCTAACTGAGCTTCCCCCACAGCCTGCAAGGCACGTTTGGCGATGATACTTTCTTGCGAGTTATCGTTTTTTAACGCCCATCTAGTGATCTGCGCCTCAAGCAAAATCCGGTCTTCTTCCGGTATTAAATTATCTATGCCGACATGGGAGCCAACCTCGTGCATGAAGGCTGCACGTTCTCCACCTTTGGGTATATTTTCCAGAATAAAATACGCAATCGGTTCCTCGTTCTTATCTTTTCTAACAAACCCAAAAGGGTTAGCGGAACGGATCTCTGCGTTTTCTACCTCGTCGGTGGTTATTCTGGCTGCGATAAAGTCATTTATGGTATCGAAATACCGTACGCGGAAGTTAGATTTTTTACCCGTAAGCTGTTTGATTATCCCCTCAAACGTGTCTCGGGTTGCTGTCTGCGCGGCTCTGAAACTCGGTGGAAGACCAAACCTAGGCCGATTAAGTTTTCTTGGGATTTTCTTTTCTACTGTTACATTTGTTTTGTTTTCGCCAGCTGTAAAGTTCTCCCCTACGTCTTCATCTCCGGTGGCGTCTTGCGATGGGTCGCTAGTATTCTTTTCTCCATCGGACTGAGTTCCACTCCCTCCTTCTCCGCTTTGATCAGGATCGGCAGTATTTTCTTGATCCGTTGCTGGGCCGCTAATTGCTGGGACTTCGTTACCTTGACCATCTATCTCTCCATCCGCAACACTGTAGCGGTCTGATATTTCTTTAAAGTCTTGCTCAAGCCCACCGATATCGGCACCCTTGCTAGCTTGGTATTGTAGCACAGCCAGTAGTAACTCACGCACGTCATACTTACTTAGCTGTTTTATTTTTGGCGCGGTGGGTGGAGCTACCTGACTCCACAGATTAGCGGCCTTAGCTGCGTCTACCTGTGGAAGAAGTTCTTTTATCTCTGCATCTACGTTAGCACGGCGCTGGTTTGCTTCCTCTGCGCGTTGGTCTGCAATGGCATTGGGTTCGTCGGCTTGCTGGTTTGCAAACTCAATCTCCTCATCAGTTCGACCGTCATTTGTACCCTGTCCAACAGACGCAAGTGTGCCTGATCCATCGCCTAGGTCAGCTTGGTCAAAGACCTGTTCCGGTGCATTTTGGTCAAACTCTTCGGAGCTTGTTATGCCTGTTCTTTTTAGCTCTGCCCTTTTCTCGTCAACTGTTTTATTTTCAGCTTCAGCTAACTTTGTTTTAAGAGCGTCGATTACGCTTTTAGCGGCTTGCTTGCTCTTTAGACCGGCGGCTTCAGCTACCAGCGTAGGGCTTAGTTTACCTTTAGAATCGAGGAACTTTGATTCTTCGTTGGTGTTGAACGCTTTAAACAACTCAGTAGCAACGCTTTGCTGACCTTTAGTCAGTGGCTTGCCGCCGATCCCAGTCACCAGAATATCGTCTATCAGCTGCGCGGAAGCATTTTCACCAGTGGTATCTGGTAACGTGTTAGCAGGTGTCGGCACAGCGGCGGTTTCTTCAACGGGGTTAAGCACCTTATCGAGCGCGGCTTTATACTTCTTGATGTTAAACTTCTGCCCG
>Ga0255752_10002761_pt1 | contig 18874 bp, 25 predicted proteins | sample 011ome_25_FD_179952 | JGI IMG/M metagenome (GOLD analysis project Ga0255752, IMG submission 179952) | Coastal salt marsh microbial communities from the Groves Creek Marsh, Skidaway Island, Georgia - 011512CT metaG (version 2) | ecosystem: Environmental > Aquatic > Marine > Intertidal zone >... | reverse complement strand
CGACCAACAGCGTTGCGATTACCTTTTTTTACTGTTGTAACGTCACTTTTACGCGGTCTTCCACGCTTTCGGCGAGGAGGATTATCAACATCTGACATACATACCTCTTATAAGACTCTTTAAAGTTTCGTTACCGTGCTTATATGACATACATTTAATAATTATCATATAAAATTTATCCTATACGGCGCGGTAAAGAATCTTTAAAGACATAATATACTATTTATTGTACCATACTTTTGATGATTTGTCAAGCATTATTTTTAATAAGACTCTACTGTCCTTTAAACTGTACCAGCACGGTCCAGATTCTGCACCGCTTAGACCCTTTTGTTATATAGGTTTCTTGTTAGATAACTAGGGGTTATTTTAAGGTTCAATTTTGATCTTTTTTGTGTCTAGGTAGGACATACACGTTGATGCGTCGTCGTCTACCCCTCCCCGCCCCAGAATCTATACAGGTTTCAACAAAGTCAGTTCCAAAACAGAACCTAGTCAGTGTCAAAATAGAACTAACAAGGCGGGTGTGAGAGTCTAGGTTGGTCCTTATAGGTAGCTCGACAGACTCGACTGTACCTATGCGTAACACACGTCAGATCAGTGCAGTATTCATATCGTGAATGTTTTATAAATCCGTATTGAAAAATAAAATGGCTTTGCCCTGTACATTCTCAAAACCTTTCCCTAAGCTGTACTCATCAACTAACTGATAAAGGTAATTAAATATGTTCAACTTATATGAGATTTATGTATGTCATCCTGAGACTGGCGAGCGTGGCTGGGACATTGAGTTTGTCATCGCGTTGGACGTTGACGATGTTACAACGTATCCTTTCTTTGATTGCGTGATCATGAAAGAAGGAAGCTATAGCGACAAGTTTTCGGCAGCTATGTCTGGTTTTCCTATGACGGAAGCGGCGATGGCGCAACACCAAACTATAAAGATTAACAAACGGGAAACATTCTAAACGCCGAAAGGCGTCTGGGTAAACAACGGAGATATTGACATGACATACGACGAAGCAATGGAAGGTTACGACGTATCAGCAAAGCAAGCCAAGGCGGAGGTGTTAGCGCACGGCATAGACTGGGACGAATTTGTTGAAGAAGTAGGAAGCAAATCAGTTTACAAATCAAATGAAGTACTTGAATGGTTAGGTTACTAAGGGAGAAATGACGATGAACAACACGATAGACTACAATCACCACTGCCAGCTTGTTATTAACAATGACTATGACTATTACCAGCTAATGGTGGAGCATGTGAAGGAAGCAGACTCACGCGAGGACTTTATCGGACGTTACGAGGGTATTGTAGGTAATCTAATGCTCAAAGGTATTAACGGATTACAGCGCGAGTTTCTTGTCAAATGTTTTAATCGAATTGACTTTGTAGAACTTGGCGGTGATTTTTATGACGAACATATAGAGGAAGTGACAGCATGACAAAGGAATACCATTCAGCGTTAATACGCATCAACAAAGCCAACAGCGTTAAAGAGTTGGAGAAATTGGAGCGAGTCTTTTCAGACATATACGAAATAGGTTTTTTCACTGTTAGCGAGTTTGGACGGCTTTGTGAAAGGATACTTGACAAGATTGTTGATATTGAACTATCGGAGGAAACAGTAGCATGAACCCAACACTACTTGACATTGCGATTTTGTTTAGCTTTGTGCCGGTTTGGGCCGGCCTTTGCTGGGCCTATGAGAACTGGACAGACCCACGAGCGAGACGCAGACGACAACGCAAGGCACGACGCAAGGCACTACGCAGAGACTTACAGCGACAAGGGAGGTTGCTGCGATGAGAATCACAACAGCAAAGAAATACTACGGATGCACAACAAACTTTGGCAGTGATGGGATCATCATCGAGTTTGGTAAGTACACCGTCGATATGTACTTGACAAAACGATTTAAAGTATCAACCATGTATGCACCACCAGATGATTACATTACGTTCTCGTATATTGTTTGGCTTGGATGGTTACGCATAGAAATATCTGGACGGATGGAGATGGAAGCATGACATATCAAAAGTTAATTGAAACATTGTTACGCATGGATGATCGTTACTTAAAACAAGAGGTTTGTTACAGTAGAGGTGAGGATGACTTGCAGCTTATCAACGCAGTGAAGATTACACACTTTACGTACCGTGTAGATGATGCAAGTATGCCTGAAGAAGGTCATTTTGTTTTAACGTTTGACTAGGAGAGAGACATGATTGGAATGAATGTTATGTATACCGTAGAGTTATACGATGATGTATGGTCGCAGGTGTGGTCGATAGACTGTATTGATCAAGCGAAGGACTACGTATATTCTAAACGTGGCAACGGTAAACGATACCGAATTGTCAAGCACACAACGGAGGTGCTTTATGAGGGAGTGTAACATGTACGACCTAAACTTAACCATTGATGTTCAGGTTCAGTATCACTTCGACAGACGCGATAAGTTTATTGAATTAACATCTGTCAAGTGGTACGGATCAGAAATAGTGGAGCATATTAGCGACAAAACTTATGACAAGATTGTTGAACATATTAAAGAAGAGGACTTGTACAGGCACGAAGAGTGATGTTAGACTCTATGCAGAAAGCATATAAGACTATCTTAAATTTATTATCTTATAAGGTATTTATCCTATGAGTATCTCTAAAGAGCAGAAGATACTGGAACTTGTTGAACGGCAGTTGGACTTGTTAACCGTAACGGAAGCGTTGAACATTGCAGGTGGGTTTTTCACTGAGTTGTTAGAGTCAATGGACGACGGTGAGATTGATGAATTGTACAGCGACATGGGAGCAGGCAGACATGGCCTTCACTGAAACACACCAGCCTTGTGCAGACTGCGGCAGCAGTGATGCGTTAGCGTACAATGAGGACGGCTCTAGTTATTGTTTTAACTGTAGCAAGTACACCAAAGCCGATAAGTTTAACGTACGGGAAAACGTACGAGAGCTAGGATCTATCAGCGATGCACCAAAGCCATCGTTTAGTCAGACAGAACACCGTTTAATCACGGCGGAGTACAGATCCATTACTGACCGTCTCATTACAGGAACAACGGCGAAGAAGTACGCAGCACTTAAGCAGGGTGATGTTACAACATTCGGTTACTACAACCCTGAAGATCCAACAAAGCCGATAGCTGCCAAGGTACGCAACCCTGACAAGCGGTTCAGCATCATTGGAGATTGGAAGCAGGCTGGCTTGTATGGACAGCACTTGTTTCCTGAAGGCGGTAAGTATGTGACCATCGTTGAAGGTGAGTACGATGCGTTAGCGGCTCATCAAATGACAGGCAGTAAGTATCCCGTTGTCAGTGTCCGTAACGGTGCAACGTCGGCGGCAAAGGACTGTCGCCTTTTTTATGATTGGCTGAACAGCTTCGAGAACATTGTGCTTTGCTTCGATGCTGACGAGCCGGGACAGAAGGCAGCGAAGGAGTGTGCTGATCTGTTCGGTAACAAGGCAAGGATTGTTAAGCACGTCAACGGCTACAAGGATGCGTGTGATTACCTTGTTAACAACCAGTCAGAGCTATACACCAAAGCGTTCTGGTCAGCACAGCCTTACACACCTGAAGGTATCGTTGGTGCCGGTGAGCTACGCGATCTGATCAAGAAGCCACTGACCAAGGCAAAGGTACAGTATCCGTTCGATGGATTGAACAAACACCTGTACGGCATACGCACGTCTGAGTTGGTAACTATCTGTGCTGGCTCTGGACTGGGCAAGAGTACCCTTCTGCGTGAGGTAGTCAGTTCCATTATGGCACAGTCTGAGGACAACCTTGGTCTCATGTTTCTTGAGGAGACACCTGAGCGTACCATGCGTGGCCTTGTAGGTCTTGAACTGAACAAGCCTATCCACCTTCCAGACTGTGAGTACGACGACACTGACATTGATCTAGTCTACGATACGATGGACTATGAGAACCGTGTCTATCTCTGGGAACACTTTGGCAGTAACGAGATAGAAAACGTACTGGGCAGGATGAGATACTTTGTCAAGGTGCTTGGTGTTAGATTTATCGTACTCGATCACGTGTCTATCCTTGTCTCTGACCAGAGCAACGGTGATGAGCGACGTGCTTTGGACATGATCATGACTAAGCTGCGGACGTTCGTTCAGGAGATGGGGATTTGTATGTTCCTTGTGAGCCACCTGAGACGCCCTGAAGGGAAGCAGTTGGAGGATGGTGCTGTCACTAGCCTTGGTATGTTACGTGGCTCTGCGTCGATTGCACAGCTGTCTGATGCGGTCATTGGTGCTGAGCGTAACAGTCAAAGCGATGATCCTGTTGTCAGAAACACGACCGTGCTACGTGTGTTGAAGAACCGATACACTGGTAAGACAGGGAAGGCGTGTGAGGTATTCTACAATGAAGCTACTGGACGGCTGACACAGCGTGAGGAGAAGGATAGTGCTATCTTATAAGCTAGGAAAAAACGAACAAAAGGTCTGTCAATCTATTGCAAAGATGCGTTACGAGAACGCCAGAGAGAAAGGTTTTGGGCAGGATAAAAACGTAGTCACTGTGGATTCGTACAAGAACATTGACGTTGACGGTGTTGGTTCTGAAATGGCCGCAGCAAAGATACTCAATGTGTACTATGATATTGAAACAGACTTCCAAGCACACGAGTTACCAGCATACGACATGATACACAAAGGTAAAACTGTCGATGTGAAGACAACCAAGTATAGAACAGGTAGACTTATCGTAATGCCTCACAAGAAACACGATCAGTGTGAGATATATTTGCTAGTAGTGGGGGAGTTTCCTGAGTATACTGTAGTAGGTTATGCTACTTATGATGAGATAGTACAAGAGGAAAACTGGGGTGATCCTTTCGGTCGTAACAGACCTGCCTACTTTTTAGATCAGCATAAGCTGACGCCAGTAGAGGAACTTATTGAATGAGATGTATAGCGTGTGACGTAGAGCTAACAGACTACGAAGCAACAAGACGGTTTGCTGTTAGCCAAGAGTTTGTAGACTTGTGCAACAAATGTTTCGCTGTTAGTCTTGATGACGGTGATGTGATTGACCGCGCCGATCTACGTACACTCGCAGACCTAGAGGAGATGATCTACCATGAGCAAGATTGGGAGTTGGATATTGGAACAGGAACAGTTGATGGAGACTTATCAGAAGTTTAACCACGACGCTGAACGTAACGAACTGAATGAGAAATACCATGAATACCTGTTACTTGGATATAGAAACCACTTTGGATCACTCAACGATCTGGTGTGCCGTTACGAAGGTGAAGAACGATATACAAGTTCACACCTCACCAGACACATTGCAGAAGGTGTTGAACAATGCTGAAGAAATTGTGGGACATAATCTCATCGGCTTCGATGTTGGTGTGCTTGATCGTGTTTGGAACATACGCATCCCTAGGCATTATGTTGTGGACACTCTCTACCTCTCCAGACTCTACAACCCCAGTCAAGAAGGCGGACATTCCCTGCGAAACTGGGGCGCAATTCTTGGAGGAGATGGAAAAATTGCATTCGAGGACTTCGATGCAGGCCTTACTGAAGAGATGGTCCGATACTGCATAGCTGATGTTGAACTAACTGAGCAGGTTCATAAGTGGTTAGCACTTCAGTTACGCAAGGAAGGATTCTCTGAGAAGTGTATTGATCTTGAGCATCGTGTGGGCTGGATCGTGACTGAGCAGGAACGTAACGGCTTCAGGTTGGATATACAATACGCAGAGAAACTAATGATGGACTTGATGTTTGAGATGAACAACATCGAAGCAGAGTTACAAGCTATCTTCCCACCCATCGTTGAAGAACGTTGGTCAGAGAAGACAGGTAAGCAACTGAAGGACAAGGTAACAGTATTCAATCCCGGCTCACGGAAGCAGATAGCTGAGAGACTACAAGGTCTGGGTGTCAAGTTTGACAAGAAGACTGAGAAGGGAAACATCATCGTTGATGAGAAGGTACTTGATGGGATAAATCTTCCCGAAGCCAAGGCTGTTGCACGTTACATGATGTTACAGAAGCGGGTAGCTCAAATAGATTCATGGTTGAAAGCAGTGAAGGACGATGGTAGAGTACATGGCAGAGTCATTACCAACGGAGCCGTGACAGGACGCATGACACATCAGTCACCTAACATGGCACAAGTGCCAGCAGTATCTGCACCGTTCGGTACAGAGTGTCGATCATGTTGGACAGTGGATGAAGGTAACAAGTTAGTTGGCATCGACGCCAGCGGTTTAGAGTTACGTATGTTAGCTCACTACATGGACGACGAAGACTACACTAATGAAATACTCAATGGCGATATTCATACGGCTAATCAACGAGCAGCTAAACTTGAGAGCCGCCCTCTTGCGAAAACATTCATTTATGCGTTTCTGTATGGAGCCGGAGATGCTAAGATCGGAGCTATCGTTGGAGGAAATAGCGTTACTGGACGCAGACTTAAGGAAACATTTCTTTCTAACACGCCGTCTCTTGAAAGAGTTAGAAGAGATACTCTCGGACAGGCTGCATCGGGCGTCCTTGTTGGACTCGACGGACGAAAACTCAGAGTCAGATCAGAACACGCCGCGTTGAATACATTACTTCAAGGTGCCGGTGCTATTGTTATGAAGGAAGCCTTGACAATCTTGAATGCTAAGTTACTGTACATACCACACAAATTTGTTGCTAACGTCCATGACGAATGGCAAATAGAAACACCAGCACACTACGCTGATACGGTTGGACGTATGGGTGTACGTGCTATCAAGCTTGCCGGAGAGACACTCAGCCTACGGTGTCCATTAGACGGCGAATATAGAGTAGGCAACAATTGGGCAGAAACTCATTAAGGAGAAACTTATGTCTGCAAACAAACTACCACCCATCACTGTACGCGGTACCGTCTACTGGTGTGAGCGTAACAAGCTCAACAAGTACAGTAACAAGTATCAAGTGCAGCTTGGAAACCTCAGCGAGAAAGCTGTTGAGGCCATTGAAGAGATGGGTATTGCGCCTAGCAACAAAGGCGATGACCGTGGCTTTTTTATCACCATGAAGAGCAACAACCCTATGCGTCTAACGGATGAGAACGGTGTTGAGATTCCTGAAGATGTTCTTATTGCTAACGGATCTGAAGCTATCGCTGTTGTAGGATACTATGACTGGTCTGTCGGTACAGGACGTTCACCATCCATGATCAAGATGAAGGTTACTAACCTGATCGAATACGCTGACAACTCAGTATCTGAAGCGGAAGCGTTGTGATTCTGATTGATGGTGACATTGTGGCTTATCGTTGTGCATTCAAGTGCAATGATGAGTCAGTCAAGACTGCCTGTTATACTACGGGCAGTTTCTTGTCTGATATGGTAAGCGATCTATACACTATGATAGACGGCGAACCAGACTACCGTGTCTACCTGACAGGTAAGGGTAACTTTCGTAATGACATAGCTGTTACTGCGCCTTACAAAGGTAACCGTAAGGACAAAGAAAAGCCTGTACACTTGGAAGCTATACGCAAGTACCTGATCGAAGACTGGAACGCTGTTGTATCAGAAGATGAGGAAGCAGATGACTTGATTGCTATCGACGCTACCGCCATCCCTGACAGCATCATTGCTAGTCTCGACAAGGACTTCCAGCAAGTACCGTGCAGACATTACAACTTCAACAAGCGTGAACTAACATCTGTCAATGAAGAGGAAGGCTTACTGTTTTTCTACCGTCAAATCATCATGGGTGACAAAGCTGATAACATTGTCGGTGTGTATGGTATTGGTGATAAGAAGTCTCAGAAGCTCCTTGAAGGACTGACAGAGATAGAGATGTTTAACAAGTGCGTTGAGTTGTTAGAGTCTGAAGAGCGTGTCATTGAGAACGCTAGGCTGCTTTGGCTGCGTCGTGAACCTAATCAAACATGGGAAAGACCAAGTGAAGAGAACGAGACGTAACGTACCGAAAGGTTATGATAGCTGGTTCGAGTATGATCTTCACCAGAAGTTCAAGAGATGCGAGTACCATGTTAACAAGCTAACATACACGCAGGTTAAGACGTACGAACCAGACTTTGTATATTACAGTATAGATTCTACTATATATATTGAAGCTAAGGGGAGGTTCCGTGACAGAGCAGAAGCGAAGAAGTATGTTGATATTAGCCGATGCCTTGGCGAGAAGGAGACGTTGGTCTTCGTCTTCCAAAACCCAAGAACAGCTATGCCCGGAGCAAGACGTAGAAGTGACGGGACAAGATACACCATGCAAGAATGGGCAGACAAACAGGGATTCACATGGTACACACCAGAAACCTGTCCTGTCGGATGGAGTAAAAAGCAATGACTAGACACCTAGTAATACCTGATACTCAAGTAAAACCGGGACTGCCTAACCAGCATCTGTACTGGGCTGGTAAATACGCAGCCGCTACAAAGCCTGACGTTATCATTCATCTGGGGGATCACTGGGACATGCCAAGTCTCAGTAGCTATGACGTAGGTAAGAAGTCCTTTGAGGGACGGCGGTATACACTTGACATTGAAGCTGGCATCGAAGCTATGAATCAATTCATGTTACCTATCCACAAAGAACAGGAGCGATTGCGTAGTAACAAAAAGAAGACATGGACACCACGGATGGTATTCTTGTTAGGCAACCATGAACAGCGTATAGAACGTGCTATTGAAGCTGACCCTAAACTAGAAGGACTGATGAGCTATGATCATTTCTTATTAGACGAAACCGGTTGGGAAGTTGTACCTTTTCTACAACCAGTCATCATCGATGGCATCGCGTACTGCCACTACTTCACGAGTGGAGTCATGGGCAGACCCGTCACGTGTGCAAAACTTATGTTGCAAAAGAAGTTCATGTCGTGCATCATGGGACACGTGCAAGACAGAGACATAGCCTACGCACGTAAAGCAGACGGTAGTAACATCACTGGTTTGTTTGCTGGTATCTATTACAACCACAGCGAAGACTACCTAAACGCACAAACGAACGGAAGCTGGTCTGGAATCTGGATGCTCAACGAAGTAGACGACGGTTCCTTTGATGAGCTACCAATCAGCATGAACTATCTTAGGAGAAAATACGGATGAGTATTGATAACGCTACTCCTGAAGAGTGGGATACAGTTGCAGCACTTAACAACTTATCTATCAGAAAGAAAGCAGACCCAGTAGAACAACCCGACCACTACAACAAAGGCGCAGTAGAAGCCATTGAAGCTATCAAGGCATCCATGCCTGACCATGAGTTTCGTGGTTATCTGAAAGGCAACGCACTGAAGTATCTGTGGCGGTATGATTACAAAGGCAAACCCATCGAAGACTTACGCAAGTGTCGATGGTATATTGAACGACTGATTAAGGAATTAAATTAATGGACGCATATCAACAATACATTCACAAGTCCCGCTACGCACGTTACCTACCAGACGAGCAACGTCGAGAGACTTGGGAAGAAACAATCGACAGGTACCTAAACTTCTGGGTTGAGAAAGGTAAGCTTACTCTTGAAGAAGCTAATGGGATGTTCAAAGACATTCATGATCTAGATGTTATGCCCAGCATGAGGGCTTTAATGACTGCAGGTGAGGCTCTTGACCGTGACAACGTAGCTGGTTTTAACTGTAGCTACTTACCCATCGACCACCCCAAAGCGTTTGACGAAATGATGTACGTCCTGATGTGCGGTACAGGAGTAGGCTTCAGCGTTGAACGTCAATATGTATCAAAGCTACCTGAAGTAGCGGAGGAATTTCATGACACCGATACCGTTATACACGTCGCCGACTCTAAAATTGGCTGGGCTAAAGCATACAGAGAACTTATTAGCTTGCTCTATTCGGGTCAGCTTCCAAAGTGGGACGTATCTGGAGTACGATCTGCAGGCGCAGCCCTTAAGACCTTCGGCGGTAGAGCATCTGGTCCAGAACCTCTTGTCGATCTGTTTAACTTCACCGTTGACGTCTTTCGGGAAGCTCATGGACGTAAACTCTCCTCAATCGAATGTCACGATTTGTGCTGTAAGATTGCACAGATCGTTGTCGTCGGGGGAGTGCGTAGAAGTGCTCTCATCAGTTTGTCTAACCTCACTGACGATAGACTCCGACGATGCAAGTCAGGCCAGTGGTGGCAAGACAATCCGCAGCGTGGCCTAGCTAACAACAGCGCATGTTATACAGAGAAGCCAGACTTTGAGGCATTCCTAAATGAGTGGAAAAGTTTATACGAGTCCCGATCAGGAGAGCGAGGTATGTTCTCTAGAGTCGCAAGTCAAAAGCAAGCTGCAAAGAACGAGCGACGAGATGCTACCTATGATTTTGGAACTAATCCATGTAGCGAAATCATCTTACGGCCTTACCAATTCTGCAATCTATCAGAAGTTGTTGTCAGGGCAACCGATACGTTGTCAGACCTTAAACGAAAAGTACGTGTTGCGACTATCCTTGGAACTTTACAGGCTACCTTAACAGACTTCCGTTACCTACGTAAGGTGTGGAAGAACAACACTGAGGAAGAAGCATTGCTTGGTGTGTCGTTAACGGGAATCATGGATCATCCGACGTTGTCGGGAAGGAGGGATAAAGGTGTCCTCAAAACATGGCTTACTGAGTTACGTGAAGAGGCTATCGGAACGAATAAATCATGGGCTGACCGACTGGCTATTAATACTTCTACTGCTATTACCGCCGTTAAGCCTAGCGGTACTGTGTCTCAACTGGTTGATTCTGCTAGTGGTATACACCCACGATACGCACAACAGTACATCAGACGAGTACGAGCAGACGCAAGAGACCCATTGTGTACAGTCCTTGAGGCCGCAGGAATCCCTGTAGAGGACGATGTAATGTCACCCAGTACCAAGGTATTCTCCTTCCCTATAAAGTCTCCTGACGGGGCTGTGACGGCCTCTGACATGGGTGCTATGGAGCAGTTAGAACTGTGGGAGATTTATCAGGACTTTTGGTGTGAACACAAACCGTCAATGACCTGTTACTACAGGGACGATGAGTTTCTTGAGGTAGGTCAGTGGTTGTATAACAAGTTCGATAAGATTAGTGGTGTATCGTTCTTGCCATACAGTGAACACACATACCAACAAGCGCCTTATGAGCCTGTTGATCTTGAGACTTATGAGAAACTGAAGGCAGAGTTTCCAGAGACAATCGATTGGAACATCTCTGAAAACTCTGACATGACTGAAGGGTCACAGACGTTAGCCTGTACTGGTAACAACTGCGAGATTTAATTTACGGGGCTTCGGCCCCTTCTTCCCTTGTTACAGTAGTTGTTGTACCAACAGGACTACCCATTACTGCCATTGCAGTGCCGATAGAGTTGTTTAAAGCAGGTATCTGCATGATATGCTTCCAAGCTTTTTCTACGTTTTTTGCAGGGTCTTCTGATATAGGAGCCGTTATCAAATCAATACCTGCCGCAGTTCCTTGTTCAATCAAACCACCCGCAGGCGCAATAGAAGTAACGGCCCACTCATAAGGATTAGCTTTGAATCTGTTGTACTGGTACTGCGATGTTGGTGCTTTGTTTAAAGTCATAACAGACAATGGTTGATCTACCAACGCTTTAAACAACAACTCTTCTCCTGTTATCTCATCTTCTCCTCCAGAGAAAACAAAGTCGCGAGCTTCGTCAAGAACAGCATAGCCAACACCAGCACTAGCGATATACAAAGCAGCATTCTTAGCTGCCTGTCCTTGATTACCAGCTCTTAACTCATCAATTACTTTCTTACGTAGCAAAGATCTTTGTACAATAGCAAAACCCATCAAGGTATACAGAGGACGTATTACAGGATTTGTTGACCAAGCCAAGGGTCTTCCTGCTACTGAAGTAAGCTGTTGTTGTCCCAGTCCTGCATATGCAAGCTCAGACATAAGCTTCAACTCTTTTTCTGACATGGCCTCTAAGTTTCTACCGTGTCTTCGAAAAGCGTTGATGATAGTAAACCTTTCTGCTTCAGAAAAGTAACGTCCCCATTTGTCGTTGAATTGTCCTTTCTTGGCTAAATCATAACCGTTTTCAATAACGCTATTCATTACAGCACGTTTACCTATCTTATCCATGCCGCTGAACAACATCCACTTCATGCCTTTTTCAAGACCTTTAGATGCCCACCTGCTTGCTTCTCTTATAGCAGAAGGATCGTCAGACATTCTTCCTACTTCATCAACTAACTTATTAGCAAACTCTCCTTGTGTCTGCCTGTTAATACCTGTTAACTCAGGATCTACAAAACTTTTTTGTTTACGATCAAAGGCACGTTTAGTTCCACGAATTGTAGCAGCAACGCCGTTGAGCATAGGAGATACAAAAACATCGTGAAGGTTAAGCACAGCAGATTTTAACGACATAAGTGTGCCGCCATAAGACAAAGTAGATATTAACTGAGCTACAGCAGGGGCATGTTGTTGAGAACCAATAACCATATCTTCTACAATTCTAGCCCCTCTTTCAGCAACATTGTCAGGAAGATCTTCAGCAAGACGTCGAGCCACGGCTTGAAACGCTTCTTGCCCTGTAGGACTTTTAACACCCAAAGAGCCTACATCAATACGCTTTGTTATCTCATTTAAAAAATCATTTTGATTTAGCAATTTAAAGTCAGTCAAAAAAGGATTTTGATATTGCTCAATCATTTCATCAGTAGCAACTTGTCTATTACGCAAAGCACGTCTAGATTGATCCTGTTGAACTTCTAAGTAATTTTTTCTTCCGCGTTTAGCATATGCAGACTTTTCACCTAGCTCTTCGATAGGCTGCATTTGTATGTGTAATCTGTCAGTTAAAACTGAGGTTTCTTCACCTATGTTAAAACGATGCTCTTTAAAAAGCTGCCCTCTAAAATTAAGATAGTTATTTACCGCACGTATTTCTTGATTTGAAACACCAGAGTCAGACAACCTTTTTAAAAACTGAGAACGATTGTTCCCTTTCAAGCCACGAGAATAGTCCAACATAGCTTTAGCAGCTTCTTTGTTGGTTCGCCATAGTTGAATAACAGGAACAACAGGAAGAAGGTATTCATCATAAGCCCTGTTCATTTTTACGCCAGACGCTTGTGCAGCAATGGTAGCAGCCCCTGCTATTTCAGGACTAACTTTGTAGTACAACGCATCTTCAGCAGTGTCAATAGCTTGAGTTGTTAAGCCTACGTCTTTTTCAGCCTGCCTTCCTAGTGTAAATGTCATACGCTTAGGTGCTGTTGTCATGCCACGCAACTCAGAAAAGTCTTCTGTTTTCTGTAACTGCTTACGTAAGTTGTACTCTACCTGCATCTGCTCTCTAGCTTTTTGAAAGGCAGTAAACTGATCATCAATAGCCAGTTTAATATCAGCTTTGCTATCTACTTTTCCAATACCCGGAATATCATAACCTTCTTTAGCGTTACCGGTAGCTCGAACACCACCATACTCCCAACCACCTTCAACACGCTTTACTGATCCTCCACTACCATCTGGAGTAACGGATCTTGCCTCTATTTGTGGACGATACTCATCAGTCATCTTTTGAATATCATCAGCTACTTTACCGATTGTTTGAGATTCTTGAGCGGCTGATACCAAAGCAGATGCGGCAACGGATTCAGGAGTTTTAGTCATTCCTAAACCAGCAATGTCTTTCAAAGCAGACGAAATTTTTGCAGGATCGCGAGCAACTTGAACAGCACCAGCACCGCCTGCTGTAGCAATAGTAGCGGCCAACCTAGGACCAAACATAGCTGCTGTACGTTCTTCCATAAAAGGGCGATCTAGATCAAGGGCTGTCCCTGACATAGCTTCACGAAGAGTACGAACATCCTTACCTGTTATTGCTTCATAAGGAACACGTCCAATAGAAGTAAAAGCATCGATAGTATCTACAGCAAGACCTACACCAGCAGAAGACATTTCTTGAATACCCTCCGCTAAGTTCTCAAGCACAGTGTCTTCAGCCGCTTCTAGTTGATAAGCCGCTTCTGCTCTTTCTTGTTCTGCTTGTGCAAACTCTTCTTCTAACGCTTCACGCTCTGGTTGTACACGTAACTCACGATAAGCATCAGCGACTGTTTGAAACTCTTCAGTGCCTTTCTTGTCTTCGTTCTTAACAAGCCAAGCAGCGTATTTATTTAACCTATCAGACATTATTTAAGTCCTACTATTTCATCAGCCTTAGTGGTAAGTTCTGTACCTTCCTCTTCCTCTTCAGTTTCATCAGGTTGTGTTACAGCTTCTCCGCCTAATTCAGCACGACGTTGATCAATTAAATCTTGAATTTGCTTATCTCTAGCAATCCTAGCTAACTCTGTTGCCCTTTGTTTTACAACAACAGGATCGTCTTCAAGCTCACCAAAAAATCCTGTAGTAACAACGTCTTCTTTTGCTTGGTCTAACTGCTCATCAATTTGAGCCTTAGTAGGTGGTTTGGTTTTTTGCTTTTCAAGTGTACGAATGTCAGCACGTATAGCATTTTTTCTAGTAACCTCTCTAGATACTTCTGCTCTAACAGCTTTGTTAAGAGACTCTAATGAATCCATTGCTTGCTTTCTTTCGCCGGGATTCCAAGTCTCATTAGCATTAAAGTCTGGTTGTTTAATGTCATCAAGCTCTGATAAAAACTGTTCTCTCAGTTGAGGGTCAATATTAGCCTTAGTAATTCTGTCTCTTAATGAAGTAACAGGCAGCGGCGCCTTTTTCATTGCTACGTTTTCTTCTGCTTTAGTTTTGGCGTTTTTAAACTCTAGTTGAAATAAATCATCTCTTGCTTTATCTTCTTTTAACTCATCAATAACATTACCAAAACCAGACTTGACCGCGTTTTCTTCAAACTGTTTTAAAGATCCTTCAGGAACATTGTAGTATGCTTGACTTATAGCGGCCTCTTGTTCCTCGCGTTGTTTATCTTTTAAACGTCCTTGTGCTAACTCTCTAGATATTTCATCGTCTTGTTCTGCTTGCGTTCGTCCTGTAATTGTAGAAGGATCTACTCCAGCCTGTACAGCAACACGAGCCATTATGTTTTCTATACGAAGTTTTTCTTCGGTGGTTCCTGCGGCTTGTCGTGCTGCTTCAAGACCGTTAAGACTTGTTAATGCACTTTGACGCATAGCTGTATCTTTAGCTGCTTCTGCTTGCATTAATTCTTCTGGTGTTTTTGCCTTGCCTGCCATAAACTCAGCACGTTCAATAGCACCCATACCACGAAGCTTTTGCATTTCTTCTTGTTGCTGTTGCTGTTGTCTTTGCAATCCCGGAGCTTGACCAATACCACGCGCAGCAGTAAACAAACCCTCTTGATAAGAAGGTTGTAACAGACCCTGTAAGAATGTTTGTGAAAACTTAGCCATGATTAATCCCTTCCAAAGATATTACCGAACAATCCGCCAAGACCGCTACCGACGCCTTCTATAATTTCACCTATATTACCAATACCACCCGGATCAATAACAGTACCGGACTTAGTAACCTGCGGTGTAAACAAACCAGCAAGGATGTTAGACCCGATACCGCCTAACAGGTTAGCGCGTGCTTGCTCTGCCAACAATCTAGACTCAATACCAGACAACGCAGTCTCACCAAAGAGTCCTGTACCGTACAACTGAGCTTGTTGCTGTAGCTCTGCCATGCGCTGTGCTGGTTGTGTTGCTGCCAACAGCTGTGTTTGTGGTAGATAGCTTGCACCAAGGAACTGTTGTCCTAGTCCTGCTTGCTGTGCCTGCTCTGCCTGAGCCTGCTGCATAGCGCCTAGCATGGCTCTGTTACGGGCTTCTTCTTGCGCTGTAGCCATAGCCAGCATTTCAGGAGTAGCACCACCGTAGGCAGCAGAGCTAACACCAAGTCTACCTTGCCCTGCTAAACGCTCTTCAAGTGCTAGACGTTGACGTTCTTCTTCAGGACGCTGTGCTGCTCGCATACGCTCAAAGATAGCCTGCTCACGTGTTGCTGTAGGCATCTGTGCTTGTCCGAAGAACTGACCTGCACCGCCAAACAACTGTTGTTGCATAGCCTGCTCTTGGGGAGATAGACCCATTGTTGTCTCAACAGCACCTGTCGGTGTTACTTGAGTACCAAGCTGTCCACCTGTAGCAGTCGTTACAGTAAACGGTCTAAACTGTGACTCAGCCTGTCCACGCTCTGCAAGACCCATTGCTGCTGCTTCAGCCTCACGACCAACATCACTGAGTCGATCATAAGCCTCACCTGTTAACAATGTACCTGCAATGGCAGGAATTGCTGGTGATAAAGCAGAACCTATGTCCTGTATATTCCCAAAAATATCACTAAAAAATCCATTACTCATAGCAGTTTACCTATCAAAGCCATTACGTTAATCTCCTGAAGTGACAGTGGTGAGCCATCTATCTCTGACTCTAGACCTACCTGCACACTTGTTCCATATCCGGTGGTGTTAAGGCTACGCTGGTTTGTTAGCTGACCACCTGTAAATTCTACTGTTGTATACTCACTTTCACCGTAGAACCCAGTTATCTGCGTACCTACCGTAAACTCTGTTGTTGCGTATGTTGTATCAAAATCATAAGCCCACTTCATAAATACAACTGAGTTGTTTGCACCAACCAGTGTAGGCTTTAGCTTCTTTAATATTTTAATTCTAGCACTATCACCAAATGTCAAGCTTGGACTGTAGTACTTAAATCTGTAACCACTACCGTTATCGCTGTAGCCTGTATACGTACTGATACCGTTAGTTGTGCCTATGTGTAGCGTACCGTCTTCTAATCGTGTGTACGATGTAAACTTAGTTGACGGCCAACGAGTCACACGGTATGATCCATTCTCTAACGTACCTCGTACATCGAAACAATACGTTACATCCTGACCTGTAAAGGTTAACAGGTAGAATCCTTCTTCTGGGCTGTATACCGATCTAAAGAACTGTGTCTCGTTCTGTAGCGCAGCAATAATATCTTTTGTAATGTTGCCGGACAAACTGCTAATAGGCATTGACTTTTCTTGTATTGTTCTACCAAAGCTCTTAAGTCCTGTGTGCGACAAAAACAACACGTCTGTACCAGTGTACTGCACAGTGTCCCTGTTGACGCAACCAATGCCTGCTACGGTATCTGACAAAGTCATAGAAGCAGGAGAAGTAGCACCGTCGTACACAATGATGCTGTGCTTACCAAAGATAATTAACAGACCGTTGTGTGCTGCTAAAGCTACAATCTCGTCGTAACCGTCAGGCCATACCTTGGACACGTCAATGTTTCCGCTAGAGCCTCCTGACCATGCTGCTCCGTCTAACAAATCAGACCAATAGATAGTAGACTTGTTAGTACTAAAGTCTGCAGTCCACAAACGACCGTACGCTGCTAATACTTCATGACCATACATAGTACTAGCAACGCCAGTAGCATGAGGATGACTTGACAGCGCTTCTACAGATCCTACATGGTTTGAGTAAATCAAAGGCTCATAGCCACGTTGGAAGAAAAACATGTGATCGTTAAAGTTTACAATCTTCCAGTCGTTAGCGCTAATTGAGTAACCACCGGGAGTCTCGTCTACTAGTGTAGTTGTACCGCTAATAATCTTGTTGTTACCAACGGAGAATATCTTGGTGTTTCCTGCGTCGTCCCTATATTCTTTGATGCTGTACAAAGAGTCAGTACCAAGTACAGTCTTGTTTGTTGTTACAACAGTGTGGCCCTTACGTGCAGCAATACGACCACGTTTGTCAATCACAGCGTTGTCTGCAATTTCTGCAAACGACGGGTCTTGAGCCAACGGCGAATCTTCGGTGTTAACACCTTTGAACGCCGGAGCTACAAGATTGATGCTTTGCAGTTCTTGAGCCATATCAAATAGTCCTAAATACCATCTCTTCGGGGTGCTTTGCTGCGTCTATAGCAATAGCGTCAGACAGATACTTATCAGCAATACCAAAGTACTCAGCAACTGACGTACCTCCTGTTTCACCACGCTCACGAGCCAACAAAGCTACGGCGTAGTGAATCACAGGTTGCGAAGGTACAAGCAGTGAGTCCGTGTTAGCACTCAGGTCTGCCTGCCGCTTAATTACGTCAAACCGAAGGCTGTACACAGCATCTGGTGTTGGGCCTACGAGAACTTCTGTGTCGCCGCTGGAGTCTAGACCGTTGTACGTGTAGTACCGTGGTGCGCCTTCTGCTGCGCTGCTGATGTAAAGTTGCTCGTTAAACCAGTCTTTTGTCTGGTAGTCCATGAACAAGTTGCTAGTGTCGTTTAGGACACACATAACTTTTACATTGTCACCACCGCCAGTTAGTGAGTAACTGTTGTCGGAAGCAGTAGTAGTTACAACAATGGTTTCACGCAAGGCAGACCAGTCTGTTGCTTCTTCTACTACCTTCTTAGCGTCATTAATAAAGTCGCCTACCATCTTGATATAAGTTGTGCTAGTGACTGACGTGGTCTCTTCTTCGCGCAACCGACGTAGTACATTGTTCATTAGGTTCAAGTATGTCATGCTAATCTTCCTATCAATTGGGCAAGGTTTTCTTGAGCCGTTGGTTGTTGTTGTGTTAACATACCGGGATCTTGATACGCTTCATAACCTAAACCTGCAAACTCCTGTTTTTGGAAAGGGTCAATCTCTGGTCTAGCTGCCAGCATTGCTGCTTGTTGCATCTGTTCCTGTGCAATCTGCTGCTGTTGCTGCCCAAGGCCAAACATAGAGCCTACACCAAACCGCAAGAGTCCTTCTAGACCTTCTTGGAATTGTGACTCTAGACCGCCAATGCCTTCTTCTACTTCTCCTATACGGGACTCAACACCAGCAACTTGTTGACCTATGCCTTCTACTTGACCCTGTACGTTTTCAAAGCCTTCACCAAAGGTGTCCCGTAGACCGCCCTCAAGC
>Ga0255752_10002755_pt1 | contig 18899 bp, 15 predicted proteins | sample 011ome_25_FD_179952 | JGI IMG/M metagenome (GOLD analysis project Ga0255752, IMG submission 179952) | Coastal salt marsh microbial communities from the Groves Creek Marsh, Skidaway Island, Georgia - 011512CT metaG (version 2) | ecosystem: Environmental > Aquatic > Marine > Intertidal zone >... | reverse complement strand
TAGCCTCTGATCTACCCTGCTCTTTTAATTGGTCAACAATGGCTTTTACATCCTGCACCCGATTTTTATCGGCAACCATAATGGCATCATCACTTTCCACAATCACCACGCCCTCCAGACCAATCGTAGCAACCAATTTATGATTACTTTGAATAAAGCAGTCTTTACTATCCAGCGTTAATACATCACCTTTTGTAGCATTACCATTAATATCTTTCTCAGACACTTCCCAGAGTGCCGACCAAGAGCCTACATCACTCCATCCACAATCCATTGGCACCACAACCGCACTTTCTGTCTTTTCCATCACAGCATAGTCAATGGAATCTTCTGGGCAATTGATGAAGGTGTCAGTATCTGGACGGATAAAATCAATATCAACAGAGGCCTTTTCCATTGATTGCCTGCAAACCTCTAAAATATCAGGGCGCTGTGCTTCCAGTTCAGATAAATACTGGCTTGCCTTAAACATAAACATGCCACTATTCCAAAGATATTGACCACTAGAGAGATAAGCTTCAGCTGTCTTCAAATCTGGCTTTTCCACAAATTCATCGACTTTCATGGCAACGCTGGAATCTAGGCTATCTCCTGTTCTGATATAGCCATAACCCGTTTCTGGGGCCTTAGGCACGATACCAAACGTCACCAATTTACCCTCTAAACGGCAAAGCACTACTAACAGCTACCTCAAATGCCTGATTATTCGTTATCACATGGTCTGCAGCTAAAACCAATAATACAGGCTCATTTTCTGAACTATCTTGCACTGCCTGCAAGGCAGCCAGTGCAACGGCTGGGGCCGTATTTCTTCCCTCAGGTTCCAATAAAATATGGTTAAACTTAAAATCACCTTGGCGCAATTGTTCAGCAACAGTAAAGCGATGATCTTCACCACAGATAAACAATGGTGGTTGATGTTCTATACCAGACAATCGTTCACAGGTTTCCTGTAACATTGTCCTTTCGCCCACAAGGGGTAAGAACTGTTTCGGGTGAAGCTGGCGAGATAACGGCCAGAGGCGTGTACCAGAGCCTCCTGCCATGATTACGGGTATTACAGTTGATCCTGATGTAGATGCTGCCATTAATCCATTATTCCTAAGATCTATTGTTTTCGGCCTGAAAAGCGACTAAAACATAAAGTCCCATTTAACTCAAAAGATAATTTTTTAGTTAAATTGTTGGCATAAGTGCCAAAACATATGTCACTTTCAAGGAAACTCACCTAAAGCTCAATTGATCACACCTGCTCATGACTGTAGAATCGATAAAAACTGTGAAAACTACTCTAGAAAGTTACTACAGATAGCTATCCAGGACGCTAATTAAGCTACAGGGACCCCAAATGCTAAAAGCCTTATTTGAATCAAAGCGGTCAACAAAACGTACCGTTTCCCTGCTATATGATGCCTTCGCCATAACTATGGCTGTTTATTGTGCAATTTGCCTAAGATTAGGTACATTTACCTTTGAAATCACCAGCAAGGAGCTCACAAGTCTAACCATAACTATTATCGTCTCTGTAGTAGTTTTTATTAAGTTAGGGCTTTACCGGGCAATCCTCCGTTATATGACACTGCCTGCCGTCGCCGCAATTGCAACAGGTGTTTGTATTTCTGGGCTTGCTTTAGCTGCCAGTAGCTTTTTCACCCGCTCCGAAATCCCTCGTTCAGTGCCGCTCATCTACATCTCTACAGCACTATTTTTTATTGGTGCTCCACGATTTTTTATCCGAAGTATTATCTCCCTTCTTTACAAAGATAAAAATAATTCAAAAGAATCTGTAATTATTTATGGAGCTGGCTACACAGGTCATCAACTTGCGCTATCTCTGACAACAACACGATTTAAACCAGTCGCGTTTGTAGACGACGACCCTAAACTTAAAGGCAGCCTTGTAGCAGGCCTAAAAGTTTATCGCCCAAAAAAGCTGATGGAATTGTCAAAAGAACATTCTGCTAATAAGGTCTTGTTAGCGTTGGGTAATGCTTCTCGCCCAGAAAGAATGGGAGTGATCAAAAAACTGGAGCCTTTATCGATTAATGTTCAAACTATTCCTGACCTAAACGATGTCCTGACGGGAAAGGCAAAAATAGAAGACATTAAAGATGTTGAAATTGATGACCTACTTGGGCGTGACCCTGTAACCCCTAATCAAGAATTACTACATGCCTGTATCGCTAACAAAGTGGTCATGGTTACAGGTGCTGGTGGTTCCATTGGCAGCGAACTATGCCGACAAATACTACGTCAGAAACCGACCCACCTTATCCTGTTAGAAATCAACGAATTCAGCCTATATAAAATCGAACAGGAACTTCAAAAATCATTACAAGCTTTTCAGGGAACAACTGAGCTTATAACACTACTCGGCTCTGTCCAGAACCAAGCTCGCCTTGAATCTATTATGAATGCCTTTGGTGTTCATACTGTATATCACGCTGCTGCTTACAAACATGTTCCACTGGTCGAGCATAATATTGTTGAAGGTGTCAGCAACAATGTTTTCGGTACTTGGTACTGTGCAGAAGCGGCTATTAGGGCAGGTGTTGAGTCTTTCGTACTGGTATCTACAGATAAAGCTGTCAGACCAACCAACATCATGGGAGCATCCAAACGGGTTGCCGAACTGGTTCTACAGGGGCTAACAGAGCGCCAATCAACAACGCGTTTCACAATGGTACGTTTTGGTAATGTACTGGGTTCTTCGGGGTCTGTAGTTCCTCTGTTTAGAGAGCAGATTAAGCAAGGAGGGCCAATAACCGTGACCCACCCTGATATTATTCGCTACTTTATGACCATTTCAGAAGCGGCAGAATTAGTAATACAGGCAGGTTCAATGGGGGAAGGCGGTGATGTATTTGTACTGGATATGGGTGAACCCGTAAAAATTTTAGATCTCGCCAAGCGGATGATCCACCTTTCTGGATTAGAAATAAAAAATGATGACAACCCAAATGGAGATATTGAAATCCACCTTACTGGACTAAGGCCGGGTGAAAAACTCTACGAAGAATTACTTATTGGGGATAATGTCAGCGGAACCAACCATCAACTAATCATGCGGGCTGAAGAAAAGGCTTTAAACTGGAAAGAAACTAGCCCCCTTCTCAGTGAATTAGAAGACTGCTGCACAAACTTTCAAAGTGATAAAGTTAAGGATCTTCTAGTAAGTGCTCCTACAGGCTATCAACCAGACAAGGAAATTAAAGACTAGACATATTTGAGAAATCAAGATGTTTCAGGGCTACGCCTAGTCAAAAGCTGACTAAGCTCAACGCAATGTCAAACACTCCCAAGTTCAACTAAAGATTGAACCACATACTCAGTCTGCTCAGAAGTCATTCCAGGAAATATAGGCAAGGAGATACAGTTCTGCCAGTATGATTCAGAATTTGGAAATGCCCCTGCATCCAAGCTATATCTTTCTCTATAATATGACATCCTATGCAAAGGTTTATAATGTATAGAAGTTCCTATTCCCTTTTCTCCTAACATTGATATTACACGATCACGGCTTCCAGCAAGATTCCCCTGTAAAATGATTGGAAATATGTGCCATGCATGCTCATCTAGTTTAACTCTAGACCTAATCACTCTATAACAGTCTTGTTCTGAAAAGGAGTCAAGATATTTTTCTGCTATTTCCTGGCGCAACTTACGCATAGATTCAGCTTTATCAAGCTGCACAACACCAATTGCTGCGTTTATATCTGGCATGTTGTATTTATATCCTGGCGCAACCACATCATACTCCCAAGATGGCTTATCACTAGTAAACCGATTCCAAATATCTCGATCAATTCCGTGAAGACGCATGACCTTTACTCGATGTGCGATATCATCATCATTAGTAATCAACATACCACCCTCACCAGTGGTAATAGTTTTATTGGCATAAAAACTAAAGCAAGTTACATCGCCAATACTTCCTATTGGGCCATATTGATCACGGGATGGAAATGCGTGTGCTGCATCTTGGACAAGACGTATACCTAATTTTTGACAGGTTTCCCACACTCCATTTTCACCTGTCATTTCAACTGACTGACCAGCAAAATGTACAACAACGCAGGCTTTGATACTATCGTGAATAGCTACTTGAGTACGAATACTGTCAGCTGTAATCAAGCATGTCTCGGCATCTACATCTACAAAAACGGGGTCGGCGCCAAGATAACGAATAACCTCAGCAGAAGCAGTAAATGTTAACGTGGGAACTATCACTTTATCTCCCGGGCCAATACCAAGGGCTTCCAAAGCTAAATGAAGAGCTGCCGTACAAGAGTTGGTAGCAAGTGCATGACTGACTGAACAGAAGCGTGCAAATTTATTTTCAAATTCCGCCGTCACTTTCCCAGTGGTTAACCAGCCGCTCTCTAAAACGCTCGCTACCCTTTCAAGCTCATCAGCCCCCATCTGACCTTTAAAGTAGGGAACTTTAACAACCATCTTTACCTCTACAAATCATTTCGTATATAAGCCATTTTTTAATTAGAAAGATCTAACCTCTATCTAAAGAAAACTTTTTTAAGTGTTTTCATGCAAACCTTTGCATCTAAAAAAATGCTTTTATTCTTAACATATTCTTGATAAATTTCTAATTTATGGGGAAGTATCACTTCTGCATAATATTTTTCTGGCTTATCTTGCTCCGCTAAAAGTTTTTCCTCATCCCTATATTCAATAGAGGCTGGATCTGTTATTCCTGGCCTTATCGATAATACAGGCTTCCATTCTTCCCTATAACACTCAACCCATTTTTTAACTTCTGGCCGAGGACCAACAAATGACATATCCCCTTTTAGAACGTTATAGATCTGTGGCAATTCATCTAGCTTTGTTTTTCTCAAAAAAGAACCAATAGGTGTAATCCGTTCTCTAGATCCTGCATCAAACCCTCCCTCTTCAGATCTTCTTCTGACAGTCATTGTCCGAAACTTATAAATTCTGAACAGCCTAAAATTTCTTCCCACTCTATTTTGATGAAAAAAAATAGGCCTTCCTTGAGACAAGAACAAAACTAAAGATACCGCCAAAATAACTGGCAATAAGATTGGCAGCAGGAGACACGCCAACAAAAGATCAAGTAGCAATGGCAAAAAATTTCTCCAGATGGAAGAGCTGAAATTTAATCGGTGTAACCAAGCCCTTCAAGTAGCGGACCAATCTCTTCCATAACAACACCAAAATTGATAGTACCTGCCCTACTCCTCCATTTATCTATATGTGTAGGTGATGCTTTATTTTTATAAGCTTCCAGCACTGGCTCAATATTACTGATGCCAATAAAGTGACATATTAATTCTAAAGTATTCTGGCCCAGCATAAAATCTTCATAACGCACCTCAAAAACTCTTTCAGGTGAAATACCTGACATTTGGTCTTGACTTAATTCTACACAACGGCGCCACTGGCGTGCACATACTTGCTCAAGAGAAAGGGATTTTAGATCATCTTCAATCCCCCTATAACGTGGGCCCCATATGTACTGACCTCGCTCTGACCGTATTCTTCCTTTAAGCATGTTGCTAAAGTACCACATTGCATAGCGATAATTTGACCATGGAAAATACTGTAATTTCTTTAATAAATAACCGCTTTCTGGTGGAGATGTCCACATACGATGAGAAGACTCAACAACCGCCCGACCATCTCGAATCAAATGAATAAACTTTGCGTCTGGATATATTGCATTAAGGTATGCCACTCTAAGTGTATTCGGAACCGATTTTTCTAAAAGTATCTTGGCATTTTTATTAGACTCTTTTGAAACTAGCTTTGGCAAAACCCTTCTAATATAGTGGATAGTTTTCTCATTCGCCATATCAGGTGAAAATTCATCACTGGGGAAATATTCATTTCCGTATCTCCACACATAACCCACATCATAGGGAATAATAGCTACATCGCTACTAGCACTTAACAGGTCGCGTAGAAACTTAGTGCCTGAACGACCAGCCCCAACAATAAAGCAGGGCGTAAGTTCTGAATCTTTTAACATTCGTTAAAAACCCTAGAAAACTTCCCAAGCGTCGACTTCTTTCCAAAAACTTCATAGGCTAGTGCTTTTATTTCACCCCGGCGTTGCTTAGAAGGTCGACCCTTTCTAATTAAATCATCAATAGCCTCAACCACAGCATCTTTATGCTCAAGAGAAACTGCACGCCCTAGATCATTCACTTCTATAAAATTAAATAGCTCTGTATTAGCATCAATCAAAGTAAGCAGAGGTAAACCATTACCAAGATACATCATTGTTTTACTGGGATAAGCTACATGTGCAATTCCGGGTGAAAGAGATACAATACCAACATCCGCGTTTTGCATTGCAATAAGTGCCGCCTGAACAGGTTGTCTACCCAAAAAAATGACATTATCTAGATTACTTTTTCTAGCCCGCCCCCTGAGTTTATCAAGCATAGGCCCATCACCCATAAAGTGAAATTCAACATCGTTATTTTCAGAAAACACCTCAATTGCATCAAACAAAAATTCTAAATTTTGAAAACGGCCTATGCCACCGGCAAATAAAAACCTTACTTTTTGATCTTCCCTACCAGTATTCGTATCTTCTGGTGAACATTCAAATATATAATTATTAATGATTTTGATATGATCTGATTTACAGCCACGGCACACCAAAGTCTTTTTCATATCTTCTGACAATACAATCACATGAAGAGCTTCGTCGACATTTTTTTTATCAAGCCATAAAAGTACCCTATATATAAAACCCTTTCCGATATTTTCATTCAAACACATCGCTTCAGGATGGATGTCCTGACAATGATAAATATATTGACCGCCATAAAGAGTCGTGACCCAACGGACAACTGCAGCAACTATAACAGGAGGGGTTGTAGCAACCATGACCATATCCGGCCGGTCACACAGCAATCGCCAGAAAACCCAAAAGGCATAGTAAACTGATAGAAGCACCTTAATATAAAAAGGCTGACCTGTCTCATTCCCAAGCCCAAGTAACCTAAGATTTATTTTGTTGGCCTCTCCCCATTCTGACTGCCCTCTTAAAGCATCATTCCCCTGTGGCTTGCTCGACATAACAGATACTTTGTAGCCACCTGAAACAGCTGTCTCTGCTATATCTTTTAACATCCTGGCGTAAGGCAAATTTTGCGGCCAAAAGTAACGGTGCAGAATAGTGAAGCTCGCGTTATTCCTCCCAATCATAACGACTAAACTCTTCTAGATTTCGCCAACGTCCTGCCAGCTTAGCAGTCCCAAGGATTAGCTTGGTTACTCTCATGGATGTATTTGCTACCAGGTATTCATCGGGGATTTCCCTTACAGGAAAGTCGATTTTTTCATTAGTTGCGACTTCAACCGCTGATAAGACAATATCGGGGGTTAAACCCGTAAGAACTATCGACCCAGCATCAAGAGCTTCTGGTCGTTCAATGGCATTCCTGATAGTGACTGCTGAAAAATCCAAAATAGCTGATTCTTCACTAATTGTTCCACTGTCAGAAATCGCACAAAATGATTTCATCTGGAGCTTGTTGTAATCAAGAAAACCAAAGGGCTTCAAAAAACGGATATCCCTATCGTCCATACTCAAATTAAGTTTTTCAAGCCGCTTCTTAGTACGAGGATGTGTAGACACAATAATTGGATAGTTGTATTCATCATATAACGACTCTAAGCAGGAAATTATTTTTGTTAGATTTTCTCTGCTATCAACATTTTCTTCCCTGTGAACACTGACAATAAAGTATTTCTCTTCCTCTAGTTCCAATTCTGTCAAAACCGAAGAGGCATTTATTTGGTCAAACTTATCATCCAATACTTCTCGCATTGGAGACCCCGTGACGTAAATAAACCGGTGAGGCAGTCCCTCACTAATAAGGTGCCGACGAGCATGTTCCGTATAGACAAGATTAAAATCTGCCAAATGATCAACTAGCTTTCGATTGGTTTCTTCTGGAACATTAGCATCAAAACAACGATTGCCAGCTTCCATGTGATAGGTTGGAATTTTCATTCTTTTAGCCATCAAAACGGCTATTGCACTATTGGTGTCACCAAGCACCAAAACTGCATCTGGCTTCTCTTGTAAAAAAACCTCTTCGGTCTTTATCAGGATCTCTCCCAATACTTTGCCTAATGATGATGTATCCACGTTTAGAAAGTGATCTGGTTGGCTAACTCCTAGCTCTTTAAAGAAAACCTCATTGAGTTCATAGTCATAATTTTGGCCTGTGTGAACCAAAACATGCTCTGTATACTTCTCCAGAGTTCCCATCACAGATGCCAGTCTGATAATTTCAGGCCTTGTCCCCAAAACGGTTAAAACCTTCAATTTTTTTGTCACTGAACAACCTCCTCAAAATAGGTATCAGGCGAATCGGGATCAAAGAATTCATCTGTCCAAAAAAGTGTTATTAGCTCATCGTCACCGACATTGGTAATGCTATGCGTATGCAATGTTGGAATATCAACAAACGAGGGAAAATCACCATCCAAATCACACTCAACAACTTCCCCGGTTAACAGTTTTCTCAACCGTATTTTGGCTTTCCCTTGTAGTACAAAAAATCGTTCCACCTTACGCCGATGAAAGTGATTTCCTCTTGTAATACCCGGTTTTGTTGTAGAAACAAAACACTGGCCTCCCGAATGGACTTTTACGGTTTCTACCAACCAACCACGATCATCCGCATGCTTCTGCGGTGATCGAACCCACTCATCAACCGGAATTGCGGCTCTCAATGTATTGAATAAAGACCGTGTAAAAGAATCACTTAAATCAGGTAGTTGGTTATCTAATTTATATTCGTGATACAGGGCTTGAAGTCGCTCCACCACATCAGGAACACCAATCTCAATCCCATTGGCAGGCACATTTCCGCTTTTATCTTCCACGTAACAAGAGAGCATAAACTCAACAAGGTCCTGTACATGAATCAACTCAAGTTTTCCCTCAGGGTTTACTGAGAGGGGTTCATCCTTTACAAGCTGATGACAAAAGGTAGCCACTCCTGAGTTATAAAATGGGCGACCGTACTCACCAAAGACGTGGGGAATAACAAAATTGATAAAACGCGTATTATTTCTAGCCGCCCATGAAGAGAATAGCTCACTGACAGCCGCTTTCGCCTCCCCATAAACGTTTGAGGGGCTTATCGCGTGCGTTGTCGATGAGTAGATAATACATGGGGTTGATGATGTAGCCTCAAGGGCTTTAACGAGTTGTTCAGCGGGTTCAGTGTTTCCCCTAAGGAGTAGGTCATCATCTGCCCTATTAACACCCGCCAAATGAACAATAAGATCTAATCCATCAACAAAATTCTCAAGAGCACCTGCATCAGTGAAAGTGTTTCGATCTGCAGTTCGTATTTTGAGCACATCCTCCCTTGTTCTTAGGAAACAGTTAAGGTGCCAACCAATAAATCCGTTTGATCCAGTAATTCCTACTTTCATTGTTGCTCGCTCACTGCTCCGCACCAACCATCCAGCTCATCTCTAACTTCTTCAAGGGATAACAGTACCTTTTCAACCTGCTCAACAGCTAAACGTTCCGTATTGTGAGAATGATAATCATCATACTCAATCTCTTCACGATTACCTTCAGTGAAGTACTGTTCATAATTGAGGTCCCTATCATCCATACGAATTCGGAAATAGGCTTCCATATCCTCTGCAGAGACAAGCTCTTCCTTCGAGGCTAGGGTTTCATAGATTTTTTCGCCATGCCGTATACCAATGGTACGCACATCAACATCTACGTTGAAAAGATTCTTAAGTGCCTGGGCCAGTACTTCAACTGTGCAAGCTGGGGCCTTTTTAACAAAAATATCACCCTGACAGGCATTTTCAAAAGCGTGCTCTACAAGGTCAACTGACTCAGAAAGCGCCATTAAAAACCGCGTCATTGTAGGCTCAGTAATAGTTATTGTTTTGCCAGATTTAATCTGCTGGATAAAACGAGGAATAACAGAGCCTCGCGAATACATTACATTCCCATAACGAACACAACTGATAACTGTTTCCTTATCAGTCAACTGTCTGGCATATGACTGGGCTACTTTTTCCATCATAGCCTTACTTATCCCCATTGCATTAATAGGGTAGACAGCCTTATCTGTACTTAAGCAAACAACTTTTTTAACGTCATTCGCAATTGCAGCTTTTATAACATTATCACTACCTTGAACATTTGTAAGAACGGCCTGCATAGGAAAGAATTCACAGGAGGGGACTTGCTTTAATGCCGCTGCGTGAAATACATAATCAACAGAGCTCACAGCACTATAAATACTGTCGTAATCTCGAACATCACCGATGTAAAATTTCAAACTGTCATTATTGAAGTCTGTGCGCATCAAATCCTGTTTAGCTTCATCGCGGCTAAAAATACGTACTTCTTTCGCACCATTATCCAGCAGAAAACGTGACACTGTCTTGCCAAACGACCCCGTACCACCTGTAACTAGAAAAACACCATCTTTATACATTTACTATCCTACCTATTGACTATCCGTCACCCCTGAATCTAGACCCGCTATATTCCACATCACCTACCAACTCGTTTACCAAGGGACACTCGAGAAAATATTTTCTTGACCCAAGATTCAAAGTCAGTTCAACAAGAATTTAACAAAGCATTGTTTTGGCATGGCAACTCAAGCCTTGTATAACTTACGAAAGAGCACATCAGCACCAAAATAAAAAGCACTGTAAAACCAACGAAAGACTCCTCCAACCATCCCAATGAAAGCCACAACTTTAAAATAATAATATGCCACAGGTACAGACTAAAGCTTATCTCGCCCAGAAACATGAAGAATCTTGAACTCATCACTTTACGCAATCCACCCAAACCATAAAGGGAACAAAAAATAAAAAAGACAGATACTAGCGAAAAAAATAACAACTGATCATGAAAATACGTACGCGTGTATCTAGCCCCTTCAAACAATAAGTTAAGGATATCAGGAGACAACAGAAAGAATGATACTGCCGAACACCAACCAAGTATTTCAAACAGAACCCCAAGAGAGTTGATACTCTTCCTTTCTAACCAAACAGAAATCCAAGCTGCAAAACTACCGGATAAAAACATCCCTAAAAAAGGCATTAATGATCCATTAAAAACAGGAGTTCCTGGATAACAAATCAGCATCAAAACTAAGCCCCCTCCAGTCTTAATAAGCGCTGAAAAGCGGTCAGTACTGAAAAACCATGCTACTAAGGGCAGCAAAAAATAATATTTAAATTCAACAGGAATCGTCCAAAAAATTCCAACTCCTTCAAGCAGAAACAAATGCTTAAAAAACTTCTCTACCCCAGTTATATACAAACTATTTCCTGAAACAACAGAGTAAAGCCAATAAACACACAATGACACGATAAAAAGAGGAAATATCCTTAAAAAGCGCCTCTTGAAATAGTTTGAAAGAAACTCGGAATAACGTTCAGATCTCGATTTGTTCACTAGAAACTGCCGAGTTAACAAAAAAGCGCTCAAAACAAAAAACAGATAAACACCATAACGACCAGCTCCACTTAAGGAAAAACCAGGCAATAGATACAACCCATGATTACTGGTATGAGACATAAGCACTACTAGAACGGCTACCCCCCCTCACACCGAACAAACTGGGAATTCGGTTATGGCTCAATTCTGATACATCACTCATCAACACCTGCCTTAACCGACCTTTTCAACGAAATAATCTGCTTAAAAAAGCAAACTACCATAAAAAAAAGACTGACCAGCATTCCTTCAAAAAAAATTCGCAACAAAAACTGACCGACACCATTATTAAAGAGTAGGAATAGAAATCTCGTTATTAAAATGGCATATATAACACGAAAAATAAAACCCTCTGTTAACATTATAACTTTGCAGCTCCACATAAAGAGCGCTAGAGCCAGTGCTCCAAAAACCCCGCCTAAGAAACCAAAATAAAGATACATCTCACCTAAAAACCCCGGAGGTACACCGCTGACTTCTAACCCATATACTTCTGATCCAACAAATTTTCCAAGCTGAAGAAAGCATTCCTTGAATTCAACACCAATTGAAGGTGTAAAAAGAAATACCCAACCGAATAAAGCACAAGAGTCTCCTTTACCAACACTATCTGAATACTCAATGATCATTGCCGTTTTTCCAAGATCCAGAAAATACTTGGAATACACAAAGTGTTCAGCAAAGGTTTTTTCTGCAGCGTGATCGCTTCTAGATACAGTCACATACATGAAAAGAAAAACAACAGAAATCGCCACTGGAATAACTTTTCGCCATGAAACCCTGACTTGAGCAGCAGAAGAAAACAGCAGGTAAATAAGAAACATGTCCACAATCAACATTAATAAGTGCGCTCGCTGACTGAGTGTAATACTCTGAAGGACAAGAAATCCTATACCCACAAAAATTAGGGCATAATCGAAAAAACGAACCCGCCTAGCACTGGAAAATACATAGGCTGCAAATAAATAAAGTGGATACTTTAGCAAACCAGATAACTGGTATAACCAGTAGACAGAAGACTGCATACGGGAAGCACCGCCATCCATATCATTAAATCGTTTGGCAGAAACATTAGACCATAGGGTTGACCAGCCAAGACTCTCCCACATGACATAAAAGGCCGTCACTGAAATAAAGAACATGAAGATATACACAAGTCTTAATGAGGGAATCAATTGAGCAGAAAGGACAGGTTGCCGTATCTGAACATTCGGCATTATTCCAAAGGCTAGAAAAAAAATTCCTATAGAACACCCGATGTAAATCGTTGCTTTCACAACTGCTTTATCAGAAGAGAAGTAACTATCCATCGCCAGAGGGGGTAATTCAAATACAGCCAACCATCCCAGCTTAAACACAACACCAACAAATACAGCTAACAGCACATACAACCGGGGATCCAATAATAGCGCCCTGATACCCCCCAACTGATAAAAGCATCCAGCAAAGACACAACAAAAAGCTAGAATTGCCAGCATCGCCGAGAGCACTACAAAAGGATCACCAGTCATAATCGCTTTCATATCCAGCTCGTATCAGCTGCCTCCCAGCATGACGCTTGAATATATCTTTTGCATTACTGTTAAAAAGATTCACCCAGTCGCCAGACACACCTTTTCTAACAAAGGAAGTTTTTTCTTCACTGCCGCGATTGCGGCCACTCACTGCCTTAAAATCATATCTGGCCACCGCTTCCGAAACCCTGCTATCGGGAAGATTCAGGCCCAATCCAGGCAAAGCCCCCTTCAATTCTTCTGCAGAAGCATCTAGCAATCGTTCATAGCGCACCACAGGATATCCCTCGTCCATCCAAGCATCCACGAACTGTGACCATGTGATTCTCATATAACCATCCTTTAAATAATTACTGTGCATATACTCAATAAACTCTGGAAGGTTATCAGCAACCCGATTTACATCAGCAAAATTCAAATCAGACCGAATTTTTTGCAATGCGGTCGGCACATTCCATTCATTATCAAACATGAACTGATAGTAAAGAGAAACCATACAATCCCTGCCATCTCGAAGGACAACAAGTACATTTTTGTATGACTTACTCGGCAAGTAATGGCCATGGAGAACACTACTTTCCCATTTGGGCACAGTGTTATTTCTGGGAAATGGTAATTCGATACAATCTGATAGCATCTGACCAACCCACGTCCCTCCAGATTTTGGAAATGCTGCCACATAGTATGTATCATGAAATCTATGCAGGTACCGCCACAATAGAAGCCGCTTTACTGCGTAAGCACGCATAACCCATCGTTTAGACATTTTTTCGCCTCATCCGGAGCATCCTAAACCCGTACCACAAACAAATTATATTAAACAACGCAACCGCTAAAGACTGAGCAATCGCTACCCCCACCACCCCGTATACAGCCATCAAACTTAACAACAGTAGCAAGAAACACAGGCCTGCACCCTGAATCAACATTAAGCTTTTTTCATGGCCTGTCATTGTCAGCAAAAAAACACTTGGCCCCGTCATCATATTGGCCAACTGTCCCGCACATAAAATAAGCAACACTCTAACTGGCAGAGAGCCACTCAAGTCGAACATCGAGACAATGAAATCTGATAGGAGAACAACAATACAAAACATCAACAGACCAAGCAGTGAAAGCCCTGCAACACTTTGTTTAATCATTAACCTAAGGGCATCAATATCTCCAGTTCGCCAAAAACGGGATATTCTTGGTGCAATAACCGCGTTCACAGCCACTAGCAAAATCATAAACAGCTTAGAAGTTCTGTCACCCACACCATAAATTGTCTCGTCATAATCGGTAAAAGCTGCAGAAACAACAATCTGGCCCAACCAGACATTCAACAAAGCAATCAAGGTACCAATGGTGAGAAACAGAGAAGCTTTGTTAACTACCCCCATGTCAATGGCAACAGGCAATGCTATTTTCTTTCTCTGCGAGAATAGAAAAATTCCAATACTTACTATAGCCGCAGCTACAGTAGCGAACACGTACAATGATTCATAATCGGCGTATGATGATAACAGCGCCAATAGAACGATAAAGAATAGAGAGATCAAGACCCCATTTGCAAAGACAGAAAGAGAAATATAGCCTTCCCCCTGCTGACAACTGGAAACCACAAAAACCATGACTGAAAAGGGGCATGCTATAACGGCATACCACCAGATATCTGAGAGTCCAGACTGACTTGCTAAATAGCCAGTAGCGCCAAGCACCAAACCAAGGCCTATAAGAAACAGCATATAACAACACAATCGCCTAACAGACAAGCCTATAAAAAACCGCGCCACAGAATGCTTACTAGTCTCCTCTTCTGCTGCTACATATTTTAGGCTAAGCGTGTCTAGGCCAAACTTTCCGACTCCGCACAATAACACCCATAGTGCCATTAGCGAAAAGTAGTTTCCCCCTCTTTCAACTCCGTAAAAGTCCACCACCAAAATCACTACAAAATAGGCTAGGCATGCGCCCAGCACCCTCAGTGCAATGGGTAATGAAAACACTCTTAAAAGTGAAAGGCTTCGATCCAGTGCCAACATAAATTCTCTCAAAGCCTAACCAGGAATATCATAATAAACACAAGTGCCAGAACTTTAGGTTACTCTGCCAAAAAGAGCTAATATCAGCCTAAATAGACTTACCAACTGTTATCCAAATTTCTTTTTATCAAGCTGGTTTTAACCAAAGCCGTCATCATTCCCAATAAAAGGCCAATAACAACAGATAATGAAATAATCATCACAACGCTAGGCCCTACTTTTTTTACTCTATTGAAAAAGCCATCACTTTTTTTCGCTACAACTATTAAGTCATTTTTAATCTCAGCTATAGCTAACAACCTATTTCTTCGCCCTAACAACTCAGATATATTATCGATATAAAAATCAGCCTTTTCTTTGCGGCTCTCCAAAGCACGAATTTCTATATCAAGTTTATCGCTGCCAACTTGATACAACGCTCTTAACTCTCTAATATTTTCAACACCAGGCAAATTTGCCAACAGCACATCACCCACTGAAATATCACCAGATTTCAATTCCAAATCACGGGCAATAGTTTTTGCCTCTTTTAAGCGGGATATTTCATAATCAATTTTCGTTTGCGCCAAGCTTTTCTCAACTTCAATGAGTTGGTCCAGTTTTGACAACTCCCTAACAATCAAAGAATTATGAATTTCTACCAGCTCACTCTTAGCCAATTGCATAGCCGCCTGAATCCATCCATCAATCAATTGAGCACAGTCAACAGCATCATCCCACAACAATGAAACTAACACATATGGTCTATTCTTTTTATTGTTTGGAGGCATCACCTTGACACTATTCAAGAGGATTTTCCTCTTTGCAATTGATGAAGATAAAGGATAAGAGGAATTAACTATTGCCTCTATTTTTGGATCCTCTAATGCAGCAAACGCTGTTTTTTCGGAGGACAAATGCCGTTGAACTAAACCAAAGGCATAATCTTCAATACCTATTGAACTGCCTTTAAAGCTAGTTAAGTCTTCGGGTAACTCGGGCAGCCCTACATCATAAGACCAGTACAATTTATCCTCAGCCTTGAATCTATCTGGAGAGAGATACGTGAAAACGACACCACACAGTGTTATCAAGCCTGTAATCACAAAAATCAACAGGCGTTGTTCCCAGAGAGTTATACACAACTGAAAAAAATCAATTTCGGCGGGATTGGCAGATTGAGCGCTGGCCGCAGAGGGCTTCTGTTCCATAGAAAACGGATCCTTGGTTTTACCGGCAACAAAGCTCGGAATTATATCAGCTGAACCCCTCTCAACAATAGTATTTTTCTTGCATTATCTCCCCCACTTACCCATCATTGCCGGTTTGCTTTTGGAAAAATCCTCTCCATGGAAAACATCTCGATTCGCGGCGCAAAAACCCACAATTTAAAGTCGGTTGATCTTGATCTGCCCCGCGATAAGCTCATTGTCGTAACGGGCTTATCTGGGTCGGGAAAGTCATCCCTAGCATTCGATACACTCTATGCCGAAGGCCAGCGCCGCTATGTGGAGTCACTTTCAGCTTATGCTCGCCAGTTTCTGTCGATGATGGAGAAACCAGATGTGGAGCATATCGAAGGGCTTTCCCCCGCTATTTCCATTGAGCAAAAATCTACTTCACACAATCCACGCTCCACAGTAGGAACTATTACGGAGATCCACGATTACTTACGGCTTTTATATGCCCGGGTGGGAGAACCTCGCTGTCCGGATCACAATGAACCATTAAAAGCACAAACTATCAGTCAGATGGTGGATCAGGTGCTTGCCTTACCTGAAGATTCTAAATTGATGTTGTTAGCGCCAGTGGTTCGTGGGCGTAAGGGTGAGCATGCCCATATTTTTCAAAGCCTGAGAGCACAGGGATTTATCCGCGTGCGGGTTGATGGCTTAGTAGTAGACCTTGATGATGTGCCAGAGCTGGAAAAGAATAAGAAACATGATATTGATGTGGTGGTTGATCGCTTTAAAGTAAAAGATGATCTCCAGTTACGCCTTTCTGAGTCATTTGAGACGGCACTGAATTTGTCCGAAGGACTGGCGATCATCACGGAAATGGTGAGCTCCAATGAAAAACCAAGTATCCCGGATATACTGTTCTCCGCCCGCTTTGCCTGCCCCATTTGTAATTACAGCATCGATGAACTAGAACCCCGAATGTTCTCCTTTAACAACCCAGCAGGCGCCTGCCCCGGTTGCGATGGCTTAGGCGTCAAACAGTTTTTTGATATTGACCGGGTGGTACAGTACCCGGAATGCTCTATTTCAGAAGGAGCCATTCGAAGCTGGGATCGAAAAAACCTTTTCTATTTCAATATGCTGACATCACTAGCCGATCATTACGGCTTTAATATTGACCATCCTTTTCAGGATCTTGCCCCACAACACCAGCAGGTAGTGTTGTTCGGCAGTGGCAACGAGGTCATTGATTTCAATTACGTGAATGATAAAGGCACTGTGTTCAAACGTTCCCATCAGTTTGAGGGGATTGTTCCCAATATGGAACGCCGTTACCGCGAGACGGACTCCCAATCAGTGCGTGAAGATCTTACCAAGTATATGAACACCCAACACTGCCCTGAGTGTGATGGCGCCCGGTTACGAAAATCTGCTCGCCATGTGTTTATTGATGAGAAGCCGCTACCTGAAGTAGGCAATATTCCCGTAGGTGAACTGACTGACTATTACGAAAACCTGCACCTTGAAGGCAGTCGTGGTGAAATCGCTGAAAAAGTCCTCAAAGAAATCCGCGATCGCCTTCGCTTTCTGGTGGATGTGGGGCTGAATTACCTCAACTTAAATCGCAGTGCAGAAACACTTTCCGGTGGTGAAGCCCAACGCATTCGACTAGCCAGTCAAATTGGTGCTGGCTTGGTCGGTGTGATGTATATCCTGGATGAACCCTCCATTGGATTGCACCAGAGAGATAATGAACGCCTATTAGCTACCCTCACCCGTCTGCGAGATTTAGGTAATACCGTCATTGTTGTTGAACACGATGAAGATGCTATCCGCGAAGCCGACTATATTGTCGATATTGGGCCTGGAGCCGGCGTACATGGTGGAGAAATTATCGCCACAGGCTCCTTTGAAGACATACTTGGTGAACCACGTTCACTAACTGGAGATTATCTCTCCGGCCGTAAAGCCATTGTGATTCCTGAGAAACGCACACCAGCCACTAGCAAAAAGTTGAAGCTCAATGGTGCTAGTGGCAACAACCTACAACAAGTAGAACTGGAACTGCCCATCGGCTTGTTCACCTGTATCACCGGCGTCTCTGGTTCCGGAAAATCAACCCTAATTAACGAAACCCTCTACCCCATTGCCGCCACCGAATTAAACAAAGCGACAACTTTAAAACCTGCGGCTCACCTATCTATTGAAGGCATGGATCACCTTGATAAATGTGTAGATATTGACCAAAGCCCTATTGGTCGAACTCCACGTTCAAACCCAGCCACCTATACCGGCATATTCACGCCTATTCGAGAGCTGTTTGCTGGAACCCAGGAAGCTCGCTCACGAGGCTATAAGCCAGGCAGGTTCAGCTTTAACGTCAAAGGTGGCCGCTGCGAAGCCTGCCAAGGTGATGGCGTCAAAAAAGTAGAAATGCACTTTTTGCCTGATATCTATGTACCCTGTGATGTATGCAAGAGTAAACGCTACAACCGGGAAACACTGGAAATTCGATACAAAGGAAAAAGTATCCACGAAGTGCTGGATTTAACAGTGGAGGATGCCAGAGAATTTTTTGATGCTGTACCTTCTATTTCACGCAAATTACAAACGCTCATGGACGTGGGCCTCTCTTATATAAAACTAGGGCAAGCCGCCACAACACTTTCTGGTGGTGAAGCCCAACGGGTTAAATTAT
>Ga0255752_10002753_pt1 | contig 18906 bp, 11 predicted proteins | sample 011ome_25_FD_179952 | JGI IMG/M metagenome (GOLD analysis project Ga0255752, IMG submission 179952) | Coastal salt marsh microbial communities from the Groves Creek Marsh, Skidaway Island, Georgia - 011512CT metaG (version 2) | ecosystem: Environmental > Aquatic > Marine > Intertidal zone >... | reverse complement strand
TTTATCTTATGCTTTAGGTTTTTATTTTACATCTAGAGGATTAGAAAAGATTTCAACTATAGTAAAAAAATAAACTAAATGGCTAGAATAAGCACGTATATAAAAGATCCTGTTGTTACTAAGGATGATAAGGTTATAGGCTCTGATATATCTGGATCAACAAGAAACTATTCAATGGAAGACATTGCTGGTTTTTTAAATACGTCTAGCTTAATAAATGTTAATGGTCAATTAATATATAAGTTTCAAATAGGTAGCACACCGCAAGCAGGTAGTTTTACAGTAAACGGTGGACAGCCTATAAATTTTTCAAATGTAACTTCAATTGATTTTTCACATATAAATACTAATGGACAAAACATTCAACAGTATTTAGAATATTTTGAAGGTTTGTTTATAATGCTTACACAAACAGATAATCAAAATAATTTTGGACAATATGCAATAACATCAGTTACTGATTCTGGAAATGATTATTCAACATTTACATTAACATTCAGAGAAGGTAATAATGCATTAGTTCAAGATAAATATTACGCCATGTCTTTTTCACCAAAAGGACAAAGCGATAAACATTTAACTTGGCCAACAGATGGTTCATTATATCAGTTTACAGCAAATACAGCAGTAACTATAACACATGAATTAGCTAAGTTTCCATCAGTTACTACAGTAGATTCAGCAGGATCACATTTAGTAGGCGATGTACAACATATAGATACAAACTCATTTACATTAACATTTTCAGCCTCATTTCAAGGCAAAGTATATATAAACTAAATAAAAAAATATGGCAATCTCATTTTTAACGGGCTTAGATGTACAGGGCTCAATTAATCTTAACAAGAATGAATTACAAAATGCAGTAATTCAAAACTTAGCGACTGCTCCTGGGACACCTTCGGAGGGTCAGATATATTATGATAGTACAGCGGGAGATAAGCAACTGTACTTTTATAATGGTAGTAGCTGGATACCCGTTTCTGGTGATATTCAAAGAATTCAAATAACTGCTGATGATACAAATTCATATAATGTAACCAGCGGCGATTTCTTATTTACTATTTCGGGTGATACAGGAATATCCACAACATTAACAGGTAGTCAATTAGAAATTGATCTTGATGATACAGCAGTAACACCTGGAACTTATGGTTCTACTACTGCAATACCGGTTATTACAGTAGATCAACAAGGTAGGCTAACATCAGCTTCAACAGCAGCTATTGTAACTACATTAGATATAGCAGCAGATAGTGGAACTGATAATGGCGTTGTATTAGGTACAGATACATTAACAATTTCAGGTACAACTAATGAAATTGAAACATCTGTTTCTGGTGATACAATAACCGTTGGTTTAGTAACAAACCCAACTGTTTCTGGTAACTTAATTGTTAGTGGAGATTTAACTGTTTCAGGTACGACAACAACGGTCAATACGGAAACAATAAATCTTGCTGATAATATTATTACATTAAATAGTAATTACACAGGATCAACACCAAGTGAAAATGGTGGTATTGAAGTTGAAAGGGGAACGGCTGATGATAATGTAGCATTAAGATGGAATGAAACAACTGATATTTGGGAACTTACTAAAAACGGGACCGACTATTATGAAATTCAAACAGTTGGTGAAAGTACATTTTCTGCAACTATTGGAAATAACACAGATACATCATTTACTGTAACACACAATTTAGGTACTAAAGATGTAATTGTACAACTATATGATTTAAGTTCAAATGACACAGTTTATGCAGACGTCGTAAGAACTTCTACATCAGTTGTGACAGTTAGCTTTGGTTCAGCTCCTGCTACTAACGACATCAGAGTATTAGTAAGTAAAATAGGATAAAATAAAATTTAATGGCTCAAAAGTTTTTAACCGATATTGAGGTTACGCGAGGCCTAGTTGACTCATCTGGAGATCTAGGTGTTGCAGGACAGGTATTGTCTTCAACTGGTTCAGGCACAAATTGGATAACTAACGAAGCAAATTCAACAGTTGTCTATTTAGATGAATTTACAGGAGATAATAGTACTGTTGACTTTACGCTTTCAGTATCGGTAACTGATGAGAACATTACACAAACATACATAGACGGTGTCTATCAAAACAAAGACACATATTCAATAAGTGGCACTACACTTACATTTTCTACTGCACCACCTTTAAATGCAGACATAGAAGTTATAACATTTTCTACAGCAACTACCTCTGACGATCTAGCAGCAGGTTCAGTTATTATTCCAGTTAAAAATACACATACTGCAAGTATAGCCAAAGGAGAACCCGTATATATTACAGGTAATGTTGGTAGTTCAGCAAGATTAGAAATTGCACCAGCAGATGCAAGTAATAGTGCTAAAATGCCTGCGGCTGGTTTATTATTACAAACACTTGCTGTAAATGCAGAAGGTTATGTAATTACAGGTGGTTATTTAAGAAATATTACAACAGATACAATTGACAGTACATCTACTAGTTCAAACGATACAGTATATGTAAAATCTGGTGGTGGTCTTACGATGACAAAACCAACAGGTACTAATTTAATTCAAAACATTGCTAAAGTTGCAAGAGTTGCAAGTGGCAGCGCAGGGTCGTTATTAGTATCATCAATACTTAGAACAAACGACATACCAAATATTACTAATGATTATTTTTGGTTAGGTAATTCATCTGGAGTTGCAACACCTACAGAATTTACAAGTACTGCAAGAGGTTTATTAAGTGTAGGAGCAGAAGGAACAGCAGCGGGAGATGGTAATTTAGCATATAATAATAGTTCAGGTGTGTTTACATATACGCCACCTGTATTAGGCGGTTTATCTGGAACTACAGATAATATAACAGAAGGGTCAACAAATTTATATTATACAGATGCAAGATCTAGAAGTTCAATTTCTTCTGGAGGTGATTTAAGTTATAACTCAACAACAGGTGTTATGAGTTATACAACACCAACAACTATTGCATCATTGAGCAATCATGACACAGATGATCTATCTGAAGGGGCAACAAATTTATATTATACGGATACACGTGTAGGTACTTATTTAACAAATAATAGCTATGCTACGCAAAGCTACGTTAATACACAGGTTTCAAACCTTGTAGATTCAGCGCCTTCAACTTTAGACACACTAAATGAACTTGCTGCTGCGTTAGGGGACGATGCTAATTTCAGCACAACTGTAACTAACTCTATAGCTACAAAATTACCTCTTGCCGGTGGAACTTTAACGGGTGCATTGTCTGGAACATCTGCTACTTTTTCTGGTTCTATAAGTGGTTTTGGGGATTTTACAGGAACAAATACAGCACTTAATGCGAGAAATGGAAGTAGTGGTGTTGCAATTGGTAATTATACGTCTGCTTATGCTTATATAGACCTTGCTTCAACAAATTCTACTTTTGGTAGTTGGATTGATTTTAGTAAAGGAGATGGACAAGATTATGGTGGAAGAATAAGATATCATAATAGTAATGACACTTTTACATTTACAACAGGTGGAACAAATGACGAGTTTGTAATTTATACTACATACACATATTCTCCAGGCTCATCAAGATCGCCAATATTTTATGATTCAGATAATACTGGTTATTATTTAAACCCTCATGGCACAAGTAATTTAAGTATTGTACAAGCCGGTTCATGGTTATTTAGACCAATGTCTAATCAAGTTGAATACCATGTACTAGACAATGGAAGTTTAAATGGACCTAGTTGGAAATTTAGGTATGATGGCGCTACTGCTAATAGATGGGTTGATTTTGGGTATAAAGATGGAAATGGAACATATTATGAAGGTTTAAAATTATATAATAATTCAACAATAACTTGGAAAGGAAATGCAATGTGGCATGCCGGAAATGACGGAAGCGGTTCTGGATTAGATGCTGATTTACTTGATGGTCAACACGCGAGTGCATTTGCCAGTTCATCACATACCCATGCTGCTTCAGATATAACTTCAGGTAATTTAGCTGCTGCAAGAAATACAGTTAACTTAGCCAATGTAGCCAGCACTTCTGATGCTTCAGGTATATATTTTAGAAGCGCAAATGAAGTAATTTCAGGTGAGGGCTGGTGTACTGCACAATACGCATACAATCACAATGATGGATTTTTATTTTTAAATAGAAATAGCTCTAGCACAGCTTTTCCAACCTTTCACATTGGTGGTTGGAATAACGCAGGCTATGCTGGTTATTCAGATGCGGATGGGATGATCACATTAACAAGATCAGACGGTTCAAAAAACCAGGGATCTACATATGCAGGTACAGGGTTATCTAATACATCGTATTGGACTAGAATGGTTAAAACTACCACAAAAACAATATTTAAAGATGCTCAAGATAGACATGAATTTAACGGCACAGTCCAAATATCCGCTGGGAATAGTTATAATGAAAACATAAGAATGTTCCCTGGTAGTAATGATTATTCATCATTAATATTAGGTGCAGTTGCAGGAACGTCAGGTACTGGCGCCGGTCAATGGTCATTAGTTAGATTCCCAAATGCAAATTCAAATAAATTTACTATAAGACATAACAGCACTGATCACGTTACAATAACAACATCAGGTAATGTAACAAACCATGTAGATACTAGATCACCTATATACTACGATTTATCTAACACCGCTTATTATGCTTACCCAACTAGCCAATCTGTATTTTATAGATTAAAATTACAGGGTACTGGTACCGCAAATGCCGCTACATTGGAAATAGATAATCCATCTTCATCTGCATTTATTCACACGGGTGAATTATTTACTGCTAACCAAACAGCAAACCAATCAAATATATTTGTTATTGGTAAATCAGGTACTACAAAAAATTCAGGTTATATAGGATATTATTGGGCAGCAGCAGGAAGCAACAATAACTTCGTTAGTATAGGTCATTGGTCAGCTGATCATTTATTTAGAGTATATGGTGACCAAGTGTTATCAACAGTTACTTTAAGAAGTGACGTGGATATGCGAGCACCTATATTTTATGATAAAGATAATACAAGTTATTATGTAGATGCAGCTACTAATTCAGTTTTACAACAAATAAATTTATATGGTCAGCTGCAAATGCAAAGAGGCCAAGCTAATAATGCGATATGGTTTGCGGCAAATACAGATCAAAATCATGCATTATGGAATGATTATTACGGTGGGCCAACAACTAGAGGTGCAGCCGGCAGTGGGTTTGATGGTATAAAATGGAATGCATATAGAGGTCTACATATTAGAGGTGGTACAAATGGCGCATATAATTGTCTAGTAATAACTAATACAAGCAGTAATACAAATACCCATACAGTAGCTTTATATGCTCATGATGATGAAGTTTTAAAAACTACAAATAGCAGTAACAATGGTATTATTGTACAAAGAGATTTATATCTTTCAGGAAGTACAGGTGGAAGCACAGGTAACCAATTGGTTATTGGGCAAACAAGCGAAAGTTTAACATATACGCATCAAGATACTAACACGCGACCATTAATATATATGACTGGGCAATATCCAGCATTAACATTAAATCACACCGTAACAAGTAACGCAAATCATGGCCCCACGATACAATTTACGCATAATGGAAATGCCGGAAGACAATGGGTATTTGGTAGTAGTGGTGATGGGGAGCATTTGTTTATTGGATTTTCAAATACTAGCCAAGGTAATTCAAACTATAATCCTCATAATGGTATAGCTGGGTATTTGGGTACAAGCCTAATGACATTTCATGAAAACGGAAGAGTTGGTATTGGTGGTGATTGGGGCGGATTAGGATCAGGAGATCCAGGATATGCAATTGATACAAGAGGTACATTATATAACAATACAGATCTTAGAGCGCCTATATTTTATGATGCATTAGCAACGTCTTATTATGTTGACCCTGGGTCCGCAACTAGTATTAATACGGCTGGTACAATTAGAGGTAATTATTTTGTAGGTACTAATTATACTACTGATGGATATACAGTATATAAAGGTTATGATAACTGGAACCACTTTATATCAATTAGAGGACATGCGAGACCTGGGCAATCAAAAGCACAAGCTGCAATATTAGGTGGACATCAAACATCATTTGTAGAGTATGCTGAAAATAATTCAACAACAGGTTGGTTTTTTATAGGTTCAGCAGGTTCAACTTATGAAGAAATTGCAAAAATTACAAAAGATTTTGCCTCATTTACACAGGTTAGAGCACCTATATTTTATGATTCTAATAATACAAATTATTATACAGATCCTGCTTCTACTAGTGTTTTAAACGCATTGCAATTTAATTATACGCAGCATGGTTCTGCTAATAACATAAGAATGGGTAATAGTACCACTATGAATGCTATTTCGTCTGGTACTAACAATGCGGCTTTTGGTGTTGAGGCATTAGGAAACTGTACCACTGGTAGTAGAAACTTTGCGTATGGTTATGCAGCTTTATATAGTGTAAGCAGTGGTAGTAATAATATTGCAATGGGTGATGCTGCTGGTTACAATGTTTCTAGTGGAGGCAACAACCTGCTATTTGGAATAAATTCAGGTAGAACAGGTTACCAATCACCACAATCTATAGCTGGTGTAACAACCGGTAGTAATCAAATACATATGGGTAACGAATCCCATACTACAGCAAGAATACAGATTAGTTGGACAGTAAATTCAGATGCAAGAGATAAAACAGATATAACACCTATAAACGTAGGTTTAGATTTTGTTAATGAATTAAATCCAGTAACATTTAGATGGGATAAAAGATCTGATTATGAAGACAGAACACCCACAGGTGAAAATAAATTAGAAGAATTAACATTAGGATTTTTAGCACAGGAAGTTGAAGAAGTAGAAAAATCTTATGGTTACGATATTTCAACTAAAACAAATTTAGTTGTAGATAGAGATGTAGAGCAAGATCATTTTGGAATAACATATGAAAAAATGATACCTATTTTAACAAAAGCAATACAAGAATTAACTCAGGAAGTACAAACATTAAAGGATCAAATAAATGGCATTAACTAAAGTATCAGGTGATTTTATACAAGACGGGTCAATAACCCAGGGACACTTACATTCAAGTCACGGTATTACTACTTCAGATATTGGAGAAGGAAGTAATCTATACTTTACGACTGCCAGGGTTGATTCAAGAATAGGTGATTTAAGTACATCAGATTTATCTGAAGGTACTAATTTATATTATACAGATGCAAGAGCTGATGCTAGAATTGCATTACAAGTTGGTAGCAATTTAGATTTAAGTAGTAAATCAACTTCAGACTTATCTGAAGGAACAAATTTATATTACACACAAGCAAGATTTAATACTGCATTTGCGGCTAAATCAACTAGTGATTTAAGCGAGGGAACGAACTTATATTACACAGATGCGAGAGCTGATGCTAGAATAGCCGCAGCAAGTACAAGCGATTTAAGTGAGGGTACAAATCTTTATTATACTGACGCAAGAGTTGGAAGTTATTTAACAACAAATAGCTATGCAACACAAAGCTATGTAAACACACAAGTATCTAATTTAGTTGATAGCGCACCAAGCACATTAGATACATTAAATGAATTAGCAGCAGCTTTAGGCGATGATGCAAACTTTAGCACAACAGTTACAAATAGCATTGCAACTAAAATGCCATTAGCTGGTGGTACTTTTACAGGTAATGTAGCAATTAGTGGTACAAATCATTTAGAATTATTTGGCTTTTTATATACTAGATCTACATTAAGAGTTTTAAACGCGGCTGGTAATGGTTGGCATAATTGGGCAACTAGAGGTGGTGGCAAATACGATTTAAATGTAAATAATATTACAGTAGCGGCAATAACCGCTTCAGGAAATGTAACAGCTTCATCTGGTACTGGTCATTTTTCTGTAGTTAATTCTTCAGCATATCAGTTAAACGGTACTTATGTAATGGATTCCAGTAGGAATTTAGTTAATATAGCTAATATAACCGCTTCAGGAAATGTAACCGGTGCGAATTTAAATATTTCAAACTGGGATACAGCATACGGATGGGGTAACCATGCAAGTGCAGGTTATCTAACTTCATATACAGAAACAGATACATTAGCTACAGTTACAGCAAGAGGTGCTAGTACAAGTACAGCGGTTACTTTTGCTAAAGCAACATTTAATACATCAAGCACAGGTTTACCTAGACAAATAACAATAAAAGAAGATGGTGATACTGAAAACTCAATGGGCTCATATCCTGGCGCTTGGACATCTGCATTAAATATACAAAGTAATGATGCCAGTACTTATTTATGGCTTTCGCCATTAACATCCAATATACCAAGGATACAAACAAACTATGGGCAATTAGATTTTTACACAGGTAGTAATACCAATAGAGCATTACATTTATCTGGAACATCAGCTAGATCTGAAATATTTTATGATTTAAATAACACTGGTTATTATGCAAACCCGGCTAGCACGAGTAAATTCGCTATATTAGAAATTAACAATGGCACAACTGGTAATCAAAAGATAGAATTTAAAGATGCTAGTACATCAGGTTATGGCGCGTTAAGGTTTTTTTATAATAACTCCGAACAAAATACAATTCATGTTTTTGGTAGCACGTGGTCATCAAATTTTGAGGGGGGATCAAGAGGTGCTATAAATTTAAGTGGGCATACAGGTGTAACATTTGGTGCATGGAATTCACCTGGGGCATGGGTTTATAATAGCGGACAAGCACAATTTCAAAATAGCGTAAGGTCACCAATATTCTATGATTCAGGCAATACAGGAAGATATATTGATGCAGCTTCTACATCAAGAATAAATAGACTTGAAATAGAAAACACAAGTAATCAAGATACGCCAACTGCATATATGCAAATAGGATCTGATGGGTTTATTTTTGGTGGGAACAATAGTGGTTATGAAATAAATTCAGCACAAATATCTGCAGGCTATCACACAGCAAATTCATTGAATTTTGTTGGAATGGGAACAACTTCTACAGTGAGAAGAATGGACTTTTGGGCAGAAGGCGGATTTTTTGTTTCAGGTAATATATATGACAAAGACAATACCGCTTATTATGTAGATCCAGCTGGTACTAGTGTTTTAAACAGAGTAGAAATAGATGATGATTTAGACGTAAGAGCTCAGGTAGGCACTTGGATTACATCTAATGTTATGAGTGATGCTATTGGATGGAATACTAATTATGGAGTTTATATAGGTTCAAATGTCGGTGGTACTCATTATTTAAGAGGTAATGGTACATTTACAACAGGTGGTAGTACATATAATTTATGGCATCAAGGGAATGATGGATCTGGATCAGGTCTAGATGCAGATACACTGGATGGCCAACATGCGAGTGCCTTTGCTAGTGCAAGTCATACTCATGATGATAGATATTATACGGAGTCTGAAATGCAAACTTTTTTCAACAGAGGTTATATAAATAATCATAGTGCAACAAACGCAGCAGCAGGTTGGTATACAATTGCTACAAATACAGGCGATAGGGCATTAGGAGAATTTCAAATATGGGATACTGCAAGTAGCGATCATCAGTCTGTATTGTTTAGCGCGTCTCATCATTTTGGTACGGACACATCAAATGATATAACTGTTTTAGCAAATTCAAGATATAGTGGTACTAACTTTAGATATATAAGAATAAAAGAAAATGGTACTTATGACGGTGCTGTTCTACAGGTTTATATTGATGGGGGTAGTAATACTGTTTACGCGGCAATAGTTGGTGGTAATGCGCAAGAAAGTGGATGGGTGTTAAAAGATTGGATTGCTGATGGAACTGATCCAGGAGATGTTAGTTCTTACAACTCTATGACAGAAAGAACTAAAGTAGATTTAGATTTAACTATAAACGGTGGTATAACGACTACTGGCCCAATTTATTCTGGCGGTCAAACGACTCAATATAGGGTTTTGAATACTTCAGATGAAGGATCCGGTAATGGCTTAGATGCTGATACACTAGATGGTGTTCAAGGCTCAAACTTTTTAAGATCTAATGTTGCTGATACTAATTCAGTTTCAATTACTGCCCCAATATATTACGATACAAATACAGCATACTATTTAGACGCGGGTGGCACAAGTAATTTAGTCAGTACATTTGCTGATGCGTTTTTGGGGAGGGTAACCACAAGTGGCGATGGACAAAGTAACTACCCCTTTAGGTTGGCAAGTGATTATAGTGCGTGGATGATGACAGCTGCAAGTAATACTTGGGGATTATTTTGGGCTGGTAATAGTGGTGCAAGATATGGAACAAATGGTAATGGAGGTCCTGGTAATATATGGAGTAATAGTGCAAACCCAAATGAATTTGCTTTTGTGGGAAGCGACACTACGTTATGGACAGTGCATGGAACTTCTGGTAATAGTTGGCAAGCAGGGTACGGTACTGCAGCGGGCTCATTTAGAGCACCTATATTTTATGATTCTATTGATACAAACAGTTATTTTGATTCAGGTGGAGTAGTTTTAAGAGGTTCATCCCCTACAATATATTTTAGAGATACAAATCATAACTCAGCTATGATCCATGTAAACTCTAATATATTTTATGTTCTAAGAGGTAGTAATGATACCACTAGCTGGAGCCAAGTTGGTGGTAGATGGCCATTAGAAATAAACCTTACAACCAATAATGCTTTGTTTGGAGCAAGTGTTACAGCTATAGGTAATTTGTCCGCTAGTGGTGGATACTTATATTTATCAAGTGGTAATAGTATTTTTTCGCCATCAGGCGGTGTTATAAAAACAGCATCAAATTTCTATGCAGAAAGATTTTACGATTATGATGACACAACAAGATATGTGGATGTTAACTCTACAAGTTATATAGCTACCTTACATACAAGTGGTACAATACAAGCAGGTAATTCTGGAACAGGTAATATATATTTAGGTAATACTGGTGTTAGCGGATCGGGTAACCACTTCAGATTCCATACTAATAATTCACATACATATTTTGATGGTAACTGTGGAGACATACATTGGAGACAGGGAAATAGTACTAGATTTTATTTTTATATGACAACTGCGAATATGACTATAAATGGTACATTAACACAGTATTCAGATGAAAGATTAAAACAAAATGTAGTAACTATTGATAATGCTTTAAATAAAGTAAATCAATTAAGAGGTGTTTATTATAATAGAACAGATATAAATACAGAAGCAAATCAAATTGGTTTAATTGCACAAGAAACAGAAAGCGTAGTTCCTGAAGTAGTTCATACAGCGAATGATGAATTAGGAACTAAATCAATATCTTATGGTCAATTAAATGCATTATTAGTAGAAGCAATAAAAGAACAACAAACAATTATTGATAATCTTAAGTCAAGAATAGAAACTTTAGAAAATCAGTAAAACAAGTAATAATAAATTATAAGTCAAACAATTAAAAAATAAATTATGAATTTATCTTATGAATGGAAGATCACGGCTATGAAAAAAGCACCATCACTTGACGGATTGTCAGATGTGATCACACACGTTAACTTTGAATATAAAGGTACAGATGCTGATTCTGGAGAGGAAGCTGTTTTTAATGGCGCTTGCCCAATCGGTGCACCTGATTCAGAAAACTTTACAGCGCTTGGTGAATTAACAGAAGCGGATGTAATTACATGGGCACAAGCTAATCACCCAGTTGATCACATGAATGAAGTGATTGAAAAAGCAATTAGTGATAAAATAACACCAAAAAATGTAGAGGCAGAAATGCCATGGGCTCCAGTTGAAGAAACAACTGAAGATCCAGCTTAATTTAATTTATTAACAATTTAATTTTAATTTTAAAACCATGAGTGAAAACAAAATTACCCAAGAACAATTAGAAGAATTGCAAGGTTATGTAGGAAAACTAAATAACGCTGCAACACAAATTGGAAACCTTGAATTACAAAAGCATCAAATTAATCATGCTGCTGCTGAAGTTCAAAATGATTTAAACAAATTCCAAGCTAAACTTGAAGAAAAGTACGGTAAAGTTCAAATCAATATCCAAGATGGAACCTATAAACCAATCGAAGAAGAAGAAGTTGTAGGACCAGAAGTATTAAAGGCAGAATAAAATCATGTCACTGGTAAGAAAAATTAGTATAGGTAGAGACTATAAGAATGACGCTATGCATTACGCTGTAGGTCAAGAAGTATATGGTGGACACATTATATGTGATATCGTAGAAGAAACTGATAAGTTTTCTATCTTTATTAAAAAAGGAAATGAAGTATTACCGTGGAAAGATTTTAATAAGAATATGGCTATAGCCGTTGAATATAACTTAGAATATTAATGCAAAGTTTATTTAACTTTATAGTTAAACCTAAAAACGAAAGATACGATAATAAAAAATATATTGATGGTCAAGAACTTCTGCTAAATACAGAAATTTCTGATCATCAATATGTTAGTCGTGTTGGAATAGTGACAGCAACACCTAAATCAGAAAAAACTGAAATACAAGTTAATGATGAGGTTATATTGCATCACAATGTTTTTAGAAGATGGTATGATGTAAGAGGTAAAGAAAGAAATAGCAGAAGCTATTATAAAGAAGATGAATACTTTGTGACCTCTGATCAAATATTTTTATACAAACGAAACGGCAAATGGCAAGCGCCTAAAGGTTTTTGTTTTGTTAAACCAATTTTATCAAATAATATATTATTAAATGAAAAAGAAGTTCCGCTACGTGGAATTATAAAATACGTTGATAAAGAACTTAATGATATAGAAAAAGAAGATTTAGTTGGTTTTACACCAAGCAGTGAATATGAATTTATTGTTGATGGTGAAAGATTATATAGAGTACCAACTAATTCAATATCGATTAAGTATGAACGTCAAGGAACAGAAAAAGAATATAATCCAAGCTGGTTATGAAGCAGTCAAAGAGCTCATTAAAGTTGCAAAAGAACCGATTGTTGAAACTGATGATGATGTTTCAGCCGATCGACTCAAGAACGCTGCAGCCACTAAAAAGCTCGCAATATTCGATGCATTTGAGATCTTAAATAGAATCGAGATTGAAAAAGCATTATTAGAAGGTAAGAATATAGAAGAAAAAGCAGAGTCATTTAAAGGCTTTGCTGAAAGAAGATCTAAGTAATGTACGAGCAATCATTATATCGCGTTATAGAGCCTATAAAAATCAATACGATTAAAAGGCTTAATAAAGCAAAAAAGTGGAAATACGGGTATAATAAGGAACATGACGTGGTTGTTATCAGCAAGACTGGGCAGATTGGTGATGTGTATAGCATACAAAATTTAAAAATAGCATTACCTCCAGCACCAAAGAACTTAGATAAAGGAAATAATAAATGGAGTAAAATAGAATATCCAAAAGAACTTGCAAAGTTAAAAACGATATTCGATTGGAAAGATTTACCAAATGAATTTAAAAATAAGTGGAATGCATATATTGATACAGAATTTACCAAACGCGATGAAGGTTATTGGTTCTATAACAAAGATGTTCCTACTTATATTACTGGGTCTCATTATATGTACTTGCAGTGGACTAAAATCGACGTGGGTGCTCCAGACTTCAGGGAAGCAAACAGATTATTCTTTTTATTCTGGGAAGCTTGCAAAGCAGACGTTCGATGTTATGGAATGTGCTACCTCAAGAATAGACGGAGTGGGTTTTCATTCATGGCATCAGCAGAGACTGTTAACCAAGCTACCATCTCTTCAGACTCTAGGTTTGGGATATTATCCAAATCTGGTGCTGACGCCAAAAAAATGTTTACAGATAAGGTCGTTCCAATATCCGTTAATTACCCATTCTTTTTTAAACCCATACAGGATGGAATGGATAGGCCTAAGACCGAATTGGCTTATCGTGTACCCGCAAGTAAGTTTACAAAGAAAAGTATACTCACGAAGCAAAGGAACGAGGAACTCGCGGGATTGGACACTACCATCGACTGGAAGAACACAGGAGACAACTCCTATGATGGTGAAAAGCTTTCGCTCTTGGTCCACGATGAAGCAGGAAAATGGGAGAGGCCCGAGAACATCCTCAACAACTGGCGTGTCACGAAAACCACGTTAAGATTAGGAAGTAGAGTTATTGGTAAATGTATGATGGGTTCAACAAGTAACTCATTAGACAAAGGTGGTGAAAACTTTAAAAAATTATACAATGACTCAGATGTTACAAAAAGAAACCGCAATGGACAGACTCGCTCAGGATTATATAGTTTGTTCATACCTATGGAATGGAACTTCGAAGGATTCATTGATTCTTATGGAATACCTGTATTCAATACTCCCGAAGAGCCAATTGAAGACAACTATGGGGAATACATTGATGTCGGAGTTATCAACCACTGGGAAAACGAAGTTGAAGGTTTAAAAGGAGATCAAGACGGTTTAAATGAATTTTATAGACAATTTCCAAGGACTGAAGAACATGCTTTCAGAGATGAAACTAAAAATAGCATATTTAATCTTGCTAAGATTTACGAACAGATTGATTTTAATGACGACGCTACAGCGGAAGTTAATATCACTACTGGATCTTTTTCGTGGCAGAACGGTGTTAAAGATACAACAGTACAATTTACACCAAATCCTAATGGAAGATTCAAAGTAAGTTGGGTACCAAGTTTAAATTTACAAAATAATATTTTAATTAAAAATGGATTTAAATACCCTGGAAATGAACATATGGGTGCATTTGGCTGCGATAGCTACGATATATCCGGCACTACCGACGGTAAAGGCTCTAAAGGATCTTTGCATGGACTTACTAAGTTCAGCATGGAAGATGCGCCACCGAATCGGTTTTTTCTGGAGTATATAGCTAGACCACAAACCGCCGAAATGTTTTTTGAAGATGTATTGATGGCATTAGTATTTTATGGCATGCCAATACTTGCAGAAAATAACAAACCTAGATTATTATATTATTTAAAGCGAAGAGGTTACAGAGGTTACTCAATGAACCGACCAGATAGAACTTGGAACAAGTTATCAACCGCTGAAAAAGAAATAGGTGGCATACCAAACTCAAGTGAGGATATAAGACAAGCGCATGCTGCCGCAATAGAAACATATATAAATTCTCATGTTGGAATTAAATCTGACGGAACTTATGGTGATATATATTTTAATACCACATTAAATGATTGGGCTAAGTTTGATATAAACAAAAGAACAAAGTTTGATGCCGCTATAAGTTCAGGATTAGCAATTATGGCATGCAATAGACATTTATATAGGCCACATGGCGAAAGAGAAAAATCAAAAGTTAATATTAGCTTTGCACGATACGAAAATAAAGGAACTTTATCAAAAATAATAAAAAACTATGGCTGAGTCCGTTTTAAAAAGTTACTTCCCAAGCCAAACAGCTAGCGACGACGAAAAACTATCACAAGATTATGGTTTGAAAGTAGCTAGAGCTATAGAAAATGAATGGTTTAAGAAAGACAGAGGAGTCAATAGATTCTTTGTAAATCAAAACCAATATCATAAATTAAGATTATATGCAAGGGGAGAACAAAGCATACAGAAATATAAAGATGAATTATCAATTAACGGTGATTTATCATATTTAAATTTAGATTGGAAGCCAGTTCCTATTATACCTAAGTTTGTAGATATAGTTGTAAATGGTATTGCAGAAAGAACATACGATATAAAAGCATATTCACAAGATCCTAATGGTGTTAATAAAAGAACACAATATATGGAAAGCATACTTGCTGATATGCGTACTAGAGAATTTAGTGATTATGTTCAAGAACAATTTGGATTAAATACATACAATAATAATCCACAAACATTACCAGAAAACGAAGAAGAGCTACAATTGCACATGCAGCTTGATTACAAACAAGCTATTGAAATTGCTGAAGAACAAGCAATACAAACTGTATTTAATCAAAATAATTACGAAAATATAAAGAAAAGGTTATTTTATGATTTAACAGTATTAGGTGTTGGATGTGTTAAAAATAATTTTACACAGTCAGAAGGTATTAAAATTGAATACGTAGATCCTGCAAACATAGTGCATTCGTATTCTGAATCACCATATTACGACGATATATATTATATTGGTGAAATAAAAAATATAAATGTTAACGATCTTAAAATGCAATTTCCAAATCTTACAGATGAGGATTTAAAAAAGATTACACAACAAGGGAGCCAAGATTACAATACATATAATAAATATAATACACAAGTAAACAATAAAGATAATAATTCAGTCCAAATTATGTACTTTAATTATAAAACGTACATGAATGAAGTTTACAAGGTAAAACAAACTTCTACTGGCGCTGAAAAAATTATTAAAAAATCTGATGCATTTATGGCAACACCTATTGATGGTGAATTAAGATTTGAACGTATTGCTAAAAATATTGAGGTGTTGTATGAAGGTGTATTTATACCAGGCTCAAATATATTATTAGAATGGAAGCTTGCTGATAATATGTTGAGAGAAAAAAGTGATGTTAATAAAGTTAAATTAAATTATTCATTAGTATCACCAAGAGTATATAATGGTAGAATTGAATCATTAGTAAGCAGAGTTACAGGTTTTGCTGACATGATACAATTAACACATTTAAAAATACAACAAGTGCTTTCAAGAATGGTACCGGATGGCGTATATTTAGATGCTGATGGATTAGCTGAAATTGATTTAGGTAATGGAACAAATTATAATCCACAAGAAGCATTAAATATGTTTTTCCAAACAGGTTCTGTTATTGGTAGATCATTTACGGCCGAAGGCGATATGAATCCAGGCAAAGTACCTATTCAAGAAATAAGTAATAATGCAGGTGCAAATAAACTAGCACAATTAATTAGCACATATAACTATTATATGCAAATGATTAGAGATGCTACTGGATTAAATGAAGCAAGAGACGGAAGCACACCTGATAAAAATGCATTAGTTGGTGTACAAAAACTTGCAGCAGCAAATAGTAATACAGCAACAAGACACATATTACAAGCTGGATTATTTTTAACTGCTGAAACTGCAGAAAAAATATCTTTAAGAATATCTGATGTATTAGAATATTCACCAACAAGAGATGCATTTATTCAAAGTATTGGAGCACATAACGTTGCAACATTACAGGAATTAACTGAATTACATCTTTATGATTTTGGTATATTTTTAGAATTAGCACCAGATGAAGAAGAAAAACAAATGCTTGAAAATAATATTCAAGTTGCAATTGGTCAACAAAATATTGATTTAGATGATGCTATTGATATTAGACAAATTAAAAATATTAAACTTGCAAATCAACTATTAAAATTAAGAAGAAAGAAAAAGCAAGAAAGAGATCAAAAAATACAACAGCAAAATATTCAAGCACAAGCGCAAGCAAACGCTCAGGCGCAACAAGTTGCAGCGCAGGCAGAAGTACAAAAACAGCAAGCATTAACTCAAAGTAAAATTCAATTAGAATCAGCAAAAAGTCAAATGGAAATGTCTAAACTTCAAGCTGAAAAAGAAATGAAAAAAGAATTAATGCAATTAGAATTTCAAATAAATATGCAATTACAGGGTATGGCACAACAAGCATCAACTCAACAATTGCAAATAAAAGAAGACGCGAAAGCGCAAAAACAAACCGCTAAACCCTTTGAATCATCGGGTAATGATATATTAAGTGGCGGATTTGGCTTAGGTGCATTTGAACCTAAGTAATATATAATGTATAATCATATAATATTTTATCATGTCAAAAAAAGTAGAAGCAAAAATTATAGATGCTGAAGAGCCATCTATACAAGAAAAAGAAGAAATTGTACAAAAGAATGCCGGGTTTGATGAAGAATCAGGTGTGTACAAGGTGGATCTTTCAAAACCACCAGTAACTGAAGAACAACCTAAAGAAGAAACAGATGCCGTTCAAGAGCAAAGCACAGATGAGGTTCCTGTACAAAACGAACCCGAAACTAGCGAAAAAGTGGTCGAAGAAATACGGGACGAAGAACCTGCCGGAGAAAGTGATGCAGATGTGCGGGATACACAAGAAGAAGAGGTAATATTAGAAGAAGTAACGGATGAACAAACCAATAATGACGAGGCTCCAGTGGTTGCAGAGCAAGAAGAAGAGCAAGTTGAACAGGTTGAAGAAGCAGAAGTTAAAGAAGAAATAGAATATCCTGAAAATATTCAAGACTTAGTTAAGTTTATGAATGAAACAGGTGGAACTTTAGAAGATTATGTGGCGTTAAATAAAGATTATGAACAATTTGAAGACATGTCTTTATTACACGAATACTACACTAGATCTAAGCCCCATTTATCAGCAGATGAAATTAACTTTTTAATAGAAGATAAATTTTCATATGACGAAGAAATAGATGAGCCTAAAGATATAAAAAGAAAAAAATTAGCTTTTAAAGAAGAGGTTGCTCAAGCAAAAAACCATCTTGAATCACAAAAGTCTAATTATTATAAAGAAATTAAAGCTGGATCAAGGTTAACCCCTGAGCAGCAAAAAGCAATGGACTTTTTCAATAGATATAATGAAGAAAGTGCAGAGCAAGAAAAAATAACACAATCTCAAAGAGAAGTGTTCGACAACAAAACTAAATCTTTTTTCAATAACCAATTCAAAGGTTTTGAATATAATGTTGGAGATAAAAGATATAGATTTAATGTCAAAAATGTGAACGAGGTTAAAAATACTCAAAGCGACATCAATAATTTTGTCAAGAGGTTCTTGAATGAAAAAAATGAAATGAACGACGCTGCCGGTTATCATAAGTCTTTGTTTACTGCGATGAATGCCGACGCTATCGCAAATCACTTTTATGAGCAAGGCAAAGCAGATGCTATTAAAGA
>Ga0255752_10002739_pt1 | contig 18974 bp, 17 predicted proteins | sample 011ome_25_FD_179952 | JGI IMG/M metagenome (GOLD analysis project Ga0255752, IMG submission 179952) | Coastal salt marsh microbial communities from the Groves Creek Marsh, Skidaway Island, Georgia - 011512CT metaG (version 2) | ecosystem: Environmental > Aquatic > Marine > Intertidal zone >... | reverse complement strand
CGGTGCTTCGCTCAAAATTGGCGCAAAGTAAATGCCGCTCCTATCGCCTTTTCGATCTGTGAAAACGAGTATCCGTTTTCCATCCTGTTCGACTACCCGGATCGTCATGATCCAACCCGCGTCAGATACTTTCTTGACGGTCCAGTCTTTGAGCGTTCTCGCTCCTTTTCCTCCAGGGTTGAGAAAAAGAGTAATGCCTGCACCGGTGTTTTTCGAACCGGCGATAAAGTCGATATCGCCATCATTGTCGACATCGCAAGGTTCGGTGAACATCCACCAGTTGTTGCCTTTGGCGGTGGGAAAAGCTTCGGTCTTCCACTCTTCCTCGTTGTTGTAGTCGCCGTTGTTGGGCGCCCAATGCACATACATGGTTCGGGATTTGCCTTCTGTCGCGGAGACGACATCGAGGCGGCCATCGCCGTCGAGGTCAGCGAACACCGCATCCTCAGCTGACTTCACTTTTCCTACGGTGATTTTTTCCCATGGATCGCGGACATTTTCCGGTCCGGGGTTCAGATAAATCCGGATTCTCTGCCCTTCTTCCCATCCGGTCACGAGATCGGGCAGGCCATCTCCATTTGCGTCGCCGACTCGGATGCCATCTGCGCCGGCGAGGTGATTCACTGGATCAGCCGCTTCAATGGTATGTTGTTTCCACGTTACCTCCGAAATGGCGAAAGCAGGGAGAGCAATAAGGATGGCGGATATCGGCAGAAGGTTCCTTGTTTTCATTCTCGTCCGTAACTGTTATAAGATGGTGGCTCGTTGTGAGCCTGTTTGTAAATGAGAATACCGCAGTTTTCCCTTTTCGCTCTCGCGATTGCTCTTTTTGCTCTCCTGGGAAAAGTTCCGCTGCTGAATGCGCAGGATGATGCGGCGGAGTTTGATCCCTTTGCCGACAATGCGTTGGATGCCTTAAAACAACTTGAGGGAGAGGAGAAAAAACCGGCCAGCTATTTGGATCCGGATCAGGTGAAAGCGCTATCCGACATGACGAAACCTTCGCTTGTGCTGGTGCGCCAGCTTGGACGGGATGGAAAAAGACGAGGCACTGGCTCTGGATTTATTGTTTCCAGAGAAGGTCTGATCGTGACCAATCTCCATGTGATCGGAGAGGGGCGGCCTGTTGAAATCGAATTGTCAGATGGAACGAAACATCGAGCCACTGGTATCGAAGCCTGGGATCGCAACTACGACCTCGCTGTCGTGAAGATCGATGCAAGCAAGCTCGACTTGAAACCGCTCGTGGTTGCTGATAGCGACACGATTAAGCAAGGAGAGCTCATCGTTGGATTTGGCGCACCACAGGGCCTCAGTTTCAGCGTTGTTGCCGGAGTCGTTTCTGCGATTCGAAAGCTGGATCCAGGGTTCATCGGTGAAGGGGAGACTCCCGATTTTCCTATGCTCCAACTTGCCATGCCAATCGAGCAGGGCAACAGCGGGGGGCCTGTCTTGAATTTGAATGGGGAAGTGCTGGGCGTCGTGACTTTGCGACATCGAGTTACGGAGAACCTCGGCTTTGCCGTCCCAGGAAACGATTTACAGCAACTTCTCGACAAACCCAATCCTGTTCCGATGTCGCGTTGGCGAACAATTGGCGTTCTTGACAAGCGGCAATGGACCCAGGTGATGGGCGCAGATTGGACCCAACGCGGAGGTGTCATCACTTCCCGTCGTCTTGGTGATGGATTCGGCGGGCGATCCCTTTGTCTGTCGTCGGAAGATGTTCCCGATCCTCCCTACGAAGTGACGGTGAAGGTGAAACTCGACGACGAGTCGGGTGCAGCTGGTTTGGTTTTTGCATCCGATGGCAAAGACTGTCACTACGGGTTTTATCCTAGTGGAGGCAAAATCAGGCTGACTCGCTTCGAAGGACCTGACGTCTACAGCTGGTCCATTCTTGAGCAACTCGACGTTCCTGCCTATCAGCAAGGGGAGTGGAATACCCTTCGGGTTCGCGTGGAGGAGAAAACAATCACCGGTTGGGTGAACGATGAGGAAGTCTTGAAAATCGAGGACGATGGTCTTCGCGGTGGTCAGGTAGGGCTTTGCAAATTCAGGCACACCGAGGCGGAGTATCGCGGATTTGCCGTCGCCAAGGAAATCGGGATGGATGCATTACCCCCGATCGATAGAGATCGCCTCAAGGAAAGCATCACCAAGTTCCTCGATGAAAAGAATGTCGATGAGACTATCTCGGAACTGAGCCGCGAGAGTGAACACGGGCGGACCTTATTGCTCGAGCGCGCTGAAGAACTCGAAGGACTCGCGGAAAGGCTTCGCGATCTGGAGAGAAATGTTCATCGGCAGGTAGTGATCAACGAGTTGGTCATGGCGCTTGATAGGCCAGATTCTGAGATCGACCTTTTTGATGTTGGCTTGCAGATCGCACGAATCGATGATCCCGAACTCGACGTCGACCACTACCGGAGTGCCTTTTCGCGGCTTGTGAAAGATGCTCGCATTCACCTCAACCAGGAAGCAATTGAGGGCGGCCCCAAGGAACTCGCAAACGCGCTTCGAGATTTTCTTTTTAAGGAAAACGGATTCCATGGGAGTCGCACCGAATACTATCACCATGCCAATAGCTATGTGAACCACGTGTTCGACGATCGCGAGGGACTGCCGATCACGCTCAGTGTCATTTTCGTAGAAATGGCCCGCAGGCTCGAGATGCCGGGAGTCTATGGTGTCGCCTTCCCTGGGAAATTCATGGTCGGTGTTGATTACGTGGACGGAGAAGCTGAGAAAACCCTCTACATCGATGTGTTTGAGAATGGCCGGGTCATCAATCGCAGTGGAGCGGTTCAGGAAATATGGGATCTCCTGGGTTCGCCGCCGGAAAAATCGACTTTTGAACCGGCTAAACCCAGGGAGATCGCGATCCGCATGTTGCGCAACCTTGTTGATCTTGAGATCAACCAGAACAAAACGCCCGACGGGGCCGCCGACTATATTGAGTTGCTTCTCGCGATCCAGCCGGATGCTGCGCAGGAGCGATTTCAGAGAGCTCTCCTACGTTTGCAAGACGACAACATGCAGGGCGCCCGAGACGATCTCGACTGGCTCCTTGAGCACCGACCTCCTGGAATTGACTATCGTCGTCTTGAAGTGTTTCGAGGGACCTTGGTGGAGGAGTGATATCAGCGAGGTCCTTTCGTGGATGCCTTTCAGGTAAACGCGTTGAGTACATACAGGAGCACAGAGTTTCCATGCTCAGATCTACTGGATAAAAAATCGCAATATATGCGTAATCCAATCCGCACCTTTTGGTGGTTTTTTGTAGAGATCGCCTCCTTCACCCCCCACAAAGCCAATGAAAAAGAGGCTGCAAGCGTTCTGTCTCCAAACCTTTTCGCTCCTCGCCCTGTTCGGGATTCCAGGTGCGATATTCACTGACATTCCCTCGGATCCAGCTGCTTCCAGTCATACTGGGACGGGCATGGGATTCAATCTTGCAATTCCCGGACCAGGGATTCCTCCCGGAATTGATTACTTCGATGTGAACTCTCCCGCTACAAAGACGAGTGGTGTTGCGGCGATCAATGCGAATGGATGAAATGGGGTAGCCGCGACCTTTCATGCGTTCATGCCAATGGCCTTCCTGAATTCGATTGCACTGACGATCCGTCCAAGTGCAAAGGCTATGGAGACGGATTGGAGCTCCCTCCGGGTCATTTCACCAACGAAGGTCTTGATGACGCGCTCGGATTTGTTTTCATGGACGACACCAATCCGACCGATTTGGTTCTCACAGTGTTGGCTACCAACGCGACGCGGTCCGCTCACGATATTCAATTCGGACAAATTCAGGCAACAGTCGATCCCAATAGTGTGGAGCGGGTAAGTCCGAGGAGAAGCATCAAAAAGACGAAGAGGCAAATCAGAAAAGCAAAGTCTTCCAGCAGGGAACGAGGGCTCAAGAAGAAGCTGCGGAGACTAAAGCATCAGATACGCAATTTAAGTTAGTCAGTCTCCGAATCGTGGAGCACTCGATAGCGAGTCTTCTGAAACGATTTCGACGCAAGGCATGCTGCGACACACACTAGGACCGCACTGAAAAAGAACGGGGCCCCGGGGATTACAACCGGGGTCTGTTCCGAAACGAAGAATCCGAAAATTCCTGTCGCGACCGGTGGACCAACAAATCCAGCGACGCTTTGCAGGCTGGTAAGTGCCCCCTGGATTTCTCCCTGCTGATCATCACCTACAGTTCGAGAGATCATTCCTTGAATTGCAGGGACGGAAAGTCCTGACAGAGATCCAAAGATAATGATCATATAGACCATCCAGCCTTCCGAGGCGAGGCCATAGCCGATTAGGGACAGTGCCATGACGCCAAATCCGAAGATAGCTGCCCTCTTTTCGCCGATTTTCGGGATAATAATCCGAGTCAACCCGCCTTGGACAATTGCAGCCATGAGACCGACAAGAGCGAGCGAATACCCGGTCTGGTCTGTTCCCCATTTGTAGCGGAAGGCTGTGTAGAGGACCCAGATGCTCGGGTAAACCTGGTGGGCGATACTGCTGATGAAGTAGCTGATGGAGAGTCCGCGGACAAGGGTTTGCTTTCGTAGCTGCTTAAGCGCTCCAATAGGATTTGCCCGTGACCAACTGAAGGATCTCAGATTCTCTTTTTTCAATGACTCTGGCAAAATAAAGAATCCGTATAGCCAGTTTAGCAGGGTCAGGACTGCTGCCGCGTAAAAGGGAAGCCGCAATCCGGCTTCACCGTAGTTTTCGAGCCCGTAGTCACCAAGCCATCCGCCTAGAGCCGGACCACAGATAAAACCCAATCCGAAAGCGGCTCCGATGATGCCGAAGTTGGCGGCTCTCTTTTCTTTTGTGCTAACATCAGCAATGTAGGCGGCAGCGGCTGAGAAATTCGCACCGGTAATTCCGGACAGAATTCGACCCACAAAAAACCAGGCCAAGGTCGGAGCCCAAGCCATCAGGAAATAATCCAGACCGGAACCAAACAAAGAAATCAGAATGACCGGCCGCCGACCAAAGCGGTCAGAGAGGCTCCCGAGGATGGGAGCGAAGACGAACTGCATCAGCGAGTAAAGTCCCGTCAATGTTCCGTATATATATGCAGCTGAAGTGATACCGCCGCCGGCAAGCTGGTCAACCAGCTTTGGCAAGATGGGCACAATTAATCCAACCCCGAGAACATCGAGAAAAAGAGTGATGAAAATAAACACCAGTGCCGGCTTGCGGTGATTCATAGAGTGCTCAGAGAATCACCCTCGTGGCCAATGGTCGGCAAGCACGGTTTCACGCGTGCTTGCTGGTTTCCGTCATGATTTCCTCCTGCTGCGCAAGAAGCTTTTTCTGGTAGCGCCCCTGCACGATGTCGGTGAGAACTAGGGTAGCGATGACGAAATAGAAGGTGGTTTTGGTCATCTGGTGGATTTCGTGCCCGAAGAATTTCAGGTGGGCAAGGTGTCCACCTTCCGTAAGGAGCATGATCCCTACAATAAGAAGAATGAAGAGGCCTAGGACCTCATACATGCGGTTTTTCTGAAGAAAAGTGGAAACCCGATCGGCGAGCCAAATCATAAGAAGTCCTCCGATGATGATGGCGGTAGCCATAACAAGAAAGACTTTCGTCAGCGCCATCGCACTAAGAATGGAATCGAAAGAGAAAACCACGTTCATCACGACGATGGCGGTCACAACACTGCCGACTGATTTAACGCTCCCTTTTTTGAGGTGGCCGTGCTCTTCGCCGGGACTAATCGCAATCATGTGAAAGACTTCTTTGATGGCAGTCCACATAATGAAGGCCCCGCCGAGGAGAACGATGAGACTGTGGACATTGAACTCTCCGGAAACGAATTTGGTGTCGACCGTAAAGAGCGTCATCTTTACTTTGTCGATGACGGTCATGAGAACGAAGAGGAGCACGATTCGCAGGGTAACAGCGAGTCCAATACCGAGCTTGCGGACAAAAGACTGTCGATCTTTCGGAGCTCGCTGTGATTCTAACGAAATGTAGAGCAGGTTATCAAATCCCAGCACCGCCTGCAGCAGGACGAGCATGAGAAGGGTAAAGAAATTTTCGATCGTAAATAGCTCAGCCATAGTAAGGGGGTAAGAGAGAAGTTAGTCCGGCAGGGAACGATGGTTTTCTGCGGTCTCGACAAAATTGCGCTGAGTTTTCGAAGGACAGCAATCAAGCCGCCACTAGTGGCTTTCATCAGCAAGAGGATGAAGGCGGTTGGGAAGGGGAAAGTAGGCGCGCTTTAGTGTGATCGCAGATTGCCAGATGGCATGTGCCATTTCCAGGGCTTTGGTGGCGTTTTCTGCAGAACAAAGAGGGTCGCGTTTTTCTTCGATCGCGGAAATCCAGTCGAGAACGATATCGCGATTGGGAGCGGTCTCTGTCTCGGCCGACTCCCTGCCCGTGCCCGCAGGCCAACTTGTCCACGGATCACTGCGTTCGGCCTGATTGGGGCGGGATTCGAATTGAATCGAGAACTCGATCTCCGGATTAGTGTAGAGTCGCATCGTCGCTTCCTTTCCAACAAAGCGAATGCCTGCCCGGCCTGCTATATTTTGCATTTGAGCGTCTGAGGTAAACGTCACGCGGACTCCGGATTCGAGTAGGAACTGCGCATGAATCGAATCTCCCAGCAATCGGCCCAGGCTTCTCGATTTCAATTCATGTGCATCCTCGGGAATGGCGGGATAGCCTTGTTTAGAAACGGTGGCAGAGGCGAATTCGGGCTCTCCTCCAAACCAGCGAACTAGATCGAACAATGGCAGCGCGTTGGCAATCATGTCTTCGCCTCCTGCTTGATTACCCATTGCGCCGTATACATGCATTTCCAACAAGTCTCCGATGAGTGCTTCACTGCCTGCGTGAAAGCGTGAAAGGAGGGGATCGCAGCGAAAAAAATCGGTTACCGCGATCAGCCTGCCTTTTTCCCTTCCCTGTTTAAGAAGTTCATCAGCTTCCTTCAGAGTCTGTGTGAAAGGTAATCCGCAAATCACGTGGCAATCGGCATTGAGAGCGCTTTGAATCATTTCAAAACGCTGTTCTGTCCACGAGGGAGCCACGCAACAAAGGTCTGCGTTTTCCTCGCGTTCGAGCATGGCAGAATAGCTGGAGAATCCGCGCGGAGCGGCCGCGTTCGTTGCGGTGTCTTCGTAGGTCTCTTCGTTGCAGTCAGTGAGCGCGGCGAGTCGGACTCCGTCGAGACGTTGAAAAATCCGATCGAGACCGTCCCCGAAATCACCGGCTCCAGTATGGCCGATCACGACAGCGTACTTTCCCCCAAAGGCAGGGGCAGCTACTTCGGTCGGCTCGGGAACCGGATGCTCAAATTCCTCGGAACCAGCCTCAGACTGAGCATCCTTCAAGCTTTCGTCAGCAATAGAAGCGTCTTCCTCGTTAGCCGCCCCTTCCACCGGCTGTTCTTCCGATTTTGCTCGGGAGGTAGCACTACCAGGTATCATTCCTGCGGCGGCCATTCCCGCGCTTCCGTAAATGACGTGTTTCGGATTCTCGTCGTCAGCCATATTTTGTATGGCTGCAATTCTACGCCTTTCCCAACAATCAGGCAATGCGGAAAAAGGGTGTGTCGGGGGGCGGAAATAGAAAAATCTAAAACAATTTGTTAATTATAAAAATTATAAAAAAACTGGAAAATCAAATTTTGTTACTGTAAGCTTTAATGGCTCTGCCCACTTCCTCAATGAGTTTTCCCGCAAAAAATAGATCTTTGAATAAGAATGAAGGTCGATCTTCCCAGTCGAAAACGATTGAGGGAGATCGAGTTGCCGCACTGGATGCATCTGAGATGGGGACATTCAAATGGAATATGCTGACAGGATACATCGAATGGGATTCGGGTCACGAAAAGCTATGGGGGTATGCGACAGGTGAGTTTGATGGAACCTTTGAGGGTTTCGCGAATAAAGTTCATCCCGACGATCTGGCTGAAGTGCAAAAGAAGATCGAGTTTTGCCTTGAGAAGCGCCTGCGCTGGCAAAAGGAGTTTCGAATCATTCGCGACGGCGAGATCAAATGGATCGTGAGTAGTGGTGATTTCGAATACGATGCGGAAGGCGAGCCTCTATTTTTGCGTGGGGTAGTTGTTGAATCGACTCACCGCAAAGAAATAGAAATTAGATTGGGGGAGGATTTTCGCCAAGCCCAGAAAATGGAAGCGGTGGGACGTCTCGCAGGTGGAGTTGCCCACGATTTTAACAATCTTTTAACCGTTATAGGCGGATATGGCTCGCTGATTTCTTCAGAGGATGGCGTATCTGAGAATGTGGCCTCAGCCTCTCAAGAGATTCTTGAAGCAACGGAGCGGGCGGCTAATTTGACACGGCAGTTGCTGGCCTTCGGTCGCAAGCAGGTGATGCAGCCGAAAAAGGTGAACATTAATCAAAGGTTCAGAGAAACTCTGAGTATGCTCAAGCGGATCGTCGGTGAAGACATCGCTATAGTCTTGGATTTGGGCTCGACCGACCTTCACGCTTTTGCGGATTCGGTAATGTTTGATCAGATGATCATGAATCTGGTTGTGAACTCACGGGATGCCATGGAAATTGGACGTGGAGAGATTCGAATTTCAGCGGGAAAAGTGGACGACGAGGAAGGTGCTGATCATATTTTTGTGGAGGTGTCAGACAATGGCTCTGGTATTCCTCAGGATGCGCTCGATCTCATCTTCGACCCTTTTTTCACAACAAAGGAACAAGGGCGGGGAACTGGTCTTGGCCTGGCGACCGTGTTTGGGATTGTTGAGCAACACAATGGCGAAATCCTGGTGGACAGCCATGTTGGAAAGGGCACAAGTTTTCGCATCCTTCTTCCCAAATTGGATTGCGAGAAAAACGAATCTGTTGAAAGAGAGGCAGTCAGGAACTCAGCGGGATGCAGCGGAACAATTCTCTTGGCTGAAGATGAAAGTTCGGTGCGAAAACTAATTCAAATCATCCTGACACGGGAAGGATACCAGGTGATTGAGGCGGAAAACGGAGGGGAGGCGGTTGAAATATGGAATCAGGAGAAAGATCAAATCGATCTTCTATTAACCGACATCGTCATGCCGGGAGGGCTCAACGGATTTGAGTTGGCCTCTCAGCTACGTGACGAAGCACCCGATTTGAATGTGGCATTCATGAGCGGCTACTCCGCCGACGTTGCCGGCAGAGAACTCAATCTGGAGGAAGGACAGATATTCATTCAGAAGCCAGCCTCTCGCGAAGAACTTCTGAGCTCCGTTAGAGAAAGCCTGGGAAATTCAACAAGTCAGGTTGGCCTCGCTAACTGATGGCTTTAACTCGTTACTCTTCGAGACGAACGATGAGCCTCGGTGCGGGAAGGGAAGGATGCCGCGAACTGGCAAACGCGTGAACGAGACCCCCGCCACGAGTTTCCATGGTTGTGCGCACTACGACGAGGCTTGCCATTCGGTTTTGATCATCATTCAGGAAGCGAGCAAGCTTTTTGCCACGCATGCCAAAAGTTCCTGATTGAACCCCGCGGGGAACTGTGAATTCACCGAGAAGTATGGTTTTGTCAGGCAAAAGATCGGTTCCGTTTTCGAGAACATTGGCGGGCGCATTTTCCCAATTCATGGTCTTGTGGGTCCAGTCATCCAGGCTGTCATCCGTGATCCCGTAGACCAGGAAATGGGAATCAGCGACAAGAGCCGCCAAGCCCCAGCCAGTCGGGGTAAATCGCAGACTCAGCTCAGCGTTAACGATCTGTTCTCTGATGATATTCCCCAGAGAGAATCTGAGATAAGCCTTTCGGTGTGGTCCTGCCAAATCCTGGCTGTTCTTCAGAAGTAGTAACTCATCCGAGACGTGGTCATTTGGCCTACCTCCCCATACATAGCTGTCATCGCCTCCGGGATCTCCTGTTGTGAGTGTCTTCCATTCCGGGCCACGAGCTAACGGTCTTTCGGCTCGGAGCCAAGTGCCTTCCTTAATTTCCGGCATGACATCTCCAAGCTTGTTGCCTGCAACGAAGTTCTGTTGTCCCGTTTCCAAGTGAACGCTCTCCCGGGAATCGGGTAACTTCACTTCGACGAGACCGTCGAACACCTGCGTCTTTGTTGCTCCCGTTCCGCGGTCTACATTCACGACAAAACGTGTTCCATGGTCAATTACTTCGGCGGTCGGGGTCTCAATGCGAAATCCCTTTGCAGGCTCGGTGACCTCCGCTACTGCTGTGCCGCTGTGCAGTAAACAATTCATCTGATCAACCAGTTCAAGCTCTGCAGGAGCTTCAAGAATCACTTCCGCTCCGGAGTCAAAAGCTATCGTGGCGAGGCCGCGGGTTAGCTTTAGTATTCCAGCGTGGAGGCGAACGCCCTCCGACGTTGGAAGGTCGCCACTTTCCCAACGAGCGGATTCTGTTTTATCCATCGCAGCAAAAGTTCTCGGAACCGTTTCTCCGCGACTCTGAAGAAGCACGAGGGCGAGCAGTGAAATGATAGCCCCGGCGGCGCAAGCCTGCCAGAGCGTTGGTAAACGGCGCGGCTGAAGGTCTGAAAGTGCTTCCATATTCTCTGCGATTCCCCCATCGGTCGGTTCTGCGATCTGTCGCCAATGCAATGCAGCGTGATCGTGAGTGAAATCGACGAAGATTCGACGGGCTTCCGGCTCAGCGTCCAGCCTTACCTCAAGATCATGCAGCTGTTCCTCGTCCAGGGAGCCCTCCAGGTATCCGTGAGCAAGCTCCAACAGTTCATCGCGTTCGGTATCATTCATGAGGAGGATAGGGGAGTGGTGAGTTCTTTTTCGACGCAATCGTAAAGGTTTTTGCGGAGGCGGGAGAGTAATCGATAGATGGCGCCTTCCGTTCGCTCAGTACGGTGCGAAATTCGCTCAATGGAAGATTCGTCTCGATAGCGCATTTCGAGAATGTCACGGTGATCTTTGGGGAGTTTTTCTACGCAGTCGTCGAGCGCCTTCTCCCGTTTGATCCAGCGATCCTCTCGAATTGCGCTTTCCGATTCTTCGCTCAAGATTTCGAGCATGCGACCACTTAGCGCTGAAGCTGCGATCCGTTTTGATTTTCGGCGGTAGGCTAGTATTTGGTAAAAGAGAATCTTGCGTGCCCAAGCCGCGAAATTTGTGCCTAATTCGAATTGATGAAACTGCCTCCACATCACGATCTTTCCCTCCTGAATGATGTCCTGTGCGTCCTGCGGGCAGGTGATCAAGCCAGTAACATATATCGCAAGGCGACGTTCGTGCTCCCCGAGCAGGCGCAGAAATGCCTCGGTGCGTTCATCATTTGTGCTGGGAGTCGACATGATTCTTTCACTGGTATAAGGCAGAATCTCCGATGATTGGACAAAGGAATTTCAGGAGCAATCGGTCAGGCCTACTCTTTAATCACGGGCGCCAGGTAGATGTTTCGATATGAAACGCTGGTGTGGTCTCCCTGGAAATAGATCGGTCCCGGCGCATACGGATCGGTATTGATTGCCCCAGCAGTGGGCATCGTAACCGGCTGATTATCGATCACTTTCACGCCATTGAGGACAACTGTGATATGTCGATCGACGAGGGTGATATCGTAGCTTTGCCATTCGCCTCCGGGGCGTCCCGCATTTTCCGTCGGGAGAATTTGTCCGAAAATGGCTCCCACTCCCTGAAGACCCTGCATCCGACTGTCGCGGTCGACGACTTGTGCTTCGTAGGTGCCTCGCAGGTAAATCCCACTATTGCGTTGTGCTCCAATCAGAAATTCGACGTGCAGCCAAAAATCCTCGAAATGCGCTTCAGTTTTCAGGTTGGCATGATCGCCAGTCGCGCTGAAATCGGTCTTGGGTGTGGAATTGACGAGCAATCCATCTTTGGCACTCCAGCCCATGATTTTTTCCGGTTCATGCGCAATCCAGCCGGTGAGGTTTCTGCCGTTGAAAAGGGAGACCGGATGGCCAAAGTGAACCTTGGAAAGGTCGGGAGCCTTCGGCATGGGAGGAATTCTTTTTCCAGTGAATGATACTTCTTCCGCTGTTCCATATGGAAGTTCGCGACGAATGGTCCCATTAAGCACACCCTTCTTCAGGCCCACTTCGACACGCTGGTTCGTCGTTGCCCCTTTTTTCTTTTGCTTCTTTAACTCAAAGTGAAGACGCCCATTTTTTACCTCTGCGTCTTCGTATGGACCTACTGGACCGATGTAAACCCTCATCCACGCGACAGGCTTTCCTTCTCTTTCCTCAACACGCATCCACGCGGGAACGCCGGAGTCGAGGGCCAGGGTCCAATCGCCAAGGAGTCCCTCAGGGACGGGCTCCGCGTAGGCTGATGAAAAAGATCCAGTGATCGTAATCGAGGCGAGAAGGAGAGAAGTTCGCAGGTAGAAGAAAGGGGAATTCATAAAGACTGAGAATTCCGGATACTGAGAAACGCCTGACAGAGTTTCAAGCATGGAACCGAAAAAGGTATCCAAGTTGTCTGGATGATAGATTTGCGTCGAAACTCTGACTGGCATAGCTCCTTCGAGGAGAGTAGGCTATCCCAATGACGACCCTGAACGAGGTGATTGGTGGATTCTCGGGCGCCAAAGGGCATTTCCTGCTTGTCACTGCCGTCGTAACGACCTGCGGGTTTGCATTGAAGAGCATAGAGACGAAGTTGTCTGACCGGATTCAGGCGCAAGTTAACGAAGATGGTCAATTTGTCTCGTCGGATTGGAGAGAAAGTTCAAAAACCAAAACCGCGTTCCAGCAACGCGATCGACCCTGGGAGGACGCGGCGATGCGCCTCGGATTAAGCTCCGGGATTGCAATGATTGTCGGCTTTCTTCTCAACGCCTTTTTTCGTCCGATGTTGACGGTAGTGGTTGACACGGGAATCGTTCTATTCCCTCTCTTCAATCATGGGATCATCGACTCATTATGGGAAAACTTTGCTTCTGCTGCAGGCGAGGCGAAGGTTTGGGCAATGGAGGATACGCGCATGATGCAGCGGTTTTTCCACGGCTATATTCCTTCCGCCGGGTTAGCTCTATTCGGCTTCAGGTTCGGGCTTTGAAAATAGAAATCAGATGTCTGCCTTTCAACTTAACTGGGTGGTAGCCCTTCGGCCGGAGGCCCGTGCCGTAATCGATCGCTTCTCCCTGAAGCCATTTCGGGAAGGAGGACTCTTTCCGATGTATGCAAGTCGGGACGGAACTATGCGCTTGGTCATTTCTGGGCCGGGAAAGAGTCATGCTGCCGCCGCTACCGCGGCATTAGCCTCGGCTGAAGATGAATTTGATGCTATATCTCGAGGGTGGCTGAATTTTGGGATTGCAGGTTCTGGCGAACTCTGCGTTGGCGAGGCGTTTCTGGCTGGAAAAGTAACGGAGGAAGCTTCCGGCAATGTCTGGTATCCCGTCGCGACGTGGTCGAAAAAACATGATCTCCCGCGGCGCAGTGTCACTACCGTATCTCGTCCCACCGAGGATTACCCTCCTGATGGAGTAATTATTGAGATGGAGGCTGCAGGGTATTATCCCATCGCCCTTCGGGACTCAACGGTAGAACTTTGTCAGGTTCTCAAAGTTGTTTCAGATGATCCCGAGCATCCCATCGAGAAAATTGACAAGGCATTTGCAACCCGGCTTTGCGAGGGCGCTTTGAACAAAAGCGAAAGCTGGATTGGTTCGTTTCTCGATCAGGGCCGGGAGGATTCTGCGCGCCTCGTCGATCCCCCCGGTTATTCGGAGATGATCTCGGATATTCATTTCACGGTCACGCAAAGTCATCAACTTCGTCGCTTGTTGCAGCAGTGGCATGCTCGAAGACCGGACGATGTGATCACAGCAGCAGCTCTAACACGGCAACGGGACGCGAGAAGCATTTTGCGTGAACTTCGAAGCGAAGTTTTCTCGCCGGGTCGGAGCAGAAGCGAGAGTTGAGATTTGATCAAATTTGATCGCTTTTTGGCTTACCGTCAGGGGCGTGCAAAGCGAAAGCAACTCCATCATCATTCACCTCTCCTATTCTATATCATTCCCTCTCATCCCTGATGAAGCTTCGGGTAGCTGCAACAAGATCTTCTTCGTCCTCTTTTTCGCCGTAGCGATTGCCGCCATCACCTGGCTTCTGCTCTGGCTTTTTGGATGGGATTCCGGCGAATACTCGGTCCGCTGCGGCGTCGAAGATGATAGCTCTGCCTCTGCAGATGAAGAACCAGATAGTTCAGATGATGATGAGGAGATGTCAATGGGATCAACCTACACCACTTCAAACAAGTCGCAGTCTGGACCGATGCAGCTTGCTCGGAGTTTTCGAAATTGCTGACATTCAAAAACCGTATTTATACCGATAATTGGCTCGACGAGGCCAAGGGGTTTCACGAGAGGAAATACGGCGAAAATCTGTAATCCGATTTCGCAGATCCATCACGCTCTCCAAATCCTGAGTGAGTGCAGATAATTTGCTAAAGTAGAATCATTTTCAAAAAGGAGCATTTTATCACCTGTCAGGTGCCAAGAAGTGAACTATGTTTAGTCACAGTTCGGTATTCCTCTGACAAGAGTTGTACCTCGTAGGATCTGAAAGAACGCCGCGCTGATTCCCGTATTACCTCTGCATGCTGGGTTCCCGAGCCATACGCACCATTCTTCGACTAGCAGCAATTCCCTTTGGCTGTTCTGCCATTACGTCGTGCGTGGTCATGCCCACGAACACGCATTGGGATCAGAAGCGTTCTCTGGCTAAGTATGATTCAATCGGGATTGATGCACCGGTTACCCTGCCGGAGTTGGAAGAAAATACGGACACTGGTTTTTCTGCCGCTGACTACCTCACGCTTCATTCGGGCCTGATCGTAAGCGGGGAATATATCAACGAGGACTTCAAAAAGAAACTGGCTACGAGTCGCGATGCGAAAGAGGGGGTGCTTGAGCTTGGTTTTTCTGTTCCCATTGCAGAGGGAGGTTCTGGTTTCGGAAGCTGTGCCCCGATCACTCGGGATGGATACTTTCTCACAGCTGCGCATGTGCTGTCACACGATGAGTCATTCGTGCTCTACGCAACATCCAACAGTCGTAAGACCTACATCGATTACGCTCGGGTTCGGGAAGTTTATCGCAACAACGAAGCCGATTTCGCAATCGTAAAAGCGGAGATGGCAACACCCCGATACCTGAAATATCGTTCAGCGCCCCTTACGCAGGAAGCCACATTGTTCGCTGGCGGATGGATGCACGAAAAGGGCGGAGGGCTTTTCGAGGATAGCTTTCCCATTCCCGGCCAATCCGAATTCCGCAAGATCGTGACTACCCTACCCATGATCAAAGGAGACAGCGGTTCCCCGCTCATTGATCAGGAGGGCCTTCTCTGTGGCGTGCTCAGCACGATGCGACTGGGGGTCATTGTCAAGATGAAGCCCAAGTCCACCGCAGTGATGATGGAGCTCGGTCAAATCAATAAGCTGATTGCTGAAGACCGGGCAAAGCGGTGAGCTAACAGGGTCAGGTCAATTACCTAACAGGGTTGAATTTCCGAGCTCACACGCTTGGATTGGTTAGAGGGCAGTATTAAACGGTGGAAATGCTCTTTTGCATGTGGACCAGAATTGCAAACAAAACGAGCGATGATGAGATGGTCGGCTTCCCACGGATGGGGGCGATTTCACCAAGCACTAGCTGAAGAAGGAACAGCATGGCAAAGACGCCAAATCCTTTTAGCCACGATACGGCCGGAAAAGTTCTCCAACTTGGTTCTTCCATGCTCGCCCGAAAAGCAACCGGCCCGAATTATAGGGACCGTAAGTCACAGCCCGCCGAGAAGAGGAGATCCCTCAGTTTTCGCATCGGGAGTTCCTATTTGGCCCTCGCCTTTGCCTTGGGTTTTGCTGGAACGGTTACTTTCACGAGACGATACTGCCGAGGGATGGGCCGGGCGATTTCTCGTATCTGGTCGTGATACTGGGTCGCTTTTTCTTCGAGCTTTCTCGCCTGTGCCAGCAGCTTAGGGTATTCGGCTTGAAAGTTTTCCTGGTCTCCGCGACGGCGAAGCCCCTTGATCTTCGCCCAAGTATCACGGAGCGGACGAATTGCTTCGTCGTTCCTCTCGCGGTTGAGTTCGGCGATCTCCAGAGCTTGCTGGCTTTGTGGTGTGGCAGGGTATTTCTGCAGTTCAATTTTGGCTCCGAGCTGGAGGTGAGTGAAAGTGCCGACTTTCGTATCGTCGATGTGCAGTTCGTAGTTTCCGGGGGCGAGGCCGGTGATGCGAAGACGCTCAGCACCCAGCTTGTGCCCGGCTTTCGTTAGCTCAAATCCCAGGCTCGCGGGTGCGGAGGGCCCCCACTTGAGATCGTATTTCGAAGATCGATCAGGAACGACCCACGGCAAAGACTCTGCGTGAAAGGTAAAGGATATTTCACTGCTATCGTCAGCTCCAATCAGCCCAGTGATCTTTTCGCTGCGTGCTGCAATCCACTCGTTTCCACGACGATTGATGGAGATATTTGATACGTGACGTTTCTCTGCCTGGGAAGCAGAGAGAATGGAAAACGCCATAATGAATTGTCCTGCCGCTCCCGGATGAATGGCATCCTCGACGAGTGAGAAGTCAGGCTTCGCGCTTCGGATCGCAAAGGTGTGATCGTTGAGTGGGCCCCAGAGATTGACGAAGGGGATCTGTTCATGCCCCGATGTTTCCCGAAGCCAGGCTCCGTAAAAAGCCATGAGCGAGTTGTAGTGCTGATCGAAAGACCGGTTTCGGAAGCGAAAAGTTTCGTCCAGATTGCGAAGCGCGAGTTGATGGTGGTCAAACATGGTGGGCGAGAGCGCGATCGGGGTGGCACCCAGCTCTTTTATCTGGGATACGATTTTTTCGATTCCTTCACGGTAAGTTGTAAAGGTCTCTGTCGTGAACGGCTCGTATTGTCCGTCATTCATGCCCAGGAGAACGGTAACGTGGTCAGGCTCGAAAACGGCGAGGTCATCCTCGAATCGGGCCAGCGCGTCAGCGGCTTTGTCACCGCTCACGCCCGCGTTGTGGAATTGAATATTCCGATCCGGAAAACGGGTGTAAAAAAAAGTTTCAATATATTGGGTATAAAGACATTGATGGGTAATGGAATCCCCGAAGAAGACAATCGTTTCGCCATCTTTCGCCTGAAGGAAAGGTTTCGGCGGGATGGCTTCCTCGCCGAGGGAATCCGAATGAGACAGCGCGAAAAGAATCGCGCTGCAAATGGCAAGCTTGGAAAAAACGCTCATACCGAGACAGTGACCGTTTCTCTTTATGTAAACAAGGAAGAAAAGCCGGTGCTAATCAGCCGGGAGTCGTTCGATGTTGGCACCGAGGTCGACGAGTTTGTCGTCGATGTGCTCGTAGCCACGGTCGATGTGATAGATTCGGGAAATCTCGGTGTCGCCTTTTGCCGTGAGGCCGGCCAGAAGCAGCGCTGCAGAGGCGCGGAGGTCACTTGCCATGACGGGTGCGGCACTTAGCTGTTCGACTCCGTTGATCATTGCCGTGCCATCATCAACGTCGATATTGGCACCCATGCGTTTCATCTCGGAAGCGTGCATGAAGCGTTGAGGGAAAATGGTATCCTTGACCACGCTGAGACCCGGGGTCGTCGCGAAGAGTGCGCACATCTGCGCCTGCATATCAGTTGGGAACCCGGGATAGGGTTCCGTCGTGATGTTGGCGCCAACAGGGTTCGCGGCGCGGCTGATCGTGATTGTGTTATCCCCAAATTCGATGCCGCATCCGCAGGCTTCGAGAACCTGTGTCACACTGGTAAGGTGCCCGGCGTTGACCCGCTTCAGGGTGACTTTATCCTTCGCGGCCATTGCACCGGCAACGAGAAACGTTCCGGCCTCAATTCGGTCTGGAATCACGGTGTGCTTGACGCCGCCAAGCTCATCAACACCGTCGATTTCGATGCGAGGGGTTCCTGCGCCAGTGATTTTTGCTCCCATCGAGATAAGAAAATCTGCGAGATCGACCACTTCCGGTTCGCAGGCGGCTCCACTAATGATGGTAGTCCCTTTCGCGAGAACGGCAGCCATCATCACATTGTCCGTTCCAAGAACCGTTGCACCGTGCTTTCCGGCCATGTCGATGGTATCACCGATCAGTCCACGACGTGCTTCAAGGTGAACATTTCCGCCATCGACGGTAACGCCGGCTCCAAGTCCTTCCAGGCCTTTGAGGTGGAGATCAATGGGACGATCTCCAATAACGCAGCCGCCAGGAAGAGAAACGTCGGCGCGGTTCTGACGAGCTAGCAAGGGGCCCATTACGCAAACGGAGGCCCGCATTTTCCGCACGAGATCATAGGGGGCTTCGTGAGAACGGATTTTCTCGCACTTGATGATCACATTGCCGCTCGCCCGCTCGACTTCGGCACCCAGATTCTGCAGGATCTGTAGCATGTAGTTCGTGTCGGAGACGTCTGGCACGCGACGGATCACACATTCTTCTTTGGTCAGCAGGGTCGCTGCCAGGATAGGCAATGAAGCGTTCTTCGAACCACTGACGTTCAGGCTACCACTCAGCTGGCTGCCACCGTGTACGACAAATTTTTCCATGCAGGTATTTCCGTAAATTTCCGTCGTCCTGACGGTTGAATCAGAAAGGCCCGACGCGTCAGGACAAATGAGAGGGGCGGAACGCGGTGACCGTAGCAGCTTTAGGCGGATTTTACAGCGAAAAGAAAGCGCTCAATCCCGCTGAGATCGGCTTTAATCTCTACAGGGAAATATCCGAGGTCCTCGGCGAGGACGCGGAGATCCTCGTGCTGTCCAATTCCATACTCAATCACGACGACGCCGCCTGTATCTGTGTGTTCAATTGAATCGGATAGAAAGCGATTGATGATCTCCGTCCCGACTCTTCCACCATAAAGCGCTTGGCTAGGGTCGCGCTGGACTTCACGGCTGAGACTGGTCTCTTCGGCGCTGGGAATATAGGGCAGGTTGGCGGCGATGAGCTCGAAGTGGCCGGTAATATTTTCCAGCAAATCGCTTTCCACCAATT
>Ga0255752_10002714_pt1 | contig 19054 bp, 11 predicted proteins | sample 011ome_25_FD_179952 | JGI IMG/M metagenome (GOLD analysis project Ga0255752, IMG submission 179952) | Coastal salt marsh microbial communities from the Groves Creek Marsh, Skidaway Island, Georgia - 011512CT metaG (version 2) | ecosystem: Environmental > Aquatic > Marine > Intertidal zone >... | reverse complement strand
TAACAATCTTGATTCTGCAGAAAAAATGAGCCTCGGTGGTGCCACAGGGGTTAGGGCTTATCCTACCTCAGAGGCAAATGGTGACCATGGCTTTATGATTCAGGCTGAAGTCAGGCACGCATTTAACCCCTTCGTAACAGCAAAAGTTTTCTATGATTGGGGACAAATTTACCAGTATGCTAACACTTGGGCTAACTGGAACAGTTCGAGTGGAACGCCAAATAAATATCAACTCAAAGGTGCGGGCATTGGTATACTGTATCAAGCGTTGGAAACTGTTTCTGTCGATGCCATGTTAGCAACAAAAATTGGTAACAACAAAGGTGAAGACTCGAGCGGTAAAGATAACGATGGAACTGATTGGGGCACACGTGGCTGGATCAGCATTACAAAAACTTTTTAATATCTCAGGGTATTATGTGATGAATCGATTAGGAAGAGCATCAAGCTATTATGCAGCCCTGGTTCAAAGCTAATTGTAGTTTTACGGACGTCATTCCGATCCTTCAAAGACAAGGTGGTTTTGGCCTACTCCTCACAATTTCGATGCTTGCCTCTAGTTCATTTTTTAGTAACCATGTAAGTGCTAATACCAATGATGTAGAGTTGCCAACCGGGGCTAAAATCATCAACGGCAACATCAATATTGCATCTAATCAAAATCAACTTAAAATTATTCAAAGCACGCAGCAGGGCATTATTAACTGGAACAGTTTTAATATCGGTAAAAATGCAGCAGTTGTGTTCCAGCAACCCAATGCATCCTCGAGCATACTCAATCGAGTTATCAGCGCCATACCCTCATCCATATCAGGCAGCCTCACATCTAACGGCCAAGTTTTTTTACTTAACCCAAGCGGTGTTTATTTTGGCGCAGGCGCGAGGGTCAATGTTGGTTCGTTAATAGCAAGTACCCAGTCGATGTCGAATGAAGATTTTTTAAGCCAAAATTTTTTATTTAATCAAACTGACTTAAATGGTGAAATCATTAATGCAGGTTCCATCATCGGTGATCAGGTTGCGATGGTCAGCCCACGCGTTACAAATCTGGGTGATATCACAGCAAAAAGTGGCGATGTGGTCATTGCCTCCGGCGATAAAGTTAAGCTTGCCATCACGCAAAATCAAAGCATTGCCGTGGAGCTTGATGCCAGCCAAGTGGCAAACTTGATTGACAATCAAGGTACCATCAACGCGCAAGGTAACATTATTTTTAAAGCCGATGCGATGCAATCGATTGTTGATCAAACCATTAAGCTGCCACAAAGTGCCAACATGATGGTGTCGGATAATGGCACAGTGCGCCTCGTTACCAATACGGGTTCAGTCAAAGCGACCAACGTGGCAATGGATGCGGGTGCACTCGGTGGCACCTACAACAATGGTGTGATTGATGTTAGCCAAGAAAATTTTCAAGGGGGTAGCATCAGCCTAACGGGCCAAGAGGTAAAAGTGGCTTCACTGAGTAAGTTAAATGCCTCAGGGAGCACGGGAGGTGGCAGCATATTAATTGGTGGAGATTGGCAGGGGCAGGGAATGACCCGTCAAGCGACCTACACATCGATTGATTCAGGGACTTACCTTGATGCGAGCGCGGTTCAATTCGGCGATGGGGGAAAAATTGTTGCTTGGTCAGATATTAGCAACCCATTGTCTCACACCGCCGTGCATGGAAATTTAACTGCCACAGCAGGCACATTTGGCGGTAATGGCGGACAAATAGAGACCTCAGGTTACCATTTAAGCATTGATGACTTAGCAATTAATGTCTCAGCAAACTCGGGTGTCACTGGAGAGTGGTTGATTGACCCGGTTGATTTTACAGTCGCTGCAAGTGGGGGTGATATGACAGGGAGCCTACTGACATCAAATCTTGGAAGTGCGAATGTGACTATCCTGAGTTCCAGTGGATCATCAGGCAGTGACGGAAATATTACGATTAATGATGCTGTTACATGGTCCGCCAATAAATTAACCCTAAATGCCTACAACAACATTTATATTAACGCCGACCTTTTAGGAAGCGGTACTGCTCAACTTGATTTATTGTATGGCCAAGGAGCAGTCGCGAGCGGCAATACAAGTGATTACTCCATACTAAAAACTTCTTCAGCCGATTCAACCCAATTTTTGGCACAAGTTACTTTAGCTGACGGAAATAATTTTTCAACCACGCTTGGCTCTGATGGTAGTCCTATCAATTATCAAGTTATCTCTGACCTGAACAGCTTAATGAATAATGCCTCAGGTAATTATGCCCTGGGTGCTAATGTCGATGCCAGTGGTGTTACTACAGCTGCAAGCCTCGATTACTGTGGCGGCTTAAGGTGTAAAACTCTAAGATTTACTGGCAACATTGATGGCTTGGGCCACACGATTGATAGCTTTACTTCGAATGTTAGTAACACTTACAGTGCGGGACTATTCCCAAATATTGAAGATGATCTGACCTTCAGAAATATTGGCCTTACCAATCGTTCAACCACATCAGGCATTCATTCATTGGGAGGGTTTGTTGGGCGTATTTATAGTGGCACATTAAATATTATTAATAGCTATAGCTCGGGAACAATTAGTGGGCCGGGTTCTGGCGGTTTTGTAGGTAAGGTCGAGGGTAGTTCGACAACACTTATAATTAAAAACAGTGTTAACCACATAAACATAAGTAGTAATGGTGGGAATAGGACAGATGGAGCAGGCGGGTTTGTGGGTTCAAATACAGGCAATTTATCTATTATTAATAGTTTTAACTTGGGAGATATCACAGGTTATGACAGTGTTGGTGGTTTGGTGGGTTACTCTAATAGTGCTTTTTTAGAAATCGACACGAGTTATAACGCGGGCGATATTAGAAATACAAGAACGTCTAACTCCAGTGTTGGAGGTCTGGTTGCAGAGGTGCTTGGGTCCAATGCCAATATTTATGACAGTTATAACACAGGTGCAATCAGTTCAGCGAGAACGGGAAACCAAACTAGCTCGACCGATGGCACAGGGGGGATTGTCGGTTACTTTAATGCCGGAACTTCCTCTAAGATCCAATACGCCTATAATGCTGGCTCAGTGACCGATGGTCGAATTAATATTGGAGGCATTGTGGGTGTCTTGTGGAATAGCACGGTCGACCAGGTATACAATACAGGCGCGATTAGTGGGCCGCAAGATGTAGGAGGCATAGTTGGCTTTAATACATCAAACGGTTACGTAACCAATGCCTACAATACCGGGCAGATTGGCGTTTCAGGAGTTAGTGCCTCACATATTGGAGGTGTAGTCGGACGTAATGACGCCTATGTCCAATACGCTTATGGTACCGGCATGGTCTATGGAGGAGGCTGGAAAGGCAGTGTAGTAGGTCGCCAGGTCGCTGGATATGCTAATGATCTCTTCGGTGATTATGAACTTACAGGAATAGCTTCTTTCAGCGGCACATCGTCTCAAGTTACCAACGCCAATGATTTCACTACCGCTCAAATGAAGGACTTAAGTAACTTTACTAATTTTAGTGGGTCCTTGTGGTCAAGATTTGATTCAGTAAATGACGGTTACCCAATACTACTCAACAACAGCCCTGTGAGTATCGTTACTTTTACTGCCAACTCCCTCACGAAAACCTATGGTGAGTCGATAGACTTATCTTCGTTTATTAGTAATGGCTGGTACTCAATTAGCGGGGGAACTTTGGCTAGTACCTTCAGTGTTTATCCTAGCTTTAATCTCTATTCTTCAGGTAGCTTAATTTCAGATTCAACTCCTGACGCTGGAAGTTATACCATCACACCCAGTGGCGGAACGTTAAATTCTGGGTTTTTGGTCAGTTATATAAACGGCGCACTAACCATCAATCAAAAAGCCTTATCCGTCGATGCTATTACATACTCGAATAAGACCTACGACGGTGATGTGGTTGCGGATGTAACGCTGAGTGTGAGTGGAACTGTTGGCGATGAAACATTATCCTACTCACCAACAGCAACCTTTGCCTCACGTAATGTCGGTACGCAAACGGTGACCGTGGACTCAATCGCAATTGCCAATGGCACAGGTGATGCCGATAACTACTCCATCTCAATTGGTCAAACGGGGACGGCGACCATTTCTCAGCTTAACTCAGTTGCTTGGACAGGCTCCGGCGGTAACTCTTTTTGGTCCAATGCCGCCAACTGGGCAGGTTCTGCAATACCCGATGCAAGTAATGTGGGGATCGTCAATATAGGAAGTGCAGACACGGTAACCTTTAATGCGGATTCTGTCGGAAGCATGAATAGTGTGATTAATAATTCAGGTGCACTGACTTTAGATACCGATTCAAGTTACACCTTAACTAGCCAAATTTCAGGAATTGGATCTATTAATAAAGAAGGCAGTGGCACCTTTACCTTAAGTTCAGTTGAAAATAATTACTCTGGTGACACAACGATTAGCGCAGGAACCCTACAAATTACCGGACTTTTAGGTCAAGGAAATTATGCTGCCGATATCAATAACGCAAGCAGCCTTAAATTAAATACCTCAGCCACCCAGACGTTGTCTGGTAATCTCTCTGGTGCTGGTGATTTAATTAAAGTGGGGAGCAACAGTTTGATTATTACTCAGGCAAACTCGGGCTTCAGCGGTAATGTTGCTATCGATAACGGCCTCATTCAAACGAGAAATAATGCAGCCTTGGGAGGTGCAGGGAGGATTACTATTGCAGCAGGGGCAGCTTTGGACATTCAAGGGTATAGCCTAAGTAATCCATTCACCATTGCGGGCACGGGCATTGCGAATTCGGGTGCAATTTATAATTCAGCAACCTCAGGATTGAGTCAGCTATCAGGCAATATTACTCTTGATCAAACGGCAAGCATAAACAGTGACAGCGATATAATCTTTGGTGGTTCAATCTTAGGACAGGCGGGTGAAAATAATTCCCTCACCATCAGCGCAGCAGAAAAAACGGTGACTTTAAATGGTTTGATAGGCGCTGATCCCTATACGTATACAGGAACCAGTGGAGCCAATCCCTATGCGCTCTTAGTAACTGCAGGCACCATTAAAATTAACAACAATATTACAACAAACCAAAACCAAACCTACTTTGGTGATGTTGTGATTGGGGGCAATCAAACGGGAAGCAGTGGTATGGAGAGAATTTTATTGTCTCTTAATCCATCGATCACAATGAATGGATCAATTGATGATGAAACAGGTAATACTCACACCTTAACGCTCAGGTCAATTACTCAGCTAGGTTATAGTGATGTTCCAAGTATCTCTTTAAATGCATCTGTTGGGGCAACTAAACCCTTAAATGATTTAAATTTAATTGCAATGTATGACCCAGCCCCCGAGGGATATTATGGAAAAATTCCCTCAACTCCAGATACTTTACCTTATTACACAGGTATCATTGATATTCAGTCAAATGTGAATGTTTCTGACGAAGTTATTTTGGTAGGTCGAACAGTTGATTTAAATGATGCAGTCTTAACAGCAAGTAACATTGAGTTTTATGGTTATGCTGCTATTGCTGGTGGATCGATAGATTTAGGAACAGGTTCGATCTTTGGATCAAGTAACTTTGCAGACATAAATGTTGTCAATGATGCTGAATATTTTGCGGTTGAGATTGCTGCTGCCGATGCTGCTGCCGCTCAAGCTGCTGCCGATGTTGCTTCCGCCCAGGTTCCTGCATCAATCTCATCAATTGAGAGAAAAGCCGCTCAAGCTGCTTCACAAGTAGCAGCAAGAATAAAACTACCAATAATAAAATCTATTAGAGTTCCTCAATCATTTAGAGCGCCATCTCCTTTTGCGATAGCAGAACCAAAACCAACAGTTACAGTGCAGCCAGCAACTATTAATGCGCCTGCACCTAAAGGAGATCTACAACCTCAACAAATCATTCAGTCAATTGGAGGCGGAGGCGGAGTTGGAGGCGGAGTTGACCTAGGTGGGGATCTTGTTCAGTCAATTGGAGGCGGAGGCGGCCAAGGTGGGGATGTTGGTGCAACAGGGGAAAATGAGGCACAGAAGAAAGAAAAGAGTGAGTAGCCCCCAGTAAAATTTGTGAAAATTTCCCGAAAGAAGCCAGGTAAAAATCTTTATAATTAACGGTTATCAGTCAACATACTGCATGCTCTTTGAAGCTTATGATACTTTCTGCAAAAAATACTTTTAATAATCGAATTGACCTGAGGTGGATGATTATTGCCTCTCTGTTTATTCATTGGGCAATTTTTAATTATTTACATATTGAGCAACAATCCCCTCCGTTAAAGAAATTAGATGTTGAGCTTATCATGGAGCTTGTTAAACCGAAGCCGGTCATAAAAGAGCCACCACCTCCACCACCACCGAAGCCGGTCATAAAAGAGCCACCACCTCCACCACCACCGAAGCCGGTCATAAAAGAGCCACCACCTCCACCACCACCGAAGCCGGTGGTAAGGGAAGTTATAGCGCCACCATTACCGGTGATTGAGCCTGTGGAATTTCTGGATGAGTTACCACCGCTATCTGAGGAAGATGTGGTGCCTATCGAGAAACCAGTTCAAAAAGCTGTCGAGCCTCAGATCGACCCTGTGCAAGAAGCTAAAATTATTAAGGATTACGGACAACTTTTAGCTGCCCATATTTCGCAGTTCAAACGCTATCCAAGAATAGCGCAAAGACGTGGATGGGAGGGTGAATTAACTTTAGAAGTTAGATTAGATAAATTAGCTAACATATTGAATATAAGTATATATAATAAAAGTAATTATGAAGTTTTAGATCAGGAAGCAATAAAAATGATTGAAAGATCTAAGCCCCTGCCAATGCCAACCAATTTAACCAGTGAGACGTTTACCGTATTTATCCCGATCAAATTCGGTCTGCGATAGTTACTTCCAATTGTCCCGCAGTGTCACAGTTCTATTGATGACGATGTTGTCGGTTGATGTCTCTTGATCACAAATAAAATAACCGTGTCGCTCGAACTGGAACTGATCCATAGGTTGGATACCAGCTAAGTTTTCTTCCAACTGCACTGTAATTGTTGTTAATGATTTATCGTTAATATCGTCCAGGTAAGATGCTGATTTCAAACCAGGCTGCTCAACTTTAAATAAACGATCATAAAGATTTACTTGAGCTGGAACTGCATACTTGGACGAAACCCAATGAATGTTACCTTTAACTTTTACGCTATCCGCCCCTGCAGTACCCGATTTTGTATCAGGTAAATATTCACAAAATACTGTTGTTACATTGCCTTGTTCATCCGATTCATATCCCGTGCAGTTGACTACGTAGCCGTAGCGTAACCTGACTTGATTGCCTGGGTAAAGGCGGAAGTATTTTTTTTCGGGCTCTATCATAAAGTCTTGTCGCTCAATCCATAATTCACGCGTCAGCTTGATGGTTCGCTTACCTCTAGATTCATCTTGCGGGTGGTTTGGTGCGAAGCATTCCTCCTCTTGTTCTGCAGGATAATTGCTGATGACTAATTTAATGGGATCCAGAACCGCTACGCGACGATCACAGCTGCTGTTTAAGACTTCACGCATTGAATCCTCCAACGTAACATAATCGATCCAGGAATCGGCCTTTGAGACGCCAATACGATCGGTAAATAATTTCAGGCCTTCAGGTGAATAGCCTCGTCGTTTGGCCCCAACCAATGTGGGCATCCGTGGGTCGTCCCAGCCGCTAACATAACCGTTTTCAACTAACTCGATAAGACGACGCTTGGAGAGAACGACGTAGGTTAAATTTAGGCGTGCGAATTCATACTGTTTTGGGAGGGGTGCCGCTAATAACTGGTTAGCTTCAAGTTTTAGTAAAAGCCAATCATAAAATGGGCGTTGATCCTCAAACTCAAGCGTACAAATTGAATGAGTAATTCCCTCTAATGCATCCTCTATGGGATGGGCAAACGTATACATGGGGTAGATACACCACTCTTTACCTGTTCGATGATGTTCCGCATGCTTAATTCGATAAATTGCTGGATCACGTAAATTAATATTCGGAGAGGCCATATCAATCTTTGCGCGCAACACCATGGCTCCATCCGGATGATGCCCAGCTTTCATGGCTTCAAACAGTGAAAGATTTTCTTCAACGGAACGATCTCTAAAGGGGGAATCTTTTCCTTCAGAGGTGAGGGTGCCGCGATTTTCTCTTATCTCTTCTGCTGTTTGTTGATCCACATAAGCGTCACCAGATTTAATGAGGGATAAGGCAGCCTCGTACATAAAAGTGAAATAGTTGCTCGCGTAATAGAGATTTTCTTCGTTTTTAAACTTCCAGCTAAAACCCAACCATTTGACGTTATCGATAATACTCAGCACATATTCCTCATCCTCTTTTTCTGGGTTTGTGTCATCGAAGCGGAGATGACAAGCTCCCTCGTAATCACGTGCTAGGCCAAAATTTAAGAAAATACTTTTGGCGTGCCCGATATGGAGATAGCCATTAGGTTCTGGTGGAAAGCGTGTGCGAATCTTTGCACGATCAATAGCCGCATCTGCGTGATGACTGGCAGTGCCGGGGGAGCCACTCCATCTTTTATTTTGATAAAGATTTTCGTTTAAATTTCTATCAATAATGCCTCGAATAAAATTGGAGGGTAAAACTTCTTTTATATCGCGATCAGACATAGGCGCCATTTTACACTGTTTAGCGATCAATTTTGATTAAAAATACCGTGGTATGATTCAGTTTATTGCCTAAAAAAAATGTATGCCCAACCTCCTTTTTTCAATATTAGCTGATTTGTCAGATGGTCGGTTTCACTCCGGTGAGGCGCTTGCTAAAAAGTATAATATTTCCCGTGTTTCTGTCTGGAATGCTGTGAGTGAGGCTGAAAAAATTGGTGTAGATATTTTTTCAGTACGCGGCAAGGGCTATAAGCTTACACAACCCATAACGCTTATGGATGAGAAAATAATTAAAAAAGCAATTGGCGAGAATGCTAGTTGGTTTAACGTGGAAGTCCTTGATATTGTGGATTCAACTAATACTTTGATGATGCAGAAGGCAGCAACAGGCTATCCTCACGCATCTTGTTTGGTGGCGAACATACAGACAGCAGGCAAAGGTCGGCGCGGCCGACGATGGGAGTCGGCTTTAGGACAAAATCTTACTTTTTCCTTTTTATGGCGATTTACGCAAGGAGCTGCCATGTTATCAGGTCTCAGCTTGGTAATTGGTATCGCACTAATACGCGCTTTTCAAAAGGTAGGGTTAAATCAAGCGTTACTGAAATGGCCCAATGATGTTCTTATTTTTCATGAAAATATCCACAAAAAATTAGCTGGTATCTTAATAGAGTTGCAAGGCGATATGGAAGGGCAAAGTATAGCGGTTATTGGTATTGGTATTAATTTAGATCTATCCAAAAAACAGAAAGATAAAATCGATCAGCCAGCGATCGACATAAAGTCTTGCGTGAAAGATAAAATTGAGCCAAATGAATTGCTTGCGTTAATTATAAAAGAATTGGCGATAGCCTTATCTGATTTTGAAACTAAGGGGTTTGTGACCATAAAAGAGGAATGGAAAAAGTATCACGCATTTCAGGATAAAATCATTGCGTTAACCAAGGGTGATGGTCAAATCATACATGGTCGAGTTAGCGATATTTCAGATGACGGCGCCATCGTCATTAGTAACGAAAAAGGCGAGCAAACCTTCTCATCTGGAGAAGTAAGTATCATGAAAGAGAGGCTAGGCCAATGAATCTTTTGATCGATATAGGCAATACTACGGTGAAATGGAGATTATATAATGGTAAAAATATTATTGTTAAAAATCAATGTTTTACTAAAGATTTCTTATGTGAAAAATTACCTTCTGATAAACAAATTTTAGCCACTCTTGTCTCTAATGTGAATCATGATTCCTATGCTCAGATGATTCAGGTGTGGGGGCAGAAGCACTCCTTAAATGTTATTTTTTTGGAACAAAAAACGCATCCAAACCTACAAAATCATTATCAAGATAAAGCAAGGTTAGGCGTTGATCGTTGGCTAAATGCTTTGGGTGCATGGCAGCATTATAATCAATCCGTATTCATCATTTCTGCCGGTACTGCGATCACAGTTGATTATGTTGAAAGTCGTGAAAATGAATTACCTGTCTACGAGGGTGGAATGATTTTGCCAGGCATATCTGCAGCACTCAAATCACTCAATCAAGCCACTGCAAAAATAAACGCTAACATGAATCATCATGCACATTTTCCCGCCAAAACAACCGATGACTCAGTGACGACCGGAATTACGTTTGCATTAATGGGGGCGGTTAATTTGGCCTGCAGAACTCAGTCAGCAGAGGCACCAATAATCCTGACTGGTGGTGATGCAGATTGGTTAGTGAGTCATGCCGATGATGCCTGGCAAGAGCGTATTCGTGTTCACGAAGATTTAATTTTTGACGGGATGCTGGCCTACCTCTAGGGCGATCTTTTTTTAATAAAGAGATCTGTTATTGTGCCTTCTTTTATTTCAGCGGCCATAGCAACTGACTCAGACAGCGTTGGATGAGGGTGAATAGAGAGGCCAATATCGTGTGCATCGGCGCCCATTTCTATTGCTAAAACTGTTTCAGCGATCAGCTCACCGGCGTTGATTCCTGCGATTGCAGCACCAATAATGCGTTTTGATTGCTTATCAAAGATTAACTTTGTCATCCCCTCGGTGCGAGAGGTTGACAGGGCGCGACCACTGGCAGCCCATGGAAAAACTGCTTTTTCATAATCAATATTTTGCGCTTTTGCTTCTTCCTCGGTAATGCCTGCCCAGGCGATTTCTGGGTCCGTGTAGGCAACAGAGGGGATTGTCATGGCTTGAAATTCTACTTTCTCACCCGCAATTACCTCTGCTGCAATTTTTCCTTCATGGGTTGCCTTGTGTGCTAGCATCGGTTGTCCGACGATATCACCAATCGCAAAGATGTGACTCACGTTGGTTTGCATTTGTTTATTAACCGCAATAAAACCCTTGTCATCGACGTTGACACCCGCGTTCTCTGCTTTGATGAGGTTACCATTGGGTCTTCTGCCAACGGACACTAAAACACGATCATAAAGCTGAGGTGCAGGGGCATTATCACCCTCAAATTCTACTGTGATCCCTTCTTTTGATGCGCTGATTTTGGTTACTTTGGTGTTGAGCATTATTGACTCAAAACGTTGACTCATGCGCTTTTGTAATGGCCTGACAACGTCGCGGTCACATCCTTGAATAAGCCCGTCAGTAAGCTCTACAATAGAGACTTTGCTACCTAAAGCATCGTAGACTGTGCCCATCTCGAGGCCGATGATCCCGCCACCAATGACAAGTAAACGTTTAGGGATATCATCTAACTCAAGAGCGCCAGTTGAATCCATAATGCGAGGATCATCAGGAGCGTTGGGCATTTTAATTGATTGAGAGCCGGCAGCAATGATGCATGACTCAAACTGAATGGTAACGATTTTATCGTCAGGTGTTTTGACAGCGACTTGATTAGCACTGTTAAATTCACCATAGCCTTGTACGATGGTGACACCACGTTGCTTTGCCATTTGACCCAGGCCCATAGTTAGCTTACCCACGACATCATTATTTTTCCATTGTTTTATTTTTTCAAGATCAATGCTTGGAGCCCCAAAGCCCACACCATGATCTGAGATTTCTTCTGCATCGGTAATCACCTTTGCAGTATGCAAAAGCGCTTTTGAGGGAATACAGCCAACATTTAGGCAAACGCCTCCAATAGTGGCATAGCGTTCCACCAAGATAACCTTCTTCCCAAGGTCTGCAGCACGAAAGGCAGCGGTATAGCCGCCAGGTCCAGAGCCCAGCACTAAGACCTCGCAGGAATGATTTGGACTTTTATTTGATGCTTCAGGTTCAGTTTTCTCAACCCTTTTGCTTTTAACTGAAGACTGCTCTGGCACTTCGTTTGTTTTTTTTGGTTTGTCGCTACTGATCGCCGCCAGTGATAGTATCAGTGAGCCTTGCTTTACTTTATCGCCAACCTTTAAATGCAATGCCTCAACCTTGCCCGAGGCAGGGGATGGAATATCCATCGACGCCTTGTCAGATTCAAGCGTGACTAATGCATCCTCGGTATTGACTTCATCACCAACCTTGATGAGGATGTCAATGACATCAACTTCATCGAAGTTGCCAATATCAGGCACTGTAATTTTTGTAATGTCTGCCATAAACTAGAGCAGAAGTCTTCTGACGTCAGATAACATGGCACCAAGATGACTAGTGAAGCGGGCGCCATCTGCGCCATCAATGACTCGATGATCGTAGGATAGCGATAGTGGTAAGATCAGTCTCGCCTCAAAAGCCTTGGTATCAGGGTTGTATATAGGTTGCATAGCAGAGCGCGAAACCCCCAAGATTGCGACCTCTGGACAATTAATAATAGGGGTAAATTTTGTGCCACCAATACCACCGAGACTCGAAATGGTGAAGCAACCGCCTTGCATATCATCCATTTTTAATTTTCGTTCACGGGCTTTCTTTGATAATTCTCCGAGGTCATGGGCGATATCTAACACATCTTTCTTGTAAACATCTTTCACTACCGGTACCACTAAGCCATCCGGCGTGTCACAGGCAAATCCGATATGGTAATAGTTTTTTAAGATAAGCGTCTCGCCGTCAGGGGATAGCGAACTGTTGAATGTGGGGTAAGTGCGCAGCGCATTAACACAAGCTTTCATGAGGAACGCAAGTAAGGTTAATTTGGCTCCTCGTTTTTCGGCTTCTTTTTGCATTGATTTTCTAAATGCTTCAAGGTCTGTGATATCAGCATTATCAAATTGCGTAACATGTGGTGCTGTCACCCAGTTACGATGCAAGTTTGCACCAGATATTTTTTTAATTTTTGATAGTGGTTGCGTCTCAAAGGAACCAAATTGTGAAAAATCAATATCAGGCATAGGGATTGGTGCAAACTGACTTCCCATGGATTCACTTCTTGGTTTTGCTAATTCCCCTTTTACAAAGTTTTTAACATCCGCCTCGAGTACGCGATTTTTGGGGCCGGTACCTTGCACGAGCGATAAATTAACGCCGAGCTGGCGGGCAAATTTTCGAATAGAGGGCGATGCGTGACTAAGTTTGCCATTGGTTACTAGCGCGCTTTCCCCAATAGGCAAAGGATTCTCAGTGGGCTGGATGGTGGGTGGCGGCTCAGGGGCCGGACGAGAGGGTTCGGGGATAATTTTTTCCACCACCTTTTCAACCTTAATTTCCTCCTCGATATTGTCTGCTTTCACGACCTTGGTTGCCGATGAGGTTTCAATCAATGCAACCAAGCTACCTTCTTTCACCTTATCACCAATCTTGATTTTTAACTCTTTGATGATCCCAGGTTTAGGGGCAGGGATATCCATAGAGGCTTTATCAGATTCCACCGTGATTAATGAGTCGTCGGTATTGATTGAGTCACCAACATTCACAAGCACATCGATAACATCGACACTGTCGAAGTTGCCAATATCAGGAATAAGAATTTGCTCAGTCGTCATGGTCTTTAAACATCCACAGGGTTTGGTTTTTGTCCGTCAATCTTAAATTTCTTAATCGCTTTAACAAGGATGTCTTTATCGATTTGTTTTTTATCTACCAACGATTTGATTGCAGCAATGACAATATGATAGCGATCGACTTCAAAGAAGCTTCGTAAAGCCTCACGACTATCAGAGCGCCCATAGCCATCGGTGCCAAGGGCAATGAAGGCATTCTTTAAGAAGCGAGAAATTTGCTCAGGAAATGATTTCATGTAATCAGTGGAAGCGATAATGGGGCTATCTTCATCCTGTATGACCGTTTGAATAATGGAAATCTTTTCTTTTTTATCTGGGTTGATGCGATTCCAACGCTCAACTGCAAGAGCGTTGCGACGCAACTCGGTGAAGCTCGTAACACTGAAGATGTCAGCCGCAACATTAAAATCCTTTTCAAGGATGTTGGCTGCTTCAATGACTTCACGCAGGATAACACCACTCCCCATGAGCTGGACTTTTGGTCCTTTGAGCTTAGACATAGAAAAGTTATATATACCATCGACGATGCCTTGCTCAATCCCTTTTGGCATATCCGGATGGCGATAATTCTCATTCATGAGGGTAATGTAGAAATAGATATCTTCTTGATTCTCAATCATGCGAACGAGTCCATGCTGAATAATGACAGCTAACTCGTAACTGAAGCATGGGTCGTAAGACACACAATTTGGTATGGTGGCAGATTGCAAATGGCTATGACCATCTTCGTGTTGAAGTCCTTCACCATTTAGGGTTGTCCTACCTGCAGTGGCTCCCAGTAAAAAGCCTCGCGCACGCGAGTCTCCGGCAGCCCATGCCAAATCGCCAATACGTTGAAAACCAAACATGGAATAAAAGATATAAAAAGGAATGGTTTGAATACCCGTGTTCGAATATGAGGTTGCTGAAGCAATCCATGATGAGAACGAACCCGCTTCATTGATACCTTCCTCGAGGATTTGACCGTCTTTTTGTTCTTTATAAAACATGACTTGATCTGAGTCTTGAGGTTCATAAAGCTGACCCACGGAGGAGTATATCCCAAGCTGGCGGAACATACCCTCCATGCCAAATGTTCTTGCCTCATCCGGAACAATAGGGACGATATATTTACCTAATTCTTTGTCACGAAGCAGTGTGCTGAGAATTCTGACAAACGCCATGGTAGTTGAAATTTCCCGATCCCCGGTGCTAACCGTCATATTTGACAGCGCATCCATTTTTGGTACTTTCAGCTCGTTACCTTTGCGACGACGCGCAGGTACATACCCACCGAGCTCCTTGCGGCGTTCCATCATGTACTGAATTTCAGGAGAGTCTTTGGCAGGCTTGTAGTAAGCAAGATTTTCAACATCTTGATCGCTAATCGGTAAATCAAAACGGCTACGGAAAGCCTTTAATGATTCGATGTCCATACTCTTCTGTTGGTGCGTAATATTTTGCCCCTCACCAGCATCACCCATGCCATAACCCTTAACGGTTTTTGCGAGCACGATAGAGGGTTGATCCTTATGCGCAACTGCAGCTGCATAGGCGGCAAAGACTTTATGCGGATCATGACCGCCGCGATTTAAACGCCATATATCACTATCAGACATGGCAGCGACCATTTCTCTCAGTTCAGGATATTTCCCAAAGAAATATTCACGCGTGTATGCGCCGCCTTTAGCTTTAAAGTTTTGGAATTCACCATCAACACATTCTTCCATACGTTTTTTGAGGAAGCCCTCCTTATCCATACCAAATAAAGGATCCCAATAAGAGCCCCATATTACCTTGAGTACGTTCCAGCCAGAGCCTCTGAAGTTAGATTCTAGCTCCTGGATAATTTTGCCATTGCCACGAACCGGTCCATCTAAGCGTTGTAAGTTACAATTCACGACAAAGATTAGGTTATCTAATTTTTCCCTCGCTGCGAGTGAAATAGCACCTTGTGATTCAGGCTCATCCATCTCTCCATCACCACAAAAAACCCAAACCTTACGATCGGATGTGTCCGCAATACCTCGATTGTGAAGATATTTCAAAAAGCGTGCTTGATAAATACCCATAATTGGGCCAAGCCCCATTGAAACGGTAGGGAACTGCCAAAAATCAGGCATAAGCCATGGGTGCGGGTAGCTCGATAAACCATTCCCCCCTGTCTCCATACGGAAGTTATCTAGCTCCTCTTCCGAAATCCGGCCCTCTAAATAGGCGCGGGCATAAATGCCAGGAGATGAGTGGCCTTGAAAGTAAATCAGGTCACCGTCAAATTTATCATTCGCAGCACGAAAGAAGTGGTTAAACCCTACGTCATAGAGGGTCGCAGAGGATTGAAAGCTGGCTATATGCCCCCCAATACCGGGAGATTTCATATTTGCTCGTAGGACAGTCATGACTGCATTCCAGCGAATAAGTGCACGAATACGTCGTTCCATGTCAGGATTCCCCGGGTGACGTTGTTGCAGGTGTGTTGGGATCGTGTTGACATATGCCGTGGTAGCATTGTAGGGCAGGTTGGAGCCTGATCGACGCGCTTGATCGATCATCATCTCAATTAAAAAGTGAGCTCTTTCCGTTCCGTTTGCCTCAATGACAGAATTTAACGACTCCAGCCATTCTTGGGTTTCTTGTATGTCATTGTCAGGAAAAAAATCCATGTATTGCTGTCCTTGAAATTAGGTGAGGTAAATATATTGGAATTAATAATATATTACCGTGTCATTAGATGTGACATTATAATGTATCTTCAATATAGATAGTCGTTTTAAGCGCTAAATATTTAACATAAATTTTATAAGCCATTAATTATAAACAGAAAAAAGTGGAAAAAATGAAAACTAAAATTCAATTTTCTGAGAAGAATTTAACAGAAAAACAATTTAATGCGAATTCACATTACCTACTCGCAATTGACAAGGAAGATAAAAATCTGCCGTTTCATGGTTTGATTGCAGCAAAACTCAGCCGTAGCCAAAAAAAATTTAGTGACTTAAGCAAAGGCGCGCTGCAGCTTGACTTACCAAACGGCGCCTTACTGAGTGTGGTGATGCTCGCAAGCGAAGAGACGTCGTTTAATAACCAGACAAAATTTCGCAAGGCTTTAGCCCCGCTGTTAAGTGAAAAACCCAAACAACTCAATCTTGTTTTTTACGGCAAGATTAACGAAGTGTTTGTTTCAAACGCAATCTATGTGTCGCTAGTCAATGCACAAACATTGATTTCCATGAAGAAGCCTGTGACAAAATTTAGTCTCACCCAGCTCAATATTTTTGGATGTAAATCACTCAAAAACTTAAATTTCATTGAGTCTTTAGTTGAGGGTAATACGTTGACCAGAGACTTGACGATGACTCCGCCTAATAGCTTGACACCCACGCTCTATAGAAAGGAAATTAAAAAGTTTGCCCGCGCGAATAAACTCGTGTGCAAGGAATTTACAATGCCGCAGCTCAAGAAAATGGGGGCAGGGGCCTTCTATGCGGTCGGGCAAGGATCGGAGCCGCAAGATGCCGCTATCGTGCATTTAACCTACAACCCAAGGGGGGCGAAGAAAAATATTGCTCTTGTTGGGAAGGGCATCTGTTTTGATACGGGAGGCCATAACTTAAAACCGGCAAAATACATGAGTGGCATGCATGAGGACATGAATGGCTCTGCCGTAGCACTTGGTATTCTTCATGCCGCTGTCAAGGCAAAGCTTAATGTCAAAATAGATTGCTGGTTGGCAATTGCACAAAATCATATCGGCCCTAAGGCTTATAAACAAAATGACGTGGTAACGGCGCTCAATGGATTAAATATTGAAATCGTTCATACGGATGCCGAAGGTCGCATGGTCCTAGCCGACACATTGACCCTCGCCTCGAGAAAAAAACCAGATGCCATTATTGATTTTGCCACATTGACGGGCTGTATGGCAGTTGCTATGGGTGACCGTTACAGCGGCGTGATTAGTAACCGCCCGGAGTTAGCTTGTATGGCAGTTGGGGCGGGCGCAGACGCCGGCGAGCGCATAGCTGCCTTCCCTTATGATGAAGATTATGAGGAAGACATAGAAAGCCAAATCGCCGATATTAAACAATGTACATTAGAGGGTGGGCCTGACCACATCCATGCCGGTCGGTTTTTAGGGCGCTTTGTTGAAAACAACGTGCCATGGCTGCATGTCGATCTATCCTCCAGTAACCGCAAGGGTGGATTAGGTGCAGTAAGCTCTGATGTTAATGGTTTTGGTGTTGGTTTTGGGCTAAAGATGATCCAAAAACTGTTAGCTAAGAACTAAGAATTATCGATCAATTTTTTAAGATCTTCTTTTATTTCTAGCGCATGCTTGTTGGGCGACACACTGCGGTAAACACGCCTTACAACCCCCTCAGGGTCGATGATAAAGCTTTGACGCTTGGCAAATTTAAAGATTAGAAAATTATTTAATGCGCCATATTTTTTTGCAATCTCGCCACCGTCGTCGGCGAGCAGCATGAATGGCAGATTATGCTTCTCCTTAAATTCTTTATGTGACTCTGAGGAGTCAACGCTAATGCCGACGATCGTCGCATTAAGCTTCTTGATATCATCGAAATTGTCACGAAAAGCGCAGGCCTCAGCTGTGCAACCCGGGGTGTCATCCTTTGGGTAGAAGAATATGACTAGCCACTGACCCTGGAAGGAAGATAGATTCACCAACTCACCACCTGAATTTTTAAGACTAAAGTCCGGGGCAGGTTGGCCAAGCATTTTTGCTTCATCCCCAAAGGCAGGCCTTTTCAAGATTAAAATAATCAATAAAACGATGGCAATTATGATGATGGCTTTCATGAGACTAATTTACTACAAAAAGTATTAGAAGAAAAACGACAATAATTACATAACCAATTTTTTCAATAAGTTTTTTAATGATGGCATCGATATCCTTATCAAAAATTTTGGTTAAAAAAGCAACGAGAAAAAAGCGTCCTCCGCGTCCAATAATGGAGCCTATAATAAAAGGTAACAGCAACATGTTCAGTGAGCCTGCGGCAATTGTGAAAACCTTGTACGGAATTGGGGAGAATCCAGCGATCAGTATTGCCCAGAATCCCCACTCACCAAACCAAGCAACCGCTTGATTATAGGGCTCTACATATTTGGAATTTATCAAGTAAGGCTCAATAACATCAAAGGCAAATTTACCAATGAGGTAACCAAATAGCCCACCTAAGACTGAACTTAAGGTCGTTAAAAAAGCATACCAATAAGCTTTGGCAGGTTTGGCAAGGCACATCGGCATGAGCATTACGTCTGGAGGTATTGGAAAAAAAGACGATTCCGCAAAACTTACCCCAAATAAATACTTACTTGCGTGGCGATGTTTCGATAATTCTAGGGTTTTTTGATAGGTGTTATTTAATAAATCTGATATTTTTTTTAAGACCATGAACGCATTCTATTCGATTTTTAATAAATAGTTAAAAAAGATAGAATGATTTATTAATGCCCTCGTAGCTCAGTGGATAGAGCATCCCCCTCCTAAGGGGAGGGTCGCACGTTCGATTCGTGCCGAGGGCGCCA
>Ga0255752_10002706_pt1 | contig 19089 bp, 25 predicted proteins | sample 011ome_25_FD_179952 | JGI IMG/M metagenome (GOLD analysis project Ga0255752, IMG submission 179952) | Coastal salt marsh microbial communities from the Groves Creek Marsh, Skidaway Island, Georgia - 011512CT metaG (version 2) | ecosystem: Environmental > Aquatic > Marine > Intertidal zone >... | reverse complement strand
TTACGAACTGCGGGTGGCACTGCAATTTTGCGATCACTCAGATATCGATATATGATTGAATCCCATATACCAGTAGTGCCGAACGCATCATTGTAGTTTACGCCACCCTTGTACGCCACAATCAAAGCCAAGTCCATCAGACCAGTTTGCTTATCAATCTTATCCACAACTTGAACGTCACGAATATTATAGTCGATAAACTTCTGATGATTATGCTTATAGAGTCCGTGCAGAGAACCGTATTCTGAGTAAGAGAGTTTTTTCTCACCAAGAACCACAGACGCAATATGATCTAGTGCATAAGAGGCTTGATTGCCGTACGTGTAACCAAATTTTTGAAACAGATCAAAGTAATCGACTTGCTGAACACCGTAAATCTCATATGCGTCCATCTCTTTACCTTTGATGCCAATCTTTCTATACTTTGTAATACCAAAGGGGGAGAATTGTTTCGCTACTTTGTCACCAAGTATACGAATGGTTCTATTGATCATATATGGAATATCAAAGAGTCGAATGTTCCAACCAGTAATGATGTCTGGACAATTGGCATGCCAAAAAGTGAGAAACTTTAAGATTAAGTCTTCTTCATCTGTGCATTGTCGGTACTGAATCAGATTGTCGGGAATGTCTAGTTCACAATCTTCTAGGCGCCATTCACCAAGACCCCATACGTGATACACACCAGAGGCACTACTTTTGTATGCGATAGATATGACTGGATGTTTTGCTTCATCTGGCTCTGGAAATCCATCATCAGACGCAACTTCGATATCGATGTTACCGACTTCGATACGTTTAAGATCATAATTAATTACACCAGGAAACTTTTCTTGTATGAACTGTGCAACAAAATTATTGTTGCCATAGATTTTAAAATTATCTACATTCTCATACTTCTTAACAAACTCTGTGGCTTCAGACATCGAATCAAACTCTATCGGTGCGACAGGTTTACGATCAAGGGTCTTCCATGTACATAGAGTTCCTTTAGATGGTGTTTGTGCTAACACATACATGGTAGGCTTGAACGGTATCTTCGTTTGAATGCGTTTACCATCATCCGTGTAACCACGAAATAAGATGTTACTGCCATAGCGATTTACGCAAGTGTAAAAACTCATAAGACCTCAATCTGTTTCATATAATGTACAATGTATCACTAATGATACACTTTGTCAAGTATTTTAGTCGCTTCTTTCACCGAAGCCATAGTCGATGACTACTGGGAATCTTGGCACACCATCAGGCGTAAGACCAAAGTATCTTAGTGTAGCCCAAGTTGGAGTGTCACCTTTTTCCCAGAGGTCTTTCAGAACTTCTTGTTTACCTCTGACTCCAGCACCACAAGTCTCACCGCTTGGTAATAGAAGACCAAAATGCTTAACGTGTCCTGCCCAGTTGCCTTGACCTTCAAGCATGGTTACCACTTTGAACTCTTCTGTGATAAACTCTTTTCTCTTCAAAAGATCATTGCTTCTCTTGTTTTGATATAGGGCGTTGTTTCTTACCATCTGACCCTCATAGCCCTCTTCCATATAGTAAGAGTAGAGAGAGTCCAACTCAGCCTGATTGCTTGCAAAGTCAGTCTGCACTATCTTGACCACATCGCCTCTGGCACCATATGCCAGCTTGATTCTGTCGATGAATAGCATGTCGGTATCTTGCACAAAACAGTCGTAAACGTGATACTGTACAAGAGATGCAGACTCAGCGATATCCTCTGGAGTTGATTTAAGTTTTCTCACAAGACTTGTGATCTTGTTAAAATCTTCTTTTAGTTGATGATTATATAGTTCGCCATCTAGAACTACATTTGGATTAGCATCGAGAAATGGCTTTACTGCTTCCCAGATGTGTGGACAACTGGTGATCTCTTTACCCGCTCTAGTCCACAGTCCAGATGAATTTGCTATACATCTGATACCGTCTAGTTTAGGTTGACTCCAGCCAGATTCTTGTGGACGTTTAGTGTAGTCACCTGCAAGCATAGGCTTGAACTTATCGTAACTATCGATCTTGCTTACTTCAGTGAAGTATTCTTTTTCGACTTTTTTATCCCAACTTGCTTGCGCTTCTGCAATCGATTGGGATTTAGATGTCGTGGCATTCACTTTGCCTACGTTCTTAGGCTCACAAATATTCCAACCTGAGGTAACTAGTTTGCCGCCTTGAATGCCAGCTATAGACCTAGTTGCCGCATCATTCTCATCGTTCCAACCATATTCAATAGTTAAGACTCTGATTTTGCCCTTTGTATCACGTTTGAACAAAGTTGGCAATGCAATCACATTTTCCATATTATATCTCTCAATTTTATTTAGAAGTACAGTATAGCATCAAACTATACTAATGTCAAGCACTTTATTGCCAAATACCCATAGTAAGTAAAGGCACTCCTACTATAATAAAGACTATAACCAAAAATGCAGGAAATAGTCCTTTAGTAGTACAGTAGTTTTGTTGATCACTCATATCATTTCTTTCTATGTTAAAAGGGACGTTTTTACACGTCCCTAGTTTTTAACTTACTTCTTTTCGGAAACAAAAGAGTACAGTTCTTTGGCTTTCTCCATCAACTCGTCCATTGAGTACATTTTATAAGCATCTTGAAGGCTATCTTCAACATCTTTGCGGGCTTTTTCGCCCTCTGCGATCATGTTCTCATAGAATTGGATATTCATATGATACTGCTGATCCATGTAATCTTTAGCAAGTTTAAGCATTTCTGCTCGGATTTCGAAGGGGTTTTTATTAGACATACTTTTCTCCTGTGTTGTGTGTGTTGTCTTCATTCTTAGGATATGCTACCCAGACATGTAGCAATTACAAAGACACATAGTCCGCTTAGTGCAAATTGCGCTACTGCATCACAAAATGTGCCATCGCAACTCTTCAGAAAAGAGATTGCTTTGTTCATCAGCTTTTGACTCCCATAGTTAGCTGTGAGATTAAAGGACGGAGCTTTCACTCCGTCCCACCCTGTATTACTCAGTGAGTAATTCTTTGGTATCCTCAAGAGTTTTGCCGATAGAAATCTTCTTCGGTTTCTGCTCTTCGGGGATAACATTTTCTAACAGAATACGAAGCATTCCGTTCTCTAGGGAAGCATCTCTGACCACTACAGTCTCGGCTAAAGTGAACTTTCTACTGAAAGCACGTGCGGCAATGCCTCTATGAAGATACTCTTTTTCATCAGTCGCTTCAGGAGCTTTACCTTCAATAGTAAGCTGTCCGTCTTTTACCTCAACGTCTAATGATTCTTCAGTGAAGCCTGCTACGGCTAATTCCACAATATATGTAGTATCACTTTCTTTAGTGATGTTATATGGTGGGTATGAGTTCGCCTTTACAGTGTTTTCTGACATAGCTGTAATGCGATCAAAGATCCTATCAAAACCTACAGTCGTAAAAGGATCGTATTTTGTTTGCAAATAAGTCATTATTGACCTCCTATATTTAGCAAGGGTTAATATACGTAAGTCCCGTTAGGCAACTTACATCTTTATTTATACATGAAACATTGTTATGTTCTAAAAAAAGTTCATGATTTTTTGTCATGAATTATATAACACTGTATCATGTATTAAACGCCAGTTGAACCAAATCCACCTGTTCGGCTAGTCTTAGTTCCTGGCTCATCAAAGACTTCTTCAAATACAAATTTAGAATAAGTCTCTAATACTTCTGCTTGAGCAATTCGATCACCGTCTACAACAGTGAATACCTCGTCACTCATATTATGCAACATCACGAAAGTCTGGTATACATAATCGGCATCAACAACGCCTTCGCAATTTGCTAATGTAATTCCTTTCTTTAGAGCAAGTCCTGATCTAGGATGAATACGCATAGACTGGGTATCTTCTAGATCGAAAATGAGTCCGGTAGGAATCAACACTCTTTCACCAGAGTATATGAAAAGTTTTCCGTTAACATAAGCCGCAGGTCTACGCTTGTTATTAACGTTCATTACCATAACTTCATCGCCCTCTCTCATAGAGGCTTTCAAGTCAAAACAGGCAGCCCACTCCGTCCCGAGTTCTGGCATATGTGCTTCTGGAAAAACTTTGTATACTTTGACGTTAATATTATCAGTCAAGGATATTGCTTGACTCATCTGATCGTCAATGCTATATGTGAGATTGTATGGAATTGATTCGCTCGTATCTAATGTATACGTAACGCTACCATAATCTATGGGAGAAGCGAGTTCTGGAAATAGTTCAAGTTGTTGTGATACAGACATATTAATCTTCCTTAATTCTATAAAGTGGCTCAACGTGAATGGAGTCGTGGTAATCTCCATCACTTAGGTTTCTGCGTACAGCAGTACGCTTCACAAAGTACCCATCACTAATATAATAGGTAATAAGTTCTTGACTGACTACTGAATCATTATCAAGAAAGTTAAAATAATCGTGGGTAAACGGACCAGTCTTGTCTTTCACTTCCATAGTATAATTCTCCAGTTATCGTTTTTTGCCTATGCTATACTTCGCAATTAATTCCCACTCACCCTTTTCTTTGTGAGGTAGAATTTTGATTTGTGATAATGGAGATTTAGGCTCGTTAATCTTTTCAGCATCAACGGTCTTAACAAGATCCCATTCTTCTAACAGAGAGATAATAGTATTTCTACGTGCTTTATCTTCATCTGAGAAGTCATTAATCTTACCATCTAACATAAACAATTCTTTGAAGTGTACAATATAGTACTTACCTTGCTTGTGCAAGATGTGACATGATTGGAACAACTTCTGTTCTTTCTTAGAGGCAATACCAATACGAGTCAATGTTTCCTTCACTTTGAGAAAACTCTCTTCGTTAGGTAGAGTGACCTCTACTAACTTGTCTAATAAATTCATTTTTTCAAACCACCTGTTTCTTGTTGTTTTTTCATTATTTCCAGTTCTTCACTAGACAACAAGGACAGATACTCTTGGCCAACCGTTCTATTACATTGATAGTAGGCACACACAATATCGAGTTCCTCATTTCCAGCATTCTTAACCCACTTTGCCCATCGCTTTTTAGGTCTAATGCTATTTATAAGACACTCGTACTGGGGTCGCTTATCCAGTTCGTGGTGCATGTTCATCAGGTTGGCATACAGAATTGTGTCTGCATGATACGAAAGTGCATTGTTTACCAACCAAGGCTCGTAGCCTTTTTCTGCCAATACATCGTTTTCACTGTCACGCATCATATTCTTTTTCGTCTGCGTGATAGACGTTACATAATCAAATGGATTCGCCATAATCGATATCCTCATTCATATTAGGTGTATTCATTTCATCTGAACACTTCTTACAAACGTAAGCAGTGCCCTGACCACCTAAGTAAGTATAATTAACTATACTATAATCTTTACCAATCTTCTTGTTGCACACTAAGCAAGGATGGCTAGGCTTTTGTTTTTTGAATCTGTCAAACAGTTTCATTTTTTACCCTGCACATTAAGTAAGGGCTTCAATATACGAATCAAAGATTTCTCAATATCTTTAGATGGAATATCAACCTGCTTCTTTATGTGATATACACATACTGTCATATTGGAAAAGTCTTCGCCCCACATCTCACGATACTTTCTTGCCGCTGGATGATTTTCATTGTACAAAGACTTGCGCTGTATCTCTTTAATCCATCTACCGATTCGTGTACCCATGCTCTTATCAGACTTGCCTGTATAAAGGCAATGATGATCTTTCCAGACAGCATACATGCCAGTTCTATCGTGAGTGGTGTCGGACTTCTTCTCTAGAATACCTTTATCCGCAAAAAGTCTAAAGCCCATCTTAGTTGTAGAATCTACCTCGAGTCTGTACTTAGTATCACATTTTTCAATCAGAGAGTGTGCGATATCGTCTGATGTGAGTATGTATTCTCCTGCGAGATTAATCATTTCCATTCCACTTCTGCCATAAGTGTTGCAAGTGCGGCAACACGATTGATCTCTGAGTTAGCAACGAATGCTTCTTTGTATTGATACTCAGCGAGTATGATGATTGAGTCTGCTACACTTTGAGTAGAAGCAATCTTAGAAGGAAGAATGTCGTACAACTGGCGATAGAGAACTGCCGAATCGATATCTTGATTCTCTGCAACCCACTTACGTGTGCCAGTAAAGTTTTTGTCTTTCATCAAAGTAATCAATGCACTGATATTATCAGTAGACTTACTTGCTAAGATGCCAGAGTCAATCCTACCAGTAGAAGAATAACGCTGTAGTTCATTAAGGACTCTGCGCCAATCTGGGAAATAAAGTTGAACAACTTCAGCAACAGACTTTTTGTCATATTCGATTCCTTCGTCATCAAGAATACCACACACTCGCTTGAAAAAGTCTGCGGCGATCTTAGGTTTATCCTTGTTACTTATATTGAACTCGACCACGCTACACCGAGAGTGTAGTGGCTCAATGATACGGTTCTTAAAGTTACATGTTAGAATGAAGCCACAATTTTTACTAAACTCTTCCATGAAGTTACGCAGTGCTGGCTGTGTCGAGTTTGCATTCAAGTAATCAGCCTCATCTAAAATGACGTACTTACGACCGCCAGTAAACGAAACACTTGAAGCAAAATTTGAAATATCAATTCGAAGGGTATCGATGTTACCATTCATCGAACCATTGATAGTAATGAAATCTGCGCCAATCTGATTAAGCATAGCCTTAGCAACAGTTGTCTTACCGACGCCTGCTCGACCAGTTAGTAATAAGTTTGGAACATTGTTTTGATCAACGAACTGTTGAAAGGTCGTTTTAAGATCATCGGGGAGTATGGTATCTGCTACCGTCTGTGGTCGGTATTTCTCTACCCATAAAAAATCGTCTTGCATCATCAATCTCCATAATATAATAAAACTCTACTGCATTGTAGAGGGATGAAAGGAGGATGTCAAGTGACACCCTCCCTTCGAAGTGTCCAATCAAGAAGCGGGAACTTCTGTCTCAGACGGAACTGGTGCTTCCGCATCAGCAGGTGGAACAGGCGCTTCACCAGGAAGATTCACATCTTGACCTTGTGCTTTAGCGTGTTCCAAAAATGCCATGAAACGTTGGCGTACTGTGCCAACTGGCAGTAACTCTTCACCACGAATGGCACCACGTGCGGTCGCAACGTCAATAATCTGCACTGCCGCTGAGATGTCATTCAGTGAAAGACCAGGAGCTTCTTGCTCTTGGGTTTCGGGGGCTTGGTTTTCTTCTGTCATATTAGTCTCCTATAACTAAGTTGATTAACGAGTTTCGATTGCAACCCAATATTGAACCTTACTCGACTTAAAGTGTGCCATACCTTTCGAAGATAAAGTAACTTCATAGTCGGCTGGTACCAATTTCAAGTTGTCAGTCTTAATGATCATATTAAATGGATCTGTACTGACACCTTCAGCAACAACGGTATTATAATTATCTGCCGTTGATGTTTTGCTGTCGACCGCTGACATAGTGATAGTACTACCATCACCGATGAAAGCAATCTCGGGCAATTGAAGAACACCTGCCGCTTGGCGGACGCTTTCAATATCTTGCCACTTAATATTGACGGATACTTCAGGATCGGGAACGACAATGTCCTTCTCGGGTGGAGTAACCATCAATGATTCGGATGTATACGTATAGCGAAGTTCACTTCTACCACCTTTAATGGTAAAACGATCTTGACCAAACTCAACATCTGGATTATCAAACAATGCGAGAGTGCTTAAGAAACGAGACAGGTCATAAACACCTGCTTGAGTTTCAACAGTCTCATCAATTGTTGCCGCAGCCATAACAGTCTTTTGCGGGGATATAGTTCGAACTACTGACCCTGGCTTGAACACAATGCTTGGGTTGATAGTCGAAAAGTTTTTTAGAACACTCAACGTGTCTGAACTAAATTTCATATTTTATTCACCTTTCTTAATAGTTTAAAAATCACGTTCTGCTTTTTATTTATATCAGAACAGCCAAAAGTTTTCATATCTAACCCATATCACTCCTATTTTTTGTTAATTCTTCAGAACGTTCCATTTGCATTCTGATCCATTTTGCACAGTCTTTAGCACTAAAAGCTTCATCGGTTGGCGCTGGCATTCTATCGTCTTCACCTACACCACGAATGACTGAACTTGACAGCATCAAAGCACCGGCCATAATCATACAGATATGAGGCAAACCAGAACCAGTGGGACCGTCATCGTAATCTTTCCTGCGTTCAAAGTCATCGATGTGTCTCTTAAGACTATCGATCATTTGTTGCCAGGGAAGACCCTTCTCCCAGTTTCGATCTGCATATTTTGTTGCGCCGTACTCAAGGGCTGCCGCACCGGCGGCTAAACCCTCAAGAGGGAGTTGCCTGAAATATGGCATACCAATACATTCACGTAAAGCACCGCTTTCGGCTGCGGCAAATTCTTTATTATCACTCATCGTCTAGTTTGCTCCAAATCGTTTTCGGCTCTGTATATAGCCTGTAATCTTAAAACGTCTGCGGCAACATCATGTTTACTATCATGGGCTACAAACGCTTCTTCCCAATATTTTTCATCAGCAAGAGGTACGAAACCACTGCGTGTTGAAAAATCAAATTTAGCATCAATAAAAGTTCTAATGTCTCTTACCTTCCAGAACTTAAGATACTCATTCATCAACTTACCTTTGCCTTGCGATTCTATTAATCTGAACAGAATCACTGGATCAAAAGAATTACCTCGAGACCACCAATAACCAATGTCTGGGTTGTCTCTAAAGTATGATAGTATAGTATCACAAAACTCACGGACTGTCAAGTCATTTTCTTTTGGCAAGATATTATCACGTGCTTCTTTCGGCAGATTTTCCCACCACTGAATGTCAGCCTTAGTGAAACTACAATTATAGTTTTGCATTTGATCGTTGATAGATAACTTAACAGTTCGAACTTCACCCACGATTTCTTCAAACGAATATGGATCGTCTACGAATCTTTCCCAGTCAAAGCAAGCATATGCCATGTCTACTACTGGACAGACAAGAACATTTGCTCCTATCGTTTCCATATCAAAGATAAAGTTCTTACTGTTTTTCTTCATGCGGCTACCTTCTCTTCATAAATCTTTTTATACTCAAGGACATTCATGGTACCCATTGCACTGTTATGTGACTTACGGATCATTGCACAGTTGCTTAGTATTGTCTTGCCACCAAGAGCATGTGCTTCCATGTGTCCAGCTTCCGCATCTTCCCAGTCTAAAGGTAGACCGTCAATGTAGCAAGTATAGCGTTGATCTTGCAATGTGACTTCTTTCATCCAACGTGGGAAAGCACGATTGCGGTCTTTCAACAGCGTAAACTCATAAATGTTTTCCCACTCTGGATGGCTTGTCATCCACTTTACCATCTGAGTTTGCTTTTCAGAGTTATCGTGGTTTCGGGTATAATCTTTGAACAACTGTGCGATTGTGGAATCTTTTGATTCAAACTCTAAGTTTGGAATATCTGTCCACTTCTCTTTAGGATCATTGTACAAATCATTATACACAACAGAGAAGGCTTTGTACCACTCAACATAATCAGTTGCTTCTAAGTCAGAGCCAAAACTCTCTGACAAATAAACATATAGATTGAGAAGTGCATTCTTCTCACTGTTTCCTAATCCAGAGCCAAGTGTCTGACGGCGTGTCTTAGCCATTTCAAATAAGAAATCTAAGAACTTGTCTACCTTCTTCTTCAATGCGTTTACATTGAGGTTTGGGTTGTCATACATCTCTTGAACTTTTATTGTCGTGCGGTTGCACAACTTACCACCTTTGTAGAACGTGTAGTACACACGGGCAACAAACTCTTCTTGCTTTAGACGCAAGTTGTCACCAGATATCCACTGAAAATTACCGCTCTTAGTAATATCAAAGAGTTCATTGATGATGGATGCTTTACCGTCGCTACGAGTAACAACACGCACGGTTTCACGCACTGCGTTAGCAATTGAGGTGTCGCCATAAGAGTTTAACATCTCAATCTCGTTCACGTGTGTAGTCTCGTTCAAGCTACGAAAGATTTTACCTTTCATCTCATTGCTCAACGGAGAATACATCGTGAATGCAAGTTCATAGCTTTTAAACTCTAACTTTTCTTTATCAGATAGTTCAGAATACTTTCGACCTAGTACACTAAACTTGCCTTGAAAAAAGTCTCGAATTGCCCGCTTGCGGTGACCGCCATCAAGTGATTCCCAAAGCCAAGTAGTTGGCTCATCAGAAACATCTACAAGTGTGATGTTACCAATATCAATGTTAGACAGTATTGATAAGATGATTGCTTCTGATTTAGCGTTTTGTACATCAGGGTGTACAGGTAGTCGCTGTCCGATTGGACTACAATCTACAGTTGGCAAAAGGTCTAGAACAAACTCTTGAATGCTCATGACCTTACGTGAGAACTTTATTTTACTCAAATGTCATCTCCTCAAATCCGAAAGCGGCAACTTTGTATTTTTTATTGCCGATCAGCATTTGGTCACCCATCGAAGTAGATCGAAGACCCAACCCACCTTCACCTAAAGGTGCCATCACAGTTACATCTGGATTATAGTCACCGTTATCTTCGATATCAGTTCGACTCCAAGAACCCATCACATTGTTAGTCCAACGATAGGCATACTCTAGAGCCTCATCAGTTGACCGAGCATCTTCAGGAATGTTTACGAAAGCAACCGTTCGTGGACTTTCTTCGAAGGCTGTATGAATCACTGCAACTTGCATAATATAATCTCTCATTGTTTACTTAAACAGTATACAAGGAGTTGACACGAATGTCAACCCCCAATTTCACTTTTTACGAAATTAATTCGTAAGGCTGGTTCCATTTACCAATGTTGATGTCGGTATAATGTGATCTATGGAAATAGTCAGTCATCGCATCATCATTGTTAAAGTAGTTAGGACCTTTCATTGCCGCTAACAACTTGTTAAGAAACTTCTGGGCAACACCAGTATAATGCTCATCAATCCAGTACTCATTGACTTGGATGTAACGATCACCGTGAGTGTAGTTCTCAGAAAAGTCGATCTCACCTGCTTTGATATTCACGCAAAGAGTTGAGTGGTTATTGACAGAAATACTGCCCTTCATACCGAACTCTTTAAGGACTGCTTTGATAGCAGGAGCAAGTGATTTCTTCATTTCTTGTGATACATACGCCATAATTTCTTCTCCGTTTCTCTTGATTACAGTACTATAATAACAGGTCTGACCGTAATGTCAACCACTTTTTTCAAGAAAAATGAATTTTTTTATGCGTTTTTCCAATCAAAATCTTTGACTAGTTCCATACCGTAATTGTTCACACCACTAGGTAAATCATACCCATCTTTGAATCGAAGCTTGTTCACTTTGAATGGACCGTAGTCTACAAAGTGATGCCATCTACCATATTTCCAGACAAGTCTTGCCACGTCTGGGTGCATGTCAACTAGCATCTGCGACTTATTCACAGTACCTTCTGTGTTGTAACCAGTCTCTTTGAACTCTTCATTCTCCGTATTCTCTGCATGATAAAATTCAGCAGTATTACCACCGGCGACTGTCTGAGTAGCGGCTTTGCCTTGCATGAATGCGTTGAACTGCACACAAACATCTCCGTCTTTCATCACTCGTAAGCAGATATCAGTGTCTTCATTATACCTACCACGCCATCTATGCTTACAATCATTCCGAATAAGAAGAGTAGAATATATGCGGGTGTTGGCAACGAAAGCAGGATAACTCTGATTCGGGTCAATAAAGAATCGATACTGTGGACCAGAAATATAAACATTGTCATACCTATCTACAAAGTCTTCCATAACTTGAAAGCCTACACCACTCTCAAATCTAATTCTCTCATTATTGTGTAGTCTGTAAAAATCTGAGATGTTATCGTCAAGTACCCAGTGGCTTGTAGCACCGATACTGATCGAATGATCCCATGCCCAGTTTCTAGCACGACCAGGACCATCTCCGTGATTGGAGAAAGGTGCGACTAGAAGTGTCACATAATCTCTCATTTTGAATACGTCAAGTGCTTTATCGTAGCTATCTAAGTCTTGCGGCTCAATCACAATGTAATGTGGAATCTGCATACGAGACAAAGACCTTGAAGTAAACATTGAATCCGCACGACCCTTAGATACGATGTACATGGGATGTCTAGGTAAAGTTCTACCCTCTGGCTGAATCCACCGTAACAACAAATTCTTTGTGATATGCTGTTCGGGATGCCAAATGCTTTTAGTCTTCTCAGTAACCTCTTGATTGATTTTTTGCGAGAACTCTTTATAGTCAGCCTCACATCTAAAGTGCATAGTGATTGCTCTGAACTTCACTTTATCGTTTTGAGTGAATTCTGGCATACCAACCCAGTGTTTTGTCCAGCTTGATTCGACAGGCTTGACTTTACTGAATCCTGGTCCATTGTATTCAGGAACAAGTAGATTAGCATCAATCGCAACAGGCTCTTCTTCCATATCTTTAAACAAAGACACCGCACGATCTTCTAATGGATAGTAAGTTTCTTTTACGTATCCTGGAATCATCTGATTAATTTTTTGACAGAAATCGACCATATCATCTTGCGTTCTAAAGTGAACGTAAATTGATTTCCATACATCGTTCTGTACAGTCTTTTTAACTTTAGTAGCATCAACAAGTTTATCAGGCATAGGCTCATCGAAAAATTTGTCTAAGCTAATACTGTAAGAATCATTTTTACGTGCCTCATCATCCATATAGTTGTCGTAGTTGGCACTCTCTTCGACTATAGGTTTTGTGTTGTTTGTCATATGTACTCCATTAAATTATTACCACTATATCAGATATTTATGGATTTGTCAACACCAAATTTAATTACATAAACTCTTCAAGCGAGGCACCATCAGCCACCATTGGTCTGTAGACTTTCTTCCAATACTTGACGTTTTTCATTTTGCCATGCTTTTCAAAAATCTTCATTCCGTATGGATATTTTCGCTGTATGTACCTTAACGCTTCATAGTGTTCTTCAGTTTGATAAAAATCTTCTGGCTTTTCTTCTTCACTATCAAACATACCAGACCAAACTTCACGGGAGTCTGATAACTTTTTATCTACTAGACTTCTATTGTCAAACATCCATTCAGTAGACTTTCTAGTGTTGATGCCTCTAGACATCGCTTCATACAAAAAGAGAACGTCTTCAGCAATTCTTAAAGAACAAATATCCATCTCATCAATGATTTTAGATATCATTCTTCCATCATAAAACACATAAGAGTAGACATCCCTTGTGTCTTCATACTCAACGTCTGCTGGCGGTATACCTGCTTCAGAAAGACCAACAATACCTATAGGCTTTTCATCGAGCCAAGTAGATATCTTATCATACATCTCTAGGGTTTCTTCTGGAGTAGCATTTCTTTTTGTCAACTCCATATTAGACTCTCCAGTCCAATACTTCGCATTTCTTCGTTTAATTACTATATCGTCATCGGCAACACAATACTTTATGGCACCAGCGTGTTTATGAATGAACTCTCTGGTTTGTGCGAGTTGTGTCCAACTGCCAACTATCTCTTCTGGTATTTCAAGATACTCGCAAGGGTAGTTGTATAGATGCCTTTCGCCAGGCTCAACTACCATAATGACTCTTTCCTGAAGTTCCTTAGGAAGATTTTCATATGTGATTTGATTGTCACACCTTCGAACAGTGGGAATGTATATTCGCTCTATCATGACTTACTTGTTCTTGTTTACCATGTCCGACTCGCCCCATACTACGTTAGTACGCAGACTGCTAGACGAAAATCGATGGTCTCTATTGTTGAAATATAATTCTATGTTGCGCCTGTCACACACATCTCTACCAGTAAAATCTTTATCTTTGTACTCTGGACCTAAGATACGAACATCAATGAGATACAACTCAAGAATATCTTTCAAGTCAGTTTCGGTAGAATACACCACGATTTCATCAACGTACTTCACAGCCTGTAGTTGAGTATAACGCTCAACAATAGATTGAATAGGTGAGTTCTTCTCTGGTCGATCCAAAGCAGGATCGATTTGAAGACCACATATTAAGTGGTCACATTGTTCTTTTGCTTCACGTAGCATCATAACATGTCCTGCGTGTAACAGGTCAAACGTACTACATGTAAATCCTACACGTTTCGCTTTCTTCATCATATAATCACCTTCTATTTAAATTGTTCGATCACTTGTTTTTTGAGTTGAGTAATCTCATCTTTAAGTACTAACTTTTCTCGCTTCATATTAGATATATAGTGGTCTGGTGCTTTCTCTGCTTCAGCCGCTTCTACCCTATCATGTAAGTTCTTATGTTTCCTCTCTAAAGAAACCAATCGATCTGCTATTGCCAATTTACTCTCCTATGTTGTTGCAATTCTACTAAAGTTCTTCACTTTTTCGAATTTGATTACGCTATGGAATTTGTCAAATAGTTGATCACCCTTGTGACTGATAATAAAGATGTTTGAGTCAGCAGTCAGTTCTTCAATGATTTTTAGAAACTCTTCAGTTCCTGCATTATCTAACGAAGAATCCATAATTTCATCCATGATCAACAAGTTAGTGGACACAGAGTTCCGCAACTTAGATACGGCTCTCCATGTAAAGAGAAGTGCAAGGTCAATTCTTAACTTCTCGCCCTCTGAGAAAGAGGAATAAGAAAACTCATCACGGAAACGAGACTTGATTGTTTCGTTAAAGTTTTCATCTAATTCAAACTGAACAAAAAAGTCCATTGCTGACAAATACTTATTGATCAGTTTGTTCATCACTGGTACATACTGTTTAATAATACGAGTTTTGATACCGCCATCTTTTAGCATAGAAGCGACAACGCTCAACGTCTCTCTATGATCAAATAGTTCATTCTGCTTTGAGTGATAGTCATTTAGGTCGCCCTCTAACTTCTTAATATCAGAAGTATCGATCTCCTCAACTTCTTGTTGGGCACCATCAAGTTCTTTCTTGATAGACTTACACGTATTCATGCCAATCTTAACATTTGCTCTATGCTCACTAACAGAGATATTTTTCTCCGACATAGTATCTTCAACTTGATCGATTTCTGCAAGTCTAGTCTCAACCACTACACTCTTATGTCCAATCTCCCCTTTTGCTGTTTCGATTTCTGCCGCTGTTGCTCTTGAGGATTCGATTGTTTCTTCTTTGAATTCGTGTTCGATCCCTTGTTTACAGGTTGGACAGTTGTCGTGCTTTTGATAGAATTCAACGTCCTTACGTAACTTATTGAGTCGAGTTGTGAGATCATGATTTAGCTCCTGAAACTCTGCTAGTTTTTTCTTTTGATCAGCCTTGTCTGTGATACTGCTATTTAGTTCTTCAATTTCATCTAAGAGTGTATCCATTAAAGCCTGTTGTTCTTCGACAAACACAACTTGTTCTTTAAGTTTGTCTTTCAGCTTGCCAACTTCAGTCTCTTTAATCTTTCGAATAGACGCATTGTGATTTTTGGCACTATCGATCTTATTCTCAACTAAGTCGATCTGGTATTTAATGTCAGTAATCTCTGCTTTGTTCTCTGACACTTTATCTTTAAGAAGAGTATTCATCGTTGTAAAAATTTGAATATCTAATAAGTCTTCAATGATATCCCTACGCTCACCCGCTTTCAACTGCATAAATGGAATAAACGTACTAGAACCCAAAACAACTACTTGACCAAAAGACTTGTAGTTGAGTTTTAGAATTTGCTCTTCTAAGTATGTCTGGTAATCACGGGCAGCCGCATCTTGGTTTAGTAGTTCGTCATTCTTCCAAACTTCAAACTTGCCTGGCTTGATACCACGCTTGATTACATAGTTATTACCACTAATGCTAAAGAAGGCTTCTACCTCTAAACCTTTGCCGTTAACGCTGTTTGTCAACTGATTCTTATTGATCTTTCTGAACGGCTTGCCGTATAGGGCAAATGTAAGAGCATCAAGCATGGTTGATTTGCCTGCTCCATTCTCGCCCACGATCAAAGTGGATTTACTGCGGTTTAAAAAAACTTCTGTCCAAGTATTACCAGTACTTAAAATGTTCTTATAACGAACCTTTTCAAATAGTATCATAAATTGATAGCCTCTTGATATAATTCATCTAGCACTTTTTCGATCTTTGCCTTATCATTCGTAATCTCCAAGTTAGAGACATACTGTTTTAGAATGGTCAAAGTGTCCTGTGCTTCATCAACTAGTTCACTCTCATCAATTACATCCAAATTCATATGATCCTCGACAACCTTGATATCACAAGGTCCGGCGGCTTGCAACTTGTCCAAGAACAAATCGAAGATATATGGATTACTCTTGTTTCTTACTATAACTTTTATGAAGGTGTTTGTCAAGTTCGAAGTGTCAAGATTTGCAATATCTTCGATTGTCATATCTTCATCGTCATACATGATTTTATGGAACATACGTAGATTGTTTGCAACGTGAGTCATACTTCTATCTTCAGTATCGAAGATGTTGAATCCACGCTTCTGATCATAATCTGACCAATTCATCTCATACGGTGCACCAAGATAAGTGATGTTGTCTATCGTAGACGGATGATGAAAGTGACCAGAATAGACCGCATCAAAACGATTAAAAATCTTCTTGTCTAGTCCGTGATCACAAAGTTGACCTTTCATCATTTCAAAGCCCTGCATCTCTAAATGACCAAATAGAACTTGAGCATCTGTGTCTTTAAATGCTTGAAATGACTTCTCTTGATTGTCAGCACAGATCCAAGGCGCCATCATCACTTTACAGCTTTCCATCTGTAGTTCAACTGGCTCATCCCAATAGATGTGGATGTTATCGTACTTAGATGTACCATACAATTGCCGAAGACTATTGACCTCATTTGTGTTCTTGTAGAACGTATCATGATTACCTGCAATGATGTACAGTTCGATACCTTCTTCATGGCACACTTTCATGAAGTTCTCTTCTAAGTTCTTGGCTGTTACAAAGTTAATGTACTTACGTCTATCTGTTACATCACCAAGATGAAATATAGTTTTTATACCTTCTTCACGCAACTTGGGAAAGAAAACTTCCCGATAAAATTTGTTAAAGTATTCTTGAAATGCGGCGTTATCGTTTCTTGCACCCCAATGTGTATCATTGATAACAGCAATTTTCATTCTGTCTCCTCTTTCGTTTTATCCTCATCATCAATAAACTTCTCTAAGCCCTTCTTGGATTTGATTTGCGCTTTTTTCTTGTCGTCCATCTTCTTTTCATAACCACGAACAAAATCACTCATGTAGTCATTATTGAGATCGATATAACCTGGTTCTCCATTTCGATCCACACTACCCTCAGCGTGATCTACGGCAGTACCAGTCATCACAGAATTTTCTGTAACCTTGTGCTTGATATACAACTGCTTCTTCTCTTTTTCGATTCTCCGAAGAAACGCATACCAAATAATCTGAGTGAAGTAAGCAAACGGATTGTGAGACTTTTCAGGATCAAAATTTCCCAAAGCTTGAATAGCATTCTCAAGTCCATCACTGATCATCTCATCTTTGTATGAGTACCCAGAAAAATTAGGCTTAGATGCGAGCCTAGTTGATATCTGGTAGATACAATGTCCTATATAGTCGGGTATCTGTGGTCTTGGATCTCCCGAATCTTCTGCTTCACTGCATAGCTTTTTGTATGCTATGATAGCTTGCAAGAATTCTGGATTGTTAACGTAATTTCTTTTTGCCATGCATTTTCACTCCTTATTGTGTACAAGTATAACCCTTTTAACCTCGTTTGTCAAGTAAAATTTTATTTAAAAATAACTGAAAAAAGACTTGACATGGCTGAGGAATCGTGTATAATTGAGTTATACGAATATTAAAACACTAATGCTTTATAGATTCTTTAGACTCTAGGTAAGCAACTAGCACATCTTCGATCTCTTCAATCTGCTCTTCACGTATTTCTTCTCGGGCTCTTAGGCTCTGAAGTTGTGTAAGTCTCTCTGCAAAGGTATCGTAGTATTCGATAGCTTTACTGTTTGCTTGTCCCCAAAAGGTAATGTCTTTAAGTGACAGGCCTACGCTATTTGCCTCAGAAAGAAGCATCCAGCTTTTAGCAAAAAACCCATGAACTGGGTGTATCTTTACTAGAATGGGATTTTCAATAGTTACTTCTTCATCATCACTCGACAAAAGTGTAGCGATGAGATCATCTCCTGATTTCATTTTGATGTGTATAAGCATCTAATTCCCCTTTATGTTGACATTGTATATACGAAACTCAAAACCTTCTTCATTATAAATTTTCACTCTTTCCATAAAATGCTTGGTTGCGAAATTCTTACTACTTTTCCACTGTAGATCGTCTACAATATCATACAATGTAGCTTTGGTATTGTCACTACTTTTACGTAGCACTCGCCCTATGGATTGTAAGTTTCGTATTTTTGATTTACTAGGGCTTGCAAATATGATATTATCCAAACGCTTAATATTAACCCCAGTGCTAAAAGTACCATAACTAGCGAGAATAATATTATTATTGCTTGACTCAACCAAATGCCTAACTGCTTCACGATCTTCAGCACTAACAGCTCCGTGGATAAAGTGTACGGCCTTGTCATTTCCCTCAAGCATAGGATGTAGTATTTTGCCGTGTTTTTCAACGAACTGAAATAAGATGAGCGTGTTTCCTTCGAGGCTGTGTGCGAGATTTTTGATGTATTTGTTTCTTGATTCATTACTCACTATCCAGTCGATTTCTTCTTGATACGTCTTATTTTTATTTAGCTTCCTAATTTCATCGGGGTACTGCAATACAATGGCAGTGATAAAAAAGTCTGCTAATGTGTTATCTTCGATAAGTTTCTTTGTCTTTGTGACCTCATAGACTGAACCAAAAAGTCCTTCAAGTACTAGTTTATGAGTTTGAGTTCCATCTAATGTTCCAGTGAACCCATATCTATATTGACAACTAGGCATTTTTTCTAATACTTTTGTCAGCGACTTGGCTTTAAATAGGTGTGCTTCATCTCCCACTACAACATCAAACTTCTCAAACCAATCTTTTCTTAGCTTATACACTGACTGCCATGTTGTGATAGTGATATCA
>Ga0255752_10002701_pt1 | contig 19099 bp, 21 predicted proteins | sample 011ome_25_FD_179952 | JGI IMG/M metagenome (GOLD analysis project Ga0255752, IMG submission 179952) | Coastal salt marsh microbial communities from the Groves Creek Marsh, Skidaway Island, Georgia - 011512CT metaG (version 2) | ecosystem: Environmental > Aquatic > Marine > Intertidal zone >... | reverse complement strand
GTCATTGTCTACAACCAAGTCAATTGCACCGTCACCGGCATCGTCATAAGTTGCAGTCAGTCTTGTGTGTGAACCGTTTGTTACCAACTGTGCCGCAGTAATATCTTCAACTGCTTCTGCTGTTACTGCATCTGCAAAAGAGAGTTCACCAGAACCATTTGTCTGTAAGAACTGACTTGCAGAACCGTCTGCACTTGGTAGTGTAAAGGTTACACTTGCACCTAGTGAGTTTGGAGCCTTCAGTGCGACATGGTCTGTTCCGTTTGAAGTTCCTTCTTTGAACTTCATAGAACCACCAGTTGTTGAGTTGTTACCAACAATGAAATCATCTACTGCTTTGTTACTATCAACAAGGATAGCAGAACCAGCAGTCAGAGTTCCAGCGGTATGGTCAATAAGGTCGTTATACGCCTTACCACCGATTAGTTTTACTGTAGAACCATCACCGATATAGAATTTCTCGTTGCCGTGGGTATAGGCGAGTTCACCGTCTGCAAGGGATGATGGCGCAGTTGATCCAGTAGATCTTTTAATTTGTAGGGTTAATGCCATTTTTTTATCTTCCTATTTGTTAAAAACTTCCACCACTCAATACGAGATTTCCAGTGGTTGTATCAAGTTCGTTTCGGGCAGTCCACTTTCCAGTAGATGAACGATACTGTAACAAAGAACCATCTTGCACTGAAAAAGATGTTACATCAACATCAGATAGTGCAGAGAGTTGAATTGATGCAGCAGATGCCTGAGAACCAGTATCCCCTTTAGGGCCTGGCACTGTTACACGAGTTACTTGCGGTTGGTTTCCCTGTGATACAGAACCAACTACTGTTCTTGGTGTATTTACTGTTGCAGTGATTGCCATAGTTCTACCTTGATACGCTTGGGTTTACAGTTGCAATACCTTCTACCACCCTTGTTTTAGAACCAGAAGAATCTGTTATGACTAAATCATAAACATATCTACCAGCCTCAAGAGCAGCGGTTTGCGTGTCTGTTAGTGAAATTGTGATTTGACCAGTTGTTCTTGGCGTTTCAAATGTCGAAGTAAAAGTTGTTGCAGTTGTCGATTGATAAGTCTTACGAATCATCGCAAGTGCAGTATAACTTGTCAAATCAAGTGCAGAACCAGTGCTATCATTGATTGTCACAGTGGTTGTGAAATCAGCATCTTGGTCTATGAATAAATTAGAAATTGTTGCCATCGAACACAGTCTCCTTCTTCCTTCTATTTATAAGGATTGTGTGTTCGATGGATTAGATTTTACTTAGAAGCAGCGTATTTGAACGGGGTCTCTGCCCATGCAGCGAAGTAATACTTCTCACTTGAAGTATTGATTTCTCCACCCTGTCCTCTCAACTTAAATCCATTTGCAAGCATATCTATGTTATAACCACTGTTATCTGTTTCTGCACCAGCAGTATTAGCAAAGATATTTACACCAGTTGGATTTCCTACCTTTGACTTTCTCTTATTATCAAACATAATCCAGTTTCTACCACCAGAACCAGATTTTATGATAATCAGGGCAGGCCTGAAACCTAGATAAATGTCTGGGCCATCAGCAGAACCAGCAACAGAGTTATAAAAACCAAACTTACTAAATCCTTCAACACTGTGGAAACAGTACATAATATGAGTGCTTCCAGAATTTACACTATCAGCAGTTCCTATTGTAACAACTGTAGAGGTAGGTGCAGTATCATTCCAAACAGAGGTTGCAGTTCCTTCAGCCGCAGTTGTTTGTAAATCTAAATACTTGGTTGCTCCTAATGATGAATGATAAACTGGCCAAGCAGGCCCAGTAATTGCTTCTTGTCTATTTTTGACAATCACCATTTCTGGGGCTTGAGATAAGCCGTGCCCAACTGTTGCACTAGAAGCATCATTTCCTTGATATGCAACAATACTAACCCCAGCCTTTGTATTTGCAGAAATTTTAGTTGCAGCAATAGTTCCAGCAAGTGCAGAAGTCGATGCAACACCATCAATCATTACAGAACCAGAAGTTGGAACATTACCAGCACCAGCAGAGTTAGTTGCAGTTGGTTGCCCACCTGCTTTCCATCCCCATGCTACATATTCTCTGCCTGTTTCATTATACCATTGTGCGGCTGAACCATTTGTAGTCCATGTAAACCCATCACTATCAAAAGATGAAAGTCTACCACCATTTACCGTATTTTCGGCTTCTGAACGGTCAGTTGCAAGATGATTGCTTGGGCCTCTTGTTGAATCAAATAGAGCGTGGTGATAGCCACTATCCCTTGTTTTTGACCATACAAAATCTGGCTGGAAACCCAATCCAGTGATAGAGCGATCAACAGCACCAGAACCATTTGCTTCCCACAGAACCGTATTGAAATATTCACTCATCTTCTCACCACCAACTTGTGATATAGAAGATTCTGCAATGTTCTTAGAACAGAGCGCCTTAAATCCTGTTGGCACTGCATATTGGAACTCTCCAATACCATTGGTATCACTATTCGATGCAGCAGTCAAGTTGCCATAGAATGTGCTGTCCTGTCCAAAGTTAAAAGTTGCCGTGTTTCCACCAACAGTGGCATCTGATCTTATAAGAATAGCAGGAACATAATGCCAACCAGTAGATGCAGCATCATACATACCAGACATAGATTCACCAGTTCCAGCGCCAGGATCACCACCAGTTGAACCATCGTTCTGATAGTATGTTCCGTTTATACCAAACCAAATCTTTCCAGCATCAAAGTCCACTGCAACATTGATAATATTGCCAGATGATGCTGCAGTTTTTGTTCCATTAGTGCTACCATTTTTCCAATAAACACTATCCCAAACAGGATTCATATAGTTATTAAACATTGTGTTAGTTGGAGACCCAGTTGTGCCTCTCTGATTCCAAGGCAATGTCATTTGATAGGGTTCAACTACCCAACCAACAGCAGATCTAAAGGCATCACTACCACCAAATGTAGGACGAACTTCATAATACCATTTACCAGAGTTGACACCATGAGTTGCAATCGTTCCATCCCAATAACCAGTTCTAGAAGTTTCTAGATACAAGTTACCTTGTTTTTCTTCCAGACTTGCGTTCAACATCATTGTTGCGAAGTTGTTTGTTGGAGAATCTGGTGTGTGATCATCAGCAGTAATATTTGAAACTGTCCAATCATTATTGTTACCAGAACTATCTGCACCCAAGTCACTTGCATCAGAGAAGTCTAGATGCCAACCTTGCGAACCATATGTTCCAGAGTATGCCTTAGGCACCCACGCACCTTCATATTCCTCTGCGAAATCTGTAGGGGCCTTTGCAGTTCCATCAATGAAATACATATCTGCAAAATAACCATCAGCATATTGTGTGACAGTATCGTGATTTCCATCAAAAAGTCTGTGTAGATAACTAGAGTTGTTTATTAAAGTTTGATAGTTTAAAGTCAATGAAGAAGCAGCCCATGAACCCAAAGACCCATTTGCGATTGTAAGTTCTTCTCCATTTACATACCACTTTAGCCTATCGTTGACATCTGCTTGAGTCGTATCTTGAACGACCATAAAGTGTGTCCAACTTGTGGTATCTGTAAATTGTGATGTTGTTGATTGTGAATAGTATGTTCCAGCATCAGCACGCCTATCAGTAATATAATTAAGGTTATTATTGGATGCTGACACACCAAAAGATATATCTGTTCTTCTATTGAATACACCACTACCAGCACCAAGAACACCAAAACCAAAACCAGCTTCACCATAAACTGATTTTTTATACCAGAAAGATAAACTCCAAGTTTGTTTATTACCATCACTGGCAGGAGTTCTTGTCATACTTCCAGACTGGCTTCTTTCAAGTTTAAGTCCAGTTGAAAGTGGAGTTCCATAAACTGGGCGAACAACGATAAGATTGAACGCACGAGAGTTAGTTTGACTTTCATCATCTGTTGCAGTAACAGTAAAGTTATAAGTTGTTGTTGAAGAAGGAGAAGCAGGAGTTCCAGTGATTTCACCATTTGCAGAACCTAAAGAAGTTCCAGAAGGCAATGCACCAGAAGTTACTGAGTATGCAAGTGTTCCACCATCTGGTTCAGCAGCAACAATAGTGATTGTTGACATTACATCGCCACCAGTGACAGAACCAACATTACCAGCCGCAGTTGTAAATGCAGGCAGTCCGTTGAATGAAATACCATTAGTTGATGTTGCGGCAAGTCCGTTTGTGTTTGTTACTACAATATCATAATCACCAGCAGTCTTTGCTGGTGTTGTAAAAGTAATCTGTGTTGAACTAACAAAGGTTGTTGTTGGTGCAGTAGTTCCACCAACAGTCACAGTAAATCCAGATTTGAAATTAGAACCATTAACTGTAATAGTTTCGCCACCAGCGGGATCAGCAGCAGTAACAGAGCCAGGATATGCAACTGAAGTAATAATTGGTGGACTATCAACAGCAGCCCAAGATGATGTGTTGGTGTTCCACTGTTCTAGTGTTCCGATAGTAGTATTAAATCTGAGATAACCAGCAGCAGGAGAACCTGGCCGTTCAGCAGTCGTTCCGTGAGGAACACGAACAAACTGACCGTCTAAGTCAATGTTGTCACCGATTTTGGCAGAGGTTACTGCTTCGTCCTGTATACCGTCTGTCTTAATTCTAGAAATTGCCATCTATCGTTTCCTGTTTCTTTTTATTTATTCTGCATCTGCAATGGTTAAGTCACCAGATTCTACTTGTTTTAGTATTTCTCTATACATTCTATTTTCATTGTCCATAGGAATCCATGTTTCTTGTCCATCAAATACTGCTTTAACACCAACATTTTCTCCAAAAGAATCTGTGGTATATTGAGCGTCTGTAATAGAATGTGGAACTAATGTAGGTGTTGTCATTTTTTATAACTCCGCATCTGCTGTCCAAGAAAACAAATATTCGTTTTGGTTTCCAGTAGAAGGACAAGTCAAAGTAAACTTTCTATCACCACCAATTATAGTGCCGTTTGTATAATCTGCATTACCAGAAATATGATAATAACCAGAACCACTTGCAGTATTATTAAAAGTTGTAATAGAAGCAGATTTCATTTTTCTTTCTTTGAATTGAATTGTAAATGCAGTTCCATTTGTTCCAGAAGAGCCTCTAGGTTGCCATTTCTCATAACTACCACCACTAAATCCATGAGTTGGGTTTGCACCAATATCATGCGATTTTTCAAAATAGCGTTGACAGTCTCTTAGTTGATCAGCATAACTTCTATTTTCATATGGTGTAGCAATACTGCCTAACTCCAACTGAACTTCACGAATTTCAACATAATCTGCTGCACCAGCAGTTCCAACAGGAGTCCACTGAAAACTTACTGAAACTTGAGTTGCATTTGAAGGCACTGTTCCAGTATATGTAAATGTTTGAAAACTAGTAGTTAGTCCAGATATGGTGTTACTATTAACAGAAGATAACATACCTGTCATACCAATAGGGTTTTCATTATTTCCTGTTCCAGTTCTAACTATTGCACTGAAATTAGTTGGCGACCAATTTGCACCAACTCTTACTCTAAATGATAATGTTACTTCTTGTCCGGCAAGTTTTTTTGATTCATATGACTCAATTCCTTGAACAATACCCATCTCATTTGTTTGTGTGTTACCAGAAGTTCTTTGAAACTTAATATGATAACCATCACCTTCACCAGAATTTGATTGTGGGGAAAGAGTAAACCCACCAGGCCCACCAAAGGTTCTCCACCTATCCATTGCATAGGTGTTTATTGATGTATTTGAACCATTTCTTTGACATACAATACCAGTTCCGTTAATAATAAAATTCCGTTTACCACCATATTCAGTAGTAAAGTCAGCAGACTGTCCTCTATTATTTACTTTAATCAATGCCATTATGGTTTCTCCGGCCACACAACATCATCCAATGATGTGTAGGTATCTGTTATATCTCTAAGTGCTTGTCTGTATGTTTTCAATGCAGTAGGGATGTTTGTTCCCTTCTCTTTGTGCATTACGATTTCCCAATCTGTTTCTGCGAGTTTAGCGTTTCTTTCTGCACGAAGATCATTCAACAATACATCTGCCTCTGAAGGTTGTGCTGCTCTAATTGTCTCAAGTTCTGCACATTCTTCTTCTGTCAATGCAACAATGGTTTTGGTTGTAGTGTCTGTCCAAATAATCTTTGGAGCAAACTCATCACCATTATATGTAGCAATCTTTGTTTCGTTATCAACTGAATACGCCATTATGAAAGACCCCCTAGACTACCAGAAATATTTCCACCGTATGTTGTAAAATCAATAGCGGTAATATTTGTGCCAGCATTATTATTAAATCTTAGTCCATATGCATAACTAGAATTATTTCTTACAGAAAAAACTGTTACGCCCATATAAGAAGATTGATTGTGGTATCTACAAAAACCATACATATGTCCATCTTGTGGAACATAAAGTGCATCTATCATCATTGAAGCAGTTGTCGGGCTATTCACAACAATTCTTCCAGAACTACCGTTTTGTGCTGCCTGTTGAGCATAAGCGGCACCACTGTGATATGTAAAGTTTCCACTATAATAACCACTAGTTACCCGACTACCAGAACCATCAATCCACTCAACCTCAATACCAGCGTTTGCAGAAACTTGGTTTCCACCAACTCTTCCTACAATTCTATAAATGTCATATCCACTCTGATATAAACCAGAGTTAAACTGAAAAGATGTTGCTGTATTACCTGCCTGATCGTAGTGTGCTAACTTTTTCCAATGTAATCCATCGTTGACAAAGTTTGCAAATTCTCTTGTATTAGCGCCCATCTTTTTATCCTATATACCTTACAACAACTTCTGCACTAGATGCTGGTGCAAGTGTGAATGTGAGTGTTGTTCCACTGATTGTATAGTCATCAGTTGGCACCAAACAAATTCCGTTTACAAAAACTAAAACATCATCAACAGTTCTACCAGAGTTAATAGTGAGTGTCGTATCACTTCCATCACCTGTCATAGTTGTCTTTGTAGGAAAGTTAATTTTATCAACTGTCACAGCATCATTTGCAAGTTGACTTGTGTTTACTGCTCCATCACTTGGAACACCAATATCCAACACATCACCAAGTGCCATGATGAAGTCAATACTATCAGAACTTGTGAGTGCTGATGCGAATGTAATCTGTGAACCACTGACTGTGAATGAGTCTTGTGGAGCCTGCATAACACCATTGAGTGAAACCAGCAAGTGATTAGCACTAGTTGGGTAATACGCACCACCATTCAACTGCAAGTTATAGGTAGCAGTTGCCGAAGTTGTGATAGAATCCAACTTGTGATAAGCACCTGTAATCGGTTGTTGTCCTATGAATGGCATTATTTACTTTCCTCTATTCACTATATTTATTCTGCATATGCGTCAGCATCTTCAACTGTAACATTGCCAGAATCAATTTCTGCTTTTAATGCAACATAATGTTTGTTTGTATCTGTCATTGGAACAAAACTGAGTTGCCCGTTAATTGTTACACGAATTGTATTTGGTTGTAACCCTACACCAAGAGGTGTTACATATTTTGCATCAGTAAATGTATATGTCTCTTCTTCCATTATAATTCCTTATCTAATTCCACATAACAAGAATTGCCAATATTTTGTGCGCCAGAACTGCTGCTATTCATTAATGCGCTTGCTGATTGATTTGAAATATTACCAAAAGTCAATACAGAGCCACCTGTAGGTGTATTACCGCTTGATGAATAGTTTGCATCCGTATATGTGTTTATTGTGGGAGCATCACGCATTGGTGGAAAAGTTATCGTAGTTACAAAGTCTGGGTTTTGACTACCAGCACTTTCATTTCTTACTCTAGCATAAAATAGTCCTAGTCGATTATAATACCTCTGACAGAGCGCAAGCTCTTCTGCATATGAGCGATGATCGAATGGAGTGGCAACCGAGCCAATCTCTAATTGCATTTGTGCAATATCAATATCAACATTTGATGCAGGCAAACTTCTAATAAAAGCAATATAAAGATAACTACTTGTTCCTATTGTCTTACCAGAAATACTTGGAAGGACAATATTAAAAGTAAATTTTTGCCATGAAGTGGTTAATGAATATGATTGTGCTGCTGGAACAACCGCAGAACTACCACCACTTCCAAAATTCTGTCCTAGTTCTATTGTAGAACTGTGAGCAGTAGATGCCTTACCCCAAAAGGATAATGTTACAGTTTGTCCAGCACCAGTTCTTACATCTTCTATTCTATGATGAACAACTTTATTTGATGACGTAGAACCAGCAGTAAATCTAAAGTAATAAGTTGGTTCGCCAGGAACATCTGTTTGTCCAACAGTAAACGCTTGTTGAGTTACATTGTCACCAGTAGTTCCACCACCAGATACAACATACATCCTATCAGCAGTGTAAGTATCATTGACATTACTGAATGATGTGCCTCTTTGCCAGACATCAAATCCGCCATTGATGATAAGATTCCGTCTACCATAAGGAGTCTGTTCAACGAAATTCGGATTTACCTTTGAGAGTGCCATGCGTTTTCTTTCCTGTTAATCTCTTTTATTTATTCTGAAGGTGTAGATGCAAGAAGTTCTGCATCTCTATCAGATGCAGTTTTAACTACTTCAAGTTCATATGCCTGTGCTATTTGTGCATCAACACCAGTAGCGATTGCAATATTATTTGTATTGCAGTGTGCAACAAGAAGAGCAATAATCTCATCTTTTGCAATACGAACTCTTTCCGTTACAGCGTTTGAAACCCATTGATCTGGATCAACTGCAACATAATCAAATGCATCTTTATCACTATCAGTAATTGTAACCGTAAATGTGTGTGCCATAATTTTTTATCCTATCCTATTAACTCTATATTAAAAGAGTCGTAACCAGTGTGTTTACCACCATGCGCCACTCTTACACCAAGGGTATCATTTGCTGAACAGTAAATTATACCTTGACTCACATTCATTTCATAACTAACATTGTTGGTATACGAACTCAACCAAGCAGCGCCATTTTTAATCAATTGAACATTTAGTGATTCTGTTACACCGGCGGTATCAACCATCATATGTTGAAAGACTCTATACCAACCAGCAACTGGACAAGTAAAAAGACCAGTTGAGGTGCTGTAGTAATTACCATTATTCACGCCCGCATAACTGTATATAACAACTGTGGAGGCCGTTCCTGTTCCTGTTACTGCCCGAATGTTTGGGGCACTGCTTGCCTGCATAATTGGATGAGCGCTGGATTTCAATATCCAACCACTAGAGGCAATAGTCATTCTAGCAGTAGAAGCAGTTCTTAAATATATATCACTTGATGTGTCGTTTGTAATATACAAAGCACCAGTGGTATTATTAAACTGTCCATAACTACCACCTTCAAGTCTCATATTTGCTTCTGCACCAGTAGATGAAACTTTGAATTGATTATTACTTCCACCACGAACTTCTAAAGCAGAATCGGGTGCAGATTGATTTATGCCAACTCTATTATTTGTGGAGTCTACTTTTAATACATCTGTGTCTACAGTTAAATCACCAGATACACCAAATGCGCCTGGCACTGTAGTTCCTGCCGCAGGCACAACTGAACTCTCTACAGTTCCAGCAATATGAAGAACATAGAAGTTGATACCACTAGCAGGAGCCGCAGTCATTGTCAAAGTTGTTCCCGAAACAGAATAAGCGTCAGTAGGTTCTTGGCGAACATTACCTACGAACACTGCAATATCGTTTGCAGATGCAACATTTTTACTGAGAGTAAAAGCAGTGGTTGAACCGTCTGGTGTCAAATCATCTTTGACAATCGTTGAGAAACCAGAGGTTGGATTTTTTCCTATGAACGGCATTCTATATTACCCTTATGTTTTTTCCATAATTCCTAAAACAACATCCAATGCAGAAGCAGTTCCCGCCTGGACTTTAAGCGTATCCGTTGCCTCTAGAATGTATTTCTGTCCAGCAAGTGTTTCCAATGTAGTATTTGCTGGAATACTTACATCTTCTAGTAATTGGTGTGTAGTTGCTGCCGATGTGTCACCGAACTGAACTTTGACTGTCACCGCACTACTTGATTTATTAGCGATGGCAAGTCCAAGAACAACTACCTGTGTTGAGGCCGGTGCAGTGTAAAGAGTGTCATATGCACTATTATTTACATTTGCAAGAGCCGCATTTTTGAAAGTGTTCGCCATTTTATTTTCCTATATTATCCTAATGCAATTGCCAATGCTGTTGCGTCATCCTCTGGATCGAATGAAAGATCTACTCTTGCAATCGTTCCATCGGCAATCTTTGCAGAAGTAATTGAACCATCTGCAACAGTATTTAGTGTGTTAGACCCATTCAATTGGATGACTTGAATATTGTTTGTTCCACTTGGTGGAGCAGAAGAAAATGTAACTGTAGCACCATTAGTCGTGTATGCATATGAAGCACCATATCTCTGGTAAACATTATCTACAAAGACAGCAAAGTTTGCAGCAGAGTTTGCGGCAGGAACTCTTGTCATTGTGAATGCAGTTGTAGAACCATCTCCATTAAACTCATCAATATATGTTTCAGTATTAACAGACTGTGCAGTTAGTAACTGTCTGCCCATATAGATTACTGATGCTCGTCCAGCTGCATCTGGTGCTTCTGAGAAAGTAATTACTGGTTGTCCATTTACAATAGAAGTATCATAAGAATATTCTGGTTCTTGGACAACACCATCTAACACAACCATCAGTGAAGTTGGTTGTGCAACAGCATAGTCTAAGTTGAACTGTGTAGTAGAACCATCACCAGTTAAAACTTGTCTTTGAAATACACCGTAAGCCGGTTCTGCACCAATATAGTCAGCCATTTATCAATCCTCTAGTACTGGCCAGTCGTTTCCAACTGCAACTACCACATTGTCATCTGCATCTGTAGTGTTAGTGTAGATTGCAATGAAAGCATCAATGTCTGCCGCAGCATCAATTGCAGTGATGATTTCGTCTACTTGTGTAAGAACGGCAGCACGATATGTTGCAACATTTGCTGGAATATCAACGTCACGTTCTGCTTTACGAATCACATACCAATCAGTTGATGCAAGCATTGAGTTTGCAATTTCTTTTGTTGTTTCTTTATGAGTTGTTTTGAGACCTTTTGTGACAATCTGAACACCATCGGCATCCAAGATTGGATCACCATCCTCATCAACTTCATTAACGTCATCGAGACTCTTTGCTGTATCAGCATCCCAATAATAACGACTGTCAAAAGATGCCGCTGGTTCTTCCCACACGAGACCTTTTGCAGACTTTTCTTCATCAGACCAAATCGCCCAGTTGCGTGGATGTTGGACACCATCATTATCTGTCCAAGCACGACCCTCTCTGATTACTTTTCCTGTGTATAACCAAGGCATTTTGTGTTATCTCCTAATTATTTCTTTCTACTATTTAGTCGGTTTATCACCGAGCATTACTATATTTGAATGGGCTTTCGGCAAATGCCATATAGATGTAACTTGCGCCATTACCGTTGATATAAAGTCGGTTGCTTCTATGTTTGAACCCATTGCTGTTTATGTCTATCATATTTCCAGAACCACTTGCTGGTTCTGCTTCAGTACCCTGTGCATACAAGTCAGCGCCAGATGCTTCATTATATGGATTCCTTCTAGTATCAACAATATACCACCCACTACTCGATTGTGTAGAACTCTTCCACATAATCCAGGCGGGCCTAAACCCTGTGTAGATAAAGGGCCCGTCAGCGTTTCCGTTGCCTATGTAGCTCCCAAATTTACTGAATCCTTCAATCTCTGCGAAACAGTAGGCGATGTAGTCATTGCCAGTATTATTTGTGGTAGAACCAGAATAGTTATTTACATAAAATACTGTATTTGTTGGCTGTGATGTTCCTGCTGTTCCAGATAAAAATCGTGGATTACTACCAGTTTGCACCGCAGATATTGTGTTTAATTCCATAAATCCATTTGCAGTAGTATCTTGAATACCTTGATGATATACAGCCCAACTTGATGTTGCATCTCTATCTTTTACAAATATTGCTTTTGGAGCTACACCTAAGCCGTGTCCAACTGATTCAGATGTGCTACCAGTATAAGTAACAATGCTAAACCCTGCCGTAGTGTTCGCAGAAACCTGTGAGGTAATAGTGCCATCGGTGTTACTGACTGCTGTGCCGCCTGCTTTCCAAGTCCAAGCGGCATAAGTTTGACCACTTCCACCAGTATCACCATCACCGCCAACTGTAAACCCTTGATAATCAAATGACTGCAAAGTATTTTGGAAGGACGCTTCTGCGTTAGTGGTACTGGAATTTAACCTATTAGTTGCTCCTCTGATGGTATCAAAAAGTTGATGATTGCCAGTTGCGCTTCTTTTCTTAATCCAAACAAAGTCTGGAACAGTTAAACCTTCTACTGGATAGTTATCATCTACTAATGCAAGATGGTCTGTTGGCGGTGCGTAAGCAAAGTCACCGTCACCGTTTGCATCAGCGTTTCCACCAGCAGAAATCTGTCCAGCAAATGTGCTGTCCTGTCCAAAGTTAAGCATGGCAGAACGAGTTGTCGTTGTGATAACAACTGGATATAGTGGTTCGTCAAGAGCAGGTAAAGTTTCTGCACTACCCTCTGCAACACCATTGATATAGAACTGAACACTATTATTATCAACATCAATTGCGATACCTAAAATTGTTCCAGCGGTGAGTTGAGTCACTCCCGATTGAGTTGTAGTTCCATTTTTCCCAATGGCGTTATTAAAGTAACGAAGTAATGGAGTGGCGCCTTGAGGATAAGGACTAGTTCCACTCAATGGAATATTTCTACCACCAATACCAATACCTAGATCATAAGCAGCACCACCGCCAGGAGTAAAAACTCTAGCCTCAAAATACCACTTACCAGTAGAAGGAATTGCAACTGTTCCTCTCCCACCAGTATAATCAGCAGCGCCAACTACTCTCAAATTTCCTTCACTAAGTGTTTGTGAAGATTTATCCAATGAACTCATAACCATATAATTCTTTGTAGGCGTGTCTAATATCTGGTCAGATACAACAAAATTAACAGGTGTCCAATTGTTACTATTACCAGAATCATCTGTTCCCAATGCAGATGCAGATGAGTTATCAGCAAAGTCAAGATAGAAACCATTAGTGCCATATGTTAAACCAGAAACGGCTTTTGGAATCCAATAACCATTAGAACCATATTGACCAAAACTAGAAGGAGTTAATGCCTGTCCATCAACAAAGTAAATCTCTGTTATTTCTCCATCGTAAAAATACTCTGGGTTCGGGCCTAGTTTTGCTCCTATAATTTGAACGATACTGTTTTCGTTAATATGTGTATCATAATTTAGAGAAGGATAAGTCTCTGTAGAAAAACTAGTAATCTGTGCGCCGTCTACATAAAGTTTGATACGGTCAGAAGCAGTTGACTGTGTTGTATCAAATGCAACAAGAATATGCATCCACTCTGAAACATTATAAAATTGTCTATTTGTTGTTAAATTCAATGATGCTGAATCACTGTCATTTGAAAAAACTAATATACTGCCGTCCGAATTAAACCTAATACTTGTAGCATTATGGTCTGGAGTTCCCGAACCAATGGTAGTTCCACCACCAAAAAACATATGTGCAAGACCTGTATTTCCTCTTTTAACCCAACCACTCCAAGTCCAAGTTTTTCTGTTACCAGCAGATGATACTGTACGATGCAAGTAAGGACTATCATCGTCATTAAATCTAAGACTATTAGAGATAGTAGTAACATCAATAGGATGTTGAACACCATCAGAACCAATATGTTGAATACCACCATTACCTGTGTAAAGCATGGTTTCAAAATAATCGTCTGATTGTGTAACACTATTCGGGCCGATGGATGGTTCTGGTAAATTAGAATTACAGAGCGCTAAGAAGCCGGATGGTACTGTGTACTTGAAGTCACCAATGCCGTTGCCATCTGTATTGCCTCCAGCAGTGGTTGCACCAGCAAAGGTGCTGTCTTGACCGAAGTTTGCAGTAACATCAAGATTATATCCAGCATAAGGATACCAAGTTACATCACCTCTATCAGATGGTGTGCTTCCATCACTTCCTAATAAATTACCAGTACCAGCGGCAGGGTCACCAGAATTCATCCAAGTGCCGTTTTTACCTATCCAAATTTTACCTTCTTTGTAGGCAAACATAAGGATATCGCCATTTGTATAGGATGTCTGTGATACAGTTCCTGAGCCGTTAGTTGCTGTACTTCCATAAAAATCACCATTGGCACTAAGAATATATTTATTAGGCCATCCATAAGATGTTCCATTACCAGATAAATCTTTTTCTGCTGGGTCAATAATACCCATATAACTTCTAGCGGGATCTACAAGGTCAGCTTTAACTTCCCAATAGTATCCAGTTGTGTCGTTTGGTTGAATTGCAAATGTACTAATGTTTGCTGTTGGATAAGTTCCAGTAACACTTTTTAAATTGCCTTCACTAAATGTAGCCACATTAGCCGCACCATAAACCTTTCCAACAGAGTTCAAAGTAGCAAAGTTATTAGTCGGGCTGTCAGGCACGATATCGTGTGCAGATAGGTTGTTTGCAGTCCAATCATTGGTGTTTGCACTTTTGTCATCACCAATTGCGCTGCTGTCATCAAACGGCAAATAATATCCAGCAGAACCGTGTGACCCTGTATACTCTTTTGGCACCCAGATACCGTTGATAGTTTCACCGAAGTTGGTATGGTTTAGGGCAGTTCCATCAACCCAATGCCATTCCGATAGATAAGAAGGAGTATATTGTGAAGGGCTTGGTGTCAGTGCGCCAATAAACTTTACTTGTGTGTCGTTTATTCTGTCACCACCACTAGGGGTGCTTAATTGCGTTTTTCTTGTAGTTATTTTTTGTCCATTAACATATATATTCATTGCTGTTGCAAGGTTAGAGTATGTAATGGCATTTGCTTCTACAACGATGTGATACCAAGAGCCAACATCCCTAAATTTCATATCTGAAAATAAGTTTGCGTTAGCACCAGAACTATTAAAGGGCCCAATGAAAAACTCGTCATTAGCATCAAAACCAAAACCACCTCTTTGATTTACAGCACCCGAATAGAAAATATATTCAGCAACACCCAGCTTTGTTCTTTTTACCCAAAAACTAACTGTAAAAGTTCCAGCAGTCGAGGAAGATGGCGTGAAATTTAAATATGAACTAGTACCATCAAACCGCAAAGACTGGTCAATGAGGTATGGGTAAAAGCCGCCACCTTGTGCAGATGAACCAGCAACACTAGACATTGCAAAATTATGTATTGACATTCAATAAATTCCCTACTATAGTTTATTATGCAAGAGCAAGAGTTGCAACTGCATGAATTTCAGTTGCAGACTTAACTACATAATCAATTCTATCAACACCAGCAGCAGTGGTTGTTAGTGTTGGTGCTGTTCCACCAGCGAACTTCCAGTAAGAACCCCAAGATGCAGTCCTTGAACCTGTTCCGTCTTGTGTGATAAATATTGCACCAGCCTGTCCAGCAACAATGTTTGTTGGATTTGCAAATGTAGCATTAGTGTCCAGAGTAACACTAAAGAAATTTGAATCACTCATATCTGCTGTAATCGTTGCTGCACTTGTTAGTGCAGTAATCTCACCACTCTGTCCAGCAGTGAAGTTTTGAACCGTATCTGTCTTTGCAGTATCAGCATCGTATCCTTGAACAGATACACCAATCGCTGATCCAGCAAGTGCCGAAGTTCCACCAGCGGTAGAACCATCATGCACCCTAATTTGTTTGTTCGTAGTATCGACAGTGATTTCACCAACTGCACCAGTAAACGCATCGTTCTCTGCAGCGGTGCCTCTACGAAATTGTACTTGTTTTGCCATTTATGAAACACTCCCGAAGTCTAAGTTAGAATCTAAAGAACCAGTGACAAGACCCCAATCTTCACCAGTTGCAAGTTTAGCACTTGTTATTGCACCGTCTTGAATCATTGCAGTAACAATTTGATTGTCTGCAATTCTACGAGCAGTTGTAAGAAGTCCTAAATGTTTGACTTCAATCTCTGCATCCTCATCTGGAGCAGAGGTAAACCGCAATGTATCATTCGTTACTGTTGTCGTAACAAGTGTATAGTTAGTTGTTGCCTTCTGAACAACACCGTCAACAGTCACAAGAATTGCACCGATAGCGAATGGTGCTTGTGACATAATATAATCTGTTTGAGATACCCCAGCAGTAAATGCATCTGTGGTAAATGATCTCAATCCAGCTTCTAGTGTTGCAGCGGTTACAGAACCAGCGGCAGGTGCAGTATTGATTGTACCAATACCACGATGAACGACATAAATTTCAGCAGTGGAAGATGGAGCTTCTGTGAAACGAAGAACCTTATATTCACTACTACCATTCTGTTCAATACTAAATGCAGCAGTTGGTTCTTGAACCACGTTGTCCAAAACCACATAAAGGTTTTCTTCATTACCACCAGGCACTTCATTAGTAAGTGTAAAATCTACAGTAGAACCATCTCCATTAAAATCTTCTTTAACGAAGTTTGGTGATACTAGATTTGTATATGGTGCTCCAATGTAATTAGACATTATATACCCCTTATGTTACATCTTCTAGAATTGATGCAACAACATCTACAGTTGCAGCAGAAGCATATACTTGAATTTTATCGTCACCATTCAACACAATCTTTTGTCCAGATACAACTTTCAAAGCAGAGCCTGATGGAACTGGTGCATTCTTCACAATGTGATATGAGTTTGTAGAACTACTATCATATACAACAACTGATACTTGAACAGCAGATGTTCCAGTATTCGCAACATCCAGTTCGATAAGAATTGAGTTGACGGCAGAACCATTGTTTGCAGTATATACATCTGTAGGAGAACCACTTGATGTGGAAACACTCGTTGCAAATGCATTCTTAAAATTGTTTGCCATTCTTTTATCTTCCTTTGTTTAATCTATTTATAATGATTACCCCAACGCAACTGCAAGAGCAATACCAAATCCTTCAGTTGCAATCACACCACTTCCTGTTGGGAATGTGAGTGTGGTTGAGTTAGATGTTAGTTCCAAACCACCTGTACCAGTATGGTCGATTATTGACTTAGTTCCGTCATGGTAGATTTGCAAATCGTCATCATCGCCGAACTTAATTCTTTCACTTGCAGGCCCAGTCGAATCATCGAAGTCAATCACTGTAGGAAAGAGAACAGAACTTAGTCCACTTTCCAACTCTTGGATTGCTTCGATAACATCTGTGACTGCGTTACCATTGACAGTAGCAGGAAGGTTTGCAATATCACCGACATCAGTTGCCAGTTCATTGAACTCAACTCTCCACTCTTCAAAAGTAAAACTTGCTGGTGCGTTACGATCTGCCATTATTTCTTATCCACTAGTTGCAACAAAAGATTCTTAATTTCATGCATTTCACACTTTAAGTTATTTATGTCTCTTACTGCATCCCTTAGTTCATCTCTTTGTTTTTGTGCGGCACGAGAGCGTTCTACCGCCGCTTGATATGCTGCCATATTTGTATTGACTATTGCATGAGATTGTGTGTCTCTTGCCAAATCGGGATGGTCTTTTACTTGTATTAGTTCACTCATCTTACGTTGCCAATGCTATTGCTCTTAGATCCTTGATACGAGGAACTTCACAAGTGTTTGTTCCTTGCATACGAATCTTGATTGCGAATGCGATAAACTCTGGTAGTCCTTCAACAGTATATTGTCTTTCAATGAAGTCCTCATTATTTACAGAGGCGTTCACATTCGTATCTGGTGTTCCAGTTGTGTTAAAATATTCCCAACCAATCTCATCAAATTCAGATGCGTCATCAGAACGAAGTATCTTATACATCACTTGGATTTCAGCAGTATCAAACTTAACTGCATCCAAGTATGTTCTGATTGCAGTAGCAGGAGTCTGCAACTGAACTTTCTTTGTTATATAAACTGCCTCTGTGTTATCACCATCTGGTTCTGTTGGTTGAACAAAATCAGTAGTTGGATATACATCAGCAGAACTGTCGATATTATCTAAACGGTTTGCAATTGCAATAACTGACTTTCTATCCAAGTCGATAACAGGAGACAAGTTGTCTCTATCAGAATTCATCGTAAAGATAAGGTTGAATGATTTATCGCCAGCAAGTTCCAATGTTTCGTTCAAACCAGAAGCGACAATCTTTGGATTTGCAAAATAATAATCCTCACCGATAGGAATATTCAATGCCTGTGATAGTGTCTGTTTAGTAAAGGACTGTTGAGAACCATCTGGTGAAGAACCAGAAGTAGTTCTTACCTTTGCAGACAATGATGTGTCAGGCAATTCAATTGTAGGAACAAGAGTTTGAATAACATCCATCTGAGCATTTTCAGTTGCAGTTACACTAGAACCACCACCAGTTCCATCTGCGTTTGCAGCGGCAGTTGTGGAAACAGTATAAGAGTCAATACCGATATTTGCAATAGCGTTATGTGTCTTATTCACTTCTGTCAAAGGAATACCATTTAATTCATAGAGTTCGATTGCAGCACCATCAGAATGATCTGCAGCAGAACCTTCTATTCCACGAGTTAGTGAAGTGACATTTGTTCCAGAGATTGTTCCCGAAACAACTTCACTTCCAACTTTCAAAGTAACCGTTCCAGAAGAAGGGAAACCAGAAGAACTTGTAAGGATAAGACTTGTTCCAGCAGCAAGGATTGCACCATTAAGTGTTGTTGCAATACCAGAAGATACCCCACCAATAGTGACGTTATTATCTGTATCATACATATGATGGTCACGATGTGTAACTTTAACAAGTGACTGTCCATTGATAGTTCTGATTGGATTCGCCTCTAAAGTTTTTGATGGTAGAACATCATTGTTTAGAGTAATCGTTCCTGTCTTAGATGTATCAAACTGAGCACGATAAAGATTGAACTTCAAATCTTCAAAGTCATATGCAGTCCAAGTAGTATTGTTCTGCGACTTGAAGAGAACACCCAAGTAAGGCTGTTCTGAAACCATACGAGAACCACCCACATCAATCTCACCCAT
>Ga0255752_10002697_pt1 | contig 19119 bp, 20 predicted proteins | sample 011ome_25_FD_179952 | JGI IMG/M metagenome (GOLD analysis project Ga0255752, IMG submission 179952) | Coastal salt marsh microbial communities from the Groves Creek Marsh, Skidaway Island, Georgia - 011512CT metaG (version 2) | ecosystem: Environmental > Aquatic > Marine > Intertidal zone >... | reverse complement strand
CATGCTATGCAGGGTCACAACATAGATGAATTTAAGGAGTAGTATGCCACAAATTATTGTTTTACCCCATGAAGAACTCTGCCCAGAAGGGATTGTTATAGAAGGAAATACAGGCCAAAGTCTATGCAAAGCGTTATTAGAAAATGATGTTGAAATTGAGCACGCTTGTGAGATGTCAAATGCATGTACTACTTGTCATATCTACATTAGAGAGGGTTTTGACTCTATAGAAGAATCTGATGAGATTGAAGATGATTTACTTGACAAGGCTTGGGGTCTAGATCCAGATTCAAGACTCTCTTGTCAAGCGATTATTGGCAATGAAGATATGGTAATAGAGATTCCTAAATACACCATTAATCAGGTGTCAGAAAATCATTAAATTTATAATTTAAAAAGTTTATTCAGAAAACCCTCTTCTTGTTTTATTTTAAGACTTTCGGGAAGAGTTTTCGAGAAAACCCATCTAGGAAGAGGTGGGTTATCGCTTCCTCCGCAAGTTTTTCCCATGTTTTTAGGGTGAAAAATTTTAAAAAATTCTGGATTGTTTAGATCATCTACATAAACTAAACCGCAAAAGCTTTCACTGTGATCAGTTTTGATGATATTTTTTATCTCTTCAATCGTTAGTATGAAAGATTCTTTACTTAAGGTTTCAACAGAAGGTGATTGGTCAGTATCGTATAAATACCAATCACGAGGGTTAGATTTCAAGCTATTGAAGAAGTCATAGCATTCTTCGAGGTTCATAATTCCATTGAACCTCCCATTGAAACGCTCTATGAAATTAGTCATAGATTATCTTATTCAATAGTAATACTTGGAAATGCTCCGATAGCTTTATCCTGAAGAGTTAATTGACCAGCAACTTTTCTGGCAATTTCTTTATAAATCTCTGTGGTTCTACCATTTGGATCTTTAATTACCGTTGGAGTTCCTTCATCCACATCAGTTCTGATATTCATTTCTAATGGAAGCGCTCCAAGGAAGTTAACACCAGCATCTTTCGCCATTGAATCACCGCCACCTTGGCCAAATATTGCTTCTTCATGGCCACAATTCGAGCAGATATGAAGCGACATATTTTCAACGATTCCCAGAATTGGTATATTTACCTTCTCAAACATTTTTAGACCTTTTTTAGCATCAATGAGGGCAATATCTTGCGGGGTGGTCACAACCACAGAGCCGCTAACAGGAATTTTTTGTGACAATGTTAATTGGGTATCACCCGTTCCAGGGGGTAAATCAATGACCATATAATCCACACCTCTCCATAAAGTATCCCTTAGCATTTGCTCTAATGCTTGAGTAACCATAGGACCACGCCAAATCATTGGAGAGTCCTCATCCACTAAAAACCCAATTGACATAGTTTGCATTCCATGCCCTAATACTGGAAGTAACTTTCCCTCGCCTGTAGTATCAGGTTTTGCATCTTTAACACCAAGCATTCTTGGCTGAGAAGGGCCGTATATATCAGCATCAAGTAGGGCAACTTTAGCACCTTCAGCTTGGAGAGCAAGCGCCAAGTTAACTGACGTGGTAGATTTACCAACACCACCCTTGCCTGATGCAACAGCAATGATATTTTTTACTTCAGGAAGTGTATCCACTCCTTTTTGAGTTGAATATTTAGCAATTTTAGTTTTAATTTTAACATTTGAGGAAGAAGCGCCGGCAGAACTCAGAGAATCTGTTATAGAATCAATTAATGTCTGATGATAACTTTGAGCAGGATAATTAAGTTCGATAACTACATTAACATCGCTACCATTTATCTCAATTGAATTAATTGATTTAGATGAGACAATATCCTGGTTAGTATGAATGTCAATAACCTTAGATAAAGCTTTTTCAATATGATCTTGTGTCAAATCTGGCATATAAAATGAGTATGTTTGAGTAAAATGGTTATTTTATCTGATTCGATTATCGAACCACCCAAAAATATTGGGTTTTTTGGACTATTTTTTTAATGACTAAAAGAAAGATTTTAGTAACTTCAGCTCTTCCATATGCTAATGGTGAAATTCACCTGGGGCATCTTTTAGAGTATATCCAAACAGATATTTGGGTGAGATTTCAAAAAGCTATTGGTAACGAATGCCATTATGTTTGCGCAGATGATGCGCATGGTACACCTATTATGTTAAAAGCTGATGAATTAGGCATCACTCCAGAGAAGTTAATTGGTTCTGTTAGCGAAAGACACCAAAAAGATTTTAAGGATTTCTACATTGGTTTCAGTCAGTATCACTCTACCCATAGTGAAGAAAATAGAGAGATTTCTGAGTACATTTATAATCAATTAAATACAAAAGGATTTATCTCTAAAAAGACTATATCTCAAGCATTTGACCCTGTAAAGAAAATGTTCTTACCTGATCGTTTCATTAAGGGCGAATGTCCTAAATGTGGCGCTGAAGATCAGTATGGTGATAATTGTGAGTCTTGTGGTGCTACATATTCACCAACAGAGTTGAAGAATCCAAGATCTGTAGTCTCTGGAGTGGAGCCCATTACAAAGGATTCTGAGCACTATTTTTTTGATTTACCAAAATTTGAAAAAGATCTTAAATCTTGGACTTCTGCAGGACATTTGCAAGAAGAAACCAGTAACAAACTCCTTGAATGGTTCAATCAAGGTCTTCAGCAATGGGATATTTCAAGAGATGAACCTTATTTTGGCTTCAAGATACCAGGAACCAAAAATAAGTTTTTCTACGTTTGGCTTGATGCCCCAATTGGATATTTAGGTAGTTTTAAAAAATACTGTAATGAATCTGGAGTAAATTTTGATGAGTACCTAAACACTGATTCAGACACAGAAATGTATCATTTCATTGGGAAAGATATTATTTATTTTCATGCATTATTTTTTCCAGCAATGCTAATGGGGTCAGGTTTTAGAACCCCGAGTGCTATCTATGCTCATGGTTTTTTGACAGTCAATGGCCAAAAAATGAGTAAATCTAGAGGTACTTTTATTCAAGCAAGGAATTATTTGAATTATCTAAATCCTGAATATCTAAGATATTACTATGCCTACAAGTTGTCATCTCGTATTGATGATATTGATTTAAGTCTTGAAGACTTCAAATATAGAGTGAATTCTGATTTGGTTGGCAAGGTGGTTAATATCGCTTCACGCTCTGCGGGTTTTATTGTTAAAAAATTCAATAAAAAGTTATCAGCATATGTTTCTGAAAATGAACTTTATGATGAGTTTATTAAAGCTGGTTCGACTATTTCCAAACATTATGAAAATAGAGAATTTGGTCAGGCAATGCGAGAAATCATGAAACTTGCAGACAAAGCCAATCAATACATTGATGATAAGAAACCCTGGCAAATGATTAAGGAAGAAGGAAAAGAAAATGAGGTACACGATGTTGCTTCTATGTCTTTGAATTTTTTCAGAGTTTTAATGACTTATTTATCACCTGTTCTTCCTGATATGGCAGAAAAAGCGAGAGATTTTCTTAAACTTAAAGATCTTTCTTGGAATTTAATTGAAACCCCTTTAACCAAACATGAAATAAATAAATTTAAACCATTAATGTCAAGAATTGAGGATGAGCAGATTGACAAATTAATTGAGTCCTCAAAAGAAATTTCACAAAAAAATGAACAAACAAAGGAACAAGTTATGGATAACTATATATCTATAGATGATTTTGCAAAAGTTGACTTAAAAGTTGCAAAAATAATTGATGCAAGTCATGTCGAGGGTGCCGATAAGTTACTTCAGTTAACGCTTGACATAGGTGAGGAAAAAACAAGAAATGTTTTTGCTGGTATTAAAGCTCATTATGCTCCAGAAGATCTTAAAGGTAAGCTAACAGTCATGGTATCAAATTTAGCCCCAAGAAAGATGAAATTTGGTGTTTCAGAAGGTATGGTTCTTGCTGCAGGGGATGGTGAATCACTTCATATTCTTAACCCTGATGACGGAGCAAAACCCGGAATGAAAATATCTTAATATTTAGGAGAGATGGCAGAGCGGTTGAATGCGCAGACCTGGAACGTCTGTATACGTTAATAGCGTATCGAGGGTTCGAATCCCTCTCTCTCCACCAATTCATAATGGTCAATAACCCTTTTAAAACAAAGGTTCTAATAAAATTTTTTTGTGTAAAGTAACAATCATGAATAAAGTTGTTTATTTAGTTTTTTTCTTTTTATCTACCAATGTAATCGCTGAAAATTCTAGACCATTGGCGGATGGACTATCTTCCTGTGCAGGGACTTACATGTTTGCTCAAGAGATATATAGAAATGCAAACAATGATGAGCGTGTAGAAATGTTCCAGGATTTATCATCACAATATTTATCAGCTGCTGAGGCCAGTTATTTTCTTCTCAGAGATGAGTCTATTACACCGAGAAAGATTGCCGAAAATAACATGCAGAAAACATTTAACATGTGGTCCCCAAGATTTAAACAACTTATGACAGAAGAGGGTAGACAAGACAAGGCAGCAAACAATGCCCTTCTTAAAGACCTTCTTGAAGATATAAAACTTTGTGCAATTATTGACAAATCTGGAAAGAAGCTACTTAATGAGTACAATAATTACTTATCCAAAAATTAATTTGACTGAATAGTGTCACTTAGTCCAGATTTTTCCAAAAAAGATATAAACAAAAATATTGATCGTTTGATTAATGAGGGCTACGAAGTTGCTCGCAAGGCATCGGATGGAGATAGTTGGGAGTCTGTTATATCTCTACTTGATGAGTTTGAATTTAGATTTGAAAGAGAGTGTAGCGTTAATTCTCATCTAAATTCCGTGATGTTCGATGAAAAGTTTAATCAAGAATATGAAAAGACATTACCAAAAATTTCTAAGTTTTATTCCAATATATCAACCAATAAAGAACTCTTTAATGCTCATAAAAGAGTTTTAGACACTAATCTAACACAACAACAAACTCATATCGTACATGAAGCGATAAAAGGATTCCAGTTATCAGGTATCGATTTAGATCCTGATAAACAAGAGGAGTTTAAAAAAATTCAAGAGAAATTAACTGTTTTAAGTAATTCATTTTCGAATAATTCACTCAAGTCTACCAATGAGTGGAAAAAATCAGTCTCTAAGGCTGATTTGCCGGGTTACTCAGAAGATCAATTGTCAAAAATTAGAAAAAAAGATGGTTCTTTTGAGATCACCCTTCAAATGCCTGTTTATTTAGATTTAATGACGTTTTGTGAAAATCAAACATTAAGAGAGGAAGTATATAAAGCTTACATTTCTAGAGCCTCTGAAATTGGACTTACTAGCAAAAAGTATGATAATACTAAGATAATGGATGAAATTCTTAAATTACGTCTTAAATTAGCCAATTTACTAGGTTTTAATAACTATGCTGAGTTATCGATTGCTTCCAAGATGGTTGAAAGTCCAAATCAGGTGATAGATTTTCTAGATTTATTAATTAACAAGAGTCGATCTCAAGCATTGAATGAGTTTCAAGAATTGGAATCATTTGCAGGATGCAAAATCAACCCTTGGGATTTTGCATTTTATTCGGAAAAATTAAAAGAAAAGAAGTATGGATTCAAAAAATCTGATCTAACCCCATATTTTCCTGAGGAGAATGTTCTTAATGGTCTGTTTAGTTTAATAAAAGAGCTATATGAAATTTTACTTAAAGAGATCAAAGAAGATTCTTATCATCAAGATGTGAAAGTTTTTGACTTAGTAAAAAATAATGAAAGTATTGGTAGAGTTTATATAGACCTTTACGCAAGAGAAAATAAAAGAGGTGGTGCATGGATGTCAGATTATCAACCACTCACAGAAAAAAATAAGCCTGTCGCTTTTGTTGTTTGTAATTTAAATAAGCCAACTCAAGATAAACCAGCAATGTTTGAATTTGATGAAATAGTCACTATATTTCATGAATTTGGACATGCTCTACATCATTTATTGACTAAAGTTGAGTATCCTTGTGCATCGGGAATATCCGGAGTGCCATGGGATGGTGTTGAGCTGCCAAGTCAATACATGGAGTTTTTTGCATATGATCAAGAAGTGATTAAAAAAATTTCATCTCACTATTTAACTGGTGAAAGCTTACCTGATGAGCTCTATCAAAAAATCATTGATTCAAAAAATTTTCAATCAGCGATTCAGATGCTCAGACAATGTGAATTTGCTTTGTGGGACATTAAGACCCATATGTCGAGCAAAGATACATATGAAATACTTAATGAGGTGAGACAAAAGACTTCAATTATTCCACCCATCAATGAGAATAGATTTTTAAATACGTTTGGACACATCTTTAGTGGAGGATATGCAGCTGGATATTTCAGTTACAAATGGGCTGAAGTTTTAGCTGCTGATGCTTTTTATTATGTTAATCAGAGTGGATCGATCAATAAAGATTTAACCTATTCTTTCAAAGAGAATATTCTTGAAGTTGGCGGCAGTTTAGATTTCATGACTCAATACAAGAAATTTAGGGGAGGGGAGCCAGAATTGAAATCAGTATTGCTTTCAAATGGAATTCAGTAGTACTGTAAAATATATTTCTAATTTTTTTGGAGTAAATCTTAATGTTTAAACTTTTATTAATTGTATTGGTTATATTAGCCCTAGTTGGTGGTGCAGTAGAATTTGTTTCTGATGATACGCAATGGGTTTTTATTATTAATAAAGAAGCTTTGTTATCAAGTATTCAAAATGGCGCGATGACCACATACGAGTACTTTAAGTCATTAATTGCTGAAGCAGATAAAATCCAAGGCGTTGATTTATCAAGCCCCTCAAAGTAAGAAACTAAATCCTAGATATTAAGATTGAACCATTAGTTCCGCCAAAACCAAAAGAGTTTGAGATTGCATGATCAATTTTCATGTCTCTAGCTTCATTGGCAACATAATCAAGATCGCATAAAGGATCTTGGTTAAAAATATTGATAGTAGGTGGAGCTACTTGATTTTTGACAGCTAAGGTGGTAAATATCGCTTCTATTCCGCCAGCAGCACCCAAAAGATGACCTGTCATTGATTTTGTTGAACTCATAGCAACATTGTATGCATGTTGGCCTAATGCAGATTTGACAGCATCAGTCTCAGCTTTATCTCCAGCAGGAGTTGAGGTGCCATGTGCATTTATGTAATCTATCTGCTCTGAATTAATTCCCGCATTTCTAATAGCATTTGTCATACATCTTGCAGCGCCTTCTCCACCCTCTGATGGAAGTGTCATGTGATAGGCATCACCACTCATTCCATAGCCTGAAACCTCTGCATAAATTTTTGCACCTCGTTTTTTAGCATGCTCATATTCTTCAAGCACCACAATACCAGCACCATCTCCCAAAACAAAACCATCACGATCAACATCCCAAGGTCTTGATGCTGTTTCAGGAGAGTCATTTCTTGTAGATAATGCTCTAGCAGAGGCAAACCCACCTAGACCGCAATTAGTTGTTGACATCTCTGCACCACCCGCAATCATGACATCAGCATCACCATATTCAATAATTCTCGCTGCATCACCAATGTTATGAGTACCTGTAGTACATGCGGTAACAATAGCAAAATTAGGTCCCTTGAAACCATATTTGATTGACAAGTTACCAGAAATCATATTAATAATAGATGATGGAACAAAAAATGGGGATATCCTTCTGGGACCCTTTTCTCGATATAAATCTGCAGTCGCTTCGATAGTTCCAAGACCACCAACACCGGCGCCAATAGCAACGCCTATCCGATCAGCATTTTCCTCATTAGCTTCGATACCACTATCTTCTATAGCTTGAATTCCAGCAGCCATGCCATAGTGGATAAAAGTATCCATTTTTTTAGCATCTTTAGGGCTTATGTAGTCTGATACATCAAATCCCTTAATCGTACCACCAAACTTAACTGCTTGATCAGTTGTATCAATGGAAGTAATGTTAGTTATTCCAGATTTTCCGGCTAGAATATTATTCCATGCATCATCAACTTTGTTTCCTACTGGAGAAACAATTCCCAAACCTGTGATAACAACTCTTTTTTTAGACATAAATCATATTATAAAAAAGGCGCTGATAAAAAGCGCCTAATTATCATATGCAAGATGGAAACTTATAGATTCTTTTCCACGTAATCTATCGCTTGCTGAACGGTAGTAATTTTCTCAGCCTCATCATCAGGAATTTCACATTCAAACTCCTCTTCAAGAGACATTACTAGCTCAACAGTATCAAGAGAGTCAGCGCCTAAGTCATCAATGAAAGAAGCGTTATTATCAATATCACCACTTACATCTAATTGCTCAGCAACTACTTTCTTTACCCTTTCTTCAATACTACTCATCTATTCGTTTCCTAGTTATTAAAAATAGTTATTTTATCTCTAAAAATAAGCACAAATAAAAATATTTCTATAAAAATTTATACGTATTTTGTAGGATCAACAAAGCCTGCATTTTTAAAACCTATTTTTCTTAATTCGCAAGCATCACATCTACCACAGGCTTCTCCTAAATCATTGGCTCTATAGCATGTAATTGTTTTAGAGTAATCAACACCTAATTTTTGGCCTTCTCCAATAATTTCAACTTTATTTAAATAAATTAATGGTGTATGGATTGTAATTTTCTTACCCATCACGGCATTTTTTGTTGCCAAATTAGCCATTTTTTCAAATGCTTCAATATACTCAGGTCTGCAATCCGGATATCCAGAATAATCTACTGAATTTACGCCAATAAAAATATCATTTGATCCCATGATCTCAGACCATGCTAATGCTAAAGATAAGAATATCGTATTCCTTGCAGGAACATAAGTAACTGGAATACCTGAAGATTTCTTATAATCTGGAATATTAATGCTCTTATCGGTCAATGCAGAGCCTCCTATGTCTGACAAAGAGACTTTCATTATTCGATGTTCTTTAACTTGATATGATTTTGCAATTTCTATCGCAGAGTTAAGTTCTGATTTTTGTTTCTGACCATAATCAAAGCTTAACGCATAACATTCATAATCTCGGGATTTTGCAATTGCTAGGACAGTAGTAGAATCAAGACCTCCAGATAGGAGGATAACCGCTTTAGACATCAGCTAAGTAACCATAATCTTCAAGCCATACTTTTCTGTCTGATGCTCTTTTTTTACTGAGAAGCATATCCATTTTTTGTGAAACTTGTATTGGATTATCTAAAGTGAGTTGAATCAATCTTCTGGTATCAGGATGCATTGCCGTTTCTCTTAACTGAGAGGGGTTCATTTCTCCCAGACCTTTGAAGCGTTGAACCTGAATTTTTACTTTCTTATTTTCACCCTCTATTCGTTTAACAATAGATTCTTTTTCAGAATCATCAAGTGCATAAAATACTTGCTTACCAGCATCTATACGATAAAGAGGGGGCATGGCAATATAGACGTGACCCTCTCTCACCAGTTTTGGAAAATGTTTGACGAATAGGGCAGTGATAAGCGTTGCAATATGGGCTCCATCTGAGTCAGCATCAGCTAGCACACAAATCTTGCCGTATCTCAGCTCTGAGAGATCATCACTATCTGGCTCAAGACCAATAGCAACACTAATATCATGAATTTCATTACTGGCTAATACTTGGGTGGAGTCTACCTCCCATGTATTTAAAATTTTTCCACGAAGAGGTAAGATGGCTTGATATTCTTTATCTCTTGCTTGTTTAGCGGAGCCACCTGCAGAATCTCCTTCAACGAGAAATAATTCTGTTTGTTCTAAGTTATTACTTATGCAATCAGACAGTTTTCCAGGAAGGGAGGGACCAGATGAAACTTTTTTTCTGACTACTTTCTTTGATGTTTTGACTCTTGCTTGAGCGTTTAATATCGCTAGTTCTGCAATTCTTTCAGCATCACTGGTGTGTTGATTAAGCCATAAACTAAATGCATCTTTAACCACACTCGATACATATCCAGCAGATTCTCTTGAAGATAGCTTTTCTTTTGTCTGACCAGAAAATTGAGGGTCTAACATTTTGATAGAAAGCACATAAGAAATTCGATGCCAAACATCATCTGGAGTTAATTTGATATTTTTAGGCAAAAGACTCCTAAATTCACAAAACTCTTTGAGCGCATCAGTTAAACCAGACCTGAGTCCATTAACATGAGTACCACCAAGAGAAGTAGGAATTAAATTAACAAAGCTTTCATTAACAATGTTAGAGGTATTTTCTGTCCATGTCAGGGTGCAAGCCAGTTCTTGTTCCTTTGAATGGTGATTAATTACCAAAGGCACTGATGGCACACAATCATATCCTTCAAGTGAAATAGACAAATAATCTTTGAGGCCATCTTGATATATCCAGGACTCAGATGAGTTGTCGTTCTCATCATAATAAGAGACTTCAAGGCCAGAACACAAGACAGCCTTGGAGCATAATGTTTGTTTTAGTTTTTTGACAGAAAATTTTGCAGAATCAAAAAAAATAGGGTCAGGTTTAAATTTAACAATGGTTCCTGTATTCCTTTTACCAACAGATTCAAGCTCCTCCAGATCGGTCAATTTATCGCCATTTGAAAAACTTATGTGATACTTTTTGGAGTCTCTTTTAATCCACACATCAAGCTTTGATGAGAGTGCATTAACAACTGAAACACCTACACCATGAAGACCACCAGAAAACTGATATGAATCATTGGAGAATTTTCCACCGGCGTGAAGCTTGGATAAAATAACCTCAACACCAGGTTTTCCCTCTGTTGGATGAATATCTACTGGCATGCCTCGACCATTATCTTCAACGCTAAGACTGCCATCTAGATGATGTATTACATGAATTTTGGATGCATGACCAGCAACAGCTTCATCAATACTGTTGTCAATGACTTCTTGAGCAAGATGATTGGGACGCTCTGTGTCGGTATACATTCCAGGACGCTTTCTAACAGGCTCGAGTCCTGTAAGTACTTCAATGGAGGCAGCGTCATAGCTTTTCATAAACTTCCAAATAATACCAAAAAAAAAGCCCCAAAAGAGGGGCTTTTTTTGAATCAAAAAATGATTACATCATACCGCCCATACCGCTCATATCTGGAGCTGCTGGAGCAGGTTCATCTTTAGGTATATCAGCGACCATGGCTTCAGTAGTAATCATTAATGCAGAGATAGAAGCAGCATGTTGAAGTGCTGCACGTGTGACTTTTGTTGGGTCTAGGATACCCATCTCAAGCATATCACCATATTCTTCAGTTCCCGCATTAAATCCAAAGTTACCTTTACCCTCAGAGACTTTATTAAGAACCACAGAAGCTTCTCCACCTCCATTTGTGACTATCTGACGAAGAGGTGCTTCCATTGCTTTCTTAGTAATTGAAATACCAATATCCTGATCATGGTTGTCACCTTTAACCTTGTCTAAGGAGGCAATAGCTCTCACAAGAGCAACACCGCCGCCAGGTACCACGCCTTCTTCTACAGCCGCTCTTGTAGCAGATAGAGCATCATCAACACGGTCTTTTTTCTCTTTCATTTCAACCTCTGTTGAGGCGCCAATTTTTATGACAGCGACACCGCCAGAAAGTTTCGCAAGTCTCTCTTGGAGTTTTTCTTTATCATATTCAGATGTAGTTGTCTCAATTTGAGCTTTGATTTGTGAGATTCTTCCATCAATATCTGATTTTTGACCTGCGCCATCAACCACAGTGGTATTTTCCTTACCGACTTCAATTCTCTTAGCTGATCCAAGATGTTCTTCAGTAACACCTTCAAGAGATAGGCCAACTTCTTCTGATATTACTACACCACCGGTTAATGTTGCGATGTCTTGAAGAATTGCTTTACGTCTATCACCAAACCCAGGAGCTTTAACTGCGCAGACCTTAACAACACCACGCATGTTATTTACGACTAATGTAGCGAGTGCTTCTCCTTCAATATCTTCGGCAATGATTAATAAAGGTTTGCCAGATTTCTGAACAGATTCTAATGTTGGAAGTAAATCACGGATATTTGTTATTTTTGCATCATGAAGAAGAACAAAAGGATTCTCTAGGTCTGCAGTCATTGAATCCTGGTTATTAACAAAATAAGGTGATAAGTAACCACGATCAAATTGCATGCCTTCAACCACATCTAATTCATTCTCAAATCCTGAGCCATCTTCAACGGTGATAACTCCTTCTTTTCCAACCTTTTCCATGGCTGCAGCAATAATATCTCCAACCGACGTATCTGAGTTAGCTGAAATGGTACCCACTTGGGCTATTGCTTTCGAATCATCACATGGCTGAGATAGTTTACGAAGTGTTTCTACTGCAGCAGCAGTAGCCTTGTCAATACCACGTTTAATATCCATTGGGTTCATCCCAGCAGCAACTGCTTTAACACCCTCAGTTACTAATGCCTGAGCAAGGACTGTTGCTGTTGTAGTTCCATCACCCGCAATATCATTTGTTTTTGACGCAACCTCTTTAACCATTTGTGCGCCCATATTCTCATATTTTCCCTCTAACTCAATCTCTTGAGCAACAGAAACACCATCTTTGGTAATGTGTGGAGCACCAAATGATTTATCTAAAACAACATTTCTACCCTTAGGGCCTAAGGTTACTTTTACTGCATCAGCCAGGGTATTAACACCACTAAGCATTAATTTTCTAGCCTCTGAACCAAATTTAACTTCTTTAGCTGCCATTTATTACTCCTTAATCAATTATTGCAACAACGTCGCTTTCATTCATAACTAGCAGGATTTCACCATCAACTTTGATCTCATTACCTGCGTATTGACCAAATAAAATTTGATCACCAATTTTTACATCCATAGCGATAACTTCACCATTATCATTCTTACGACCATTACCAACAGCAATTACCTCGCCTCTAGAGGGTTTCTCTGTGGCTGAATCAGGAATGATTATTCCACTACTTGTTGTTTTTTCTTCTTCTACTCTTCTGACAACAACACGGTCATGCAAAGGACGAATATTCATTTTTTCTCCTAGTTATTTGTTTGTAAATAAATTATTAGACCGATTCTTTAATATCTAAGAATCTAAAGCTTCTTTAAGCTTTTGCATGGCTTTATTTTCAAGCTGACGAACACGTTCAGCAGAAACACCATACTTGTCTGCTAAATTATGTAGGGTCACTTTTTCTTCTTTCAAGTACCTAGCTTGTAAAATTTCCAAACTTCTTTCATCGAGAGTCGATAGTGCCTGATATAGTTTTTGCTGGGAGTGTTTTTGATCATCCTCAGAAACTAAAATTTGCTCAGGGGTCTGTGTATTCGGATCAGTTAAATAATATTCCGGAGAACTTGTGTTCTCATCTTCATCAGCGATTAATCCCACATCATTAAACTGAAGTCTTGCCTCCATCTCAAGAACATCACTGGTCTTTACTCCGAGATCATTTGCAATATCCTTAGCTTGTTCCTCTGTAAGAGATTGATAAATTTGAGCTTTTGCCTGCTTAAGTTTGAAGAATAATTTTCTTTGCGCTTTGGTAGTAGCAACTTTTACAATCTTCCAATTTTTGAAGATAAATTCATGAATCTCAGCTCTTATCCAGTAAACAGCAAATGAGGCAAGTCTTACCTTTTTATAAGGATTAAACTTCTTTACAGCCTTCATAAGACCGATAGTACCCTCTTGAATTAAATCTGCTTGCTCGAGACCATATCCTTTGTAGCCATGAGCAATAAAAGCAACAAATCTAATATGTGATAAGACAAGCTTTCTAGCTGCATCTAAGTCATGATTTTCAAAAAGACTCACTGCTAACTCATGCTCTTCCTCTGCAGAGAGTATCGGTGGATATTTTTGTATATCCAATACATGATTATCATTAGCTATTACTGGGAGTGTATATTCAGACATATGTCCTCAAAAAATTTCCAATGAAATTCATTATACAATAATGAATTGATATAGCAATTTATCTAACCTATGAGCTCATTAAGGATATTTTTTTGCTGTTCTCTCTGGATAGTAGTTTCTAATCGTAATGAATGAATGATAGACTGCAGCTCAAGTGAAGCTTGATCAAAATCATCATTAACTATTAGATAATCATAATTCTCGTAATGAGATATCTCTGATTTAGCTTGTTTCATGCGTTTCTTGATAACGTCTTTTGAGTCTTGTGCACGAGAATTTAATCTCTCCTCAAGGCTTTTTATAGAAGGAGGGACGATAAAAATGCTCTTCGTGCTAATTTTCTTCATAACTTGCTCTGCTCCTTGCCAGTCAATCTCTAAAATCACATCAATGCCCTTATCTAAAAGATTCTGTACTTTGGGCATTGAAGTTCCATATTGATTACCAAAAACATCAGCACTTTCTAAAAATTCACCATGCGCATCTTTTTCATTAAATTTAACACTATCGACAAAGTAATAATCCTTGCCGTCAACTTCTCCTGGTCTAGGCGAGCGTGTGGTGTGAGAAATAGATACTTGAATATTATCGACTTTAGTAAGCAGGTCTTTAACTAAACTCGTTTTTCCTGCTCCAGATGGTGCAGATATAATGATCACATTAGCCATTATTTGGGCTTATACCCTTGAATTTGATCAATATTGTCTCTATCGAAGAAGAATTTCTCTAATTGTTCTTTTAAATAAGATTGAGCACCTGGGTCCATTAAGTTTAAATTATTCTCATTAATTAACATGGTCTGAAACTCGAGCCATTTCTGCCAACCTTGCTTAGAGACATTGTCAAGAATTTTTTTTCCAAGCTCACCAGGATAGGGGGCTCGATCCAGAGATTCTAATTCTTCTTCAAGAAGAATGCATTTAACAGTATTCATGATGTTAATCTCACTCTTAAGGACTTTAAAGCAAGAAAGTATACTATTACCGCCAATGAAATGGTTAGAAGAAGATTAGAAACCCTTTCAAAAATGGTGCCACTATAGAAATAATCAATTGGACTAATTGTCAATAAAACGGTAATTCCCATAACTACAACAGAGAAAATAACTTTTAAAAATAAGATTTTATTGCTTTGTGAAAAAACTTCAATTGATTCTTTTCTTAAATAGAAATACAAAAGGTATGAATTTAAGAATGCAGATAGAGAGGTTGCTATCGCAATTCCCACATGTGAAAAATAATAAGCAAGAATAACATTTAAGATAATATTGCTTAACATTGCCACAACACCTACTTTAACCGGTGTTTTTGTGTCACCCCTTGATAGAAATATTGTGGCGAATATCTTGACCAGGATAAAGAAAATAAGACCTGCGCCATAAGCGATAAGACTCTTAGAAGATTGAAGTGCTGCATTAGGTGTAAATTCATGATATTGAAAAAGGGTAATAATCATTTCCTCTGCCAAAAGAATCAGACCAATAGAAGAGGGGATACCAAATATTAAAAAATATTTGATAGCCGAATCAATCGTTTTGATGAAGTTTTTGTAGTCTTTTTGGGCGAAATAATTAGATAGTTTAGATAATGCAACAGTTGCAATTGCAATTCCAATTAAAGCTAAAGGCAACTCCATTAGTCTATCTGAGTAATATAACCAAGTGACACTACCGCTTACCAAGAAACTTGCAACGATAGTATCAACTAATAGATTTATTTGAGAAACAGAAACACCAAACAAGGCTGGAATCATTCTTTTTTTTAGTATTTTTTCAGAAGTATGAGTTCCTTTAACAATTCTTGGGACTTTTCCAAGTTTAAGAAGAAAAGGGATTTGAAATATGAGTTGAAGCAAACCACCAAAAAATACCCCCCATGCGAGAGCAATAATTGGTTCAGAGAACCATTCCGAAGAAAAGTATGCAAATATGATTATGGAAATATTAAGAATTACAGGTGTAAAAGCTGGAGCTGCAAATCTATCATAACTATTCAGAATACTTCCAGCAAAGGCAGTTAGTCCAATAAATAACAGATATGGAAAAGTAATTTTAAGCATCAATGAAGCAGCATTATATTTGGTAGGGTCTGGGTCAATATAGAAACCCCAGGCAAAGATTGCTATAGCTATAGGTGATGCAACAACAAATATAATAGTAGTAATAATCAGAACCTTAAGAAATTTGGTTCCGATATGGTTAATAACTAAATTAACTTCATTTTTATCTTTTGAAGCCTTTGCTTCAGCAAGTATTGGAATAAAAGCCTGTGAAAAAGCTCCTTCACCAAAAAGTCTTCTGAAAAAATTTGGAATTTTAAAGGCCACAAAGAAAGCATCGGTGAGTGCGCTTGCGCCAAATAAGATAGCAATTATTTGATCCCTAATTAAGCCAAAAACCCTTGAAATAAAAGTCATTGCGGTAAAAACACCACTAGATTTCAAGAAGGATTTAGACATAACTAATTATTCTTCTGAAGGACCTCTCATGATTCCTTCTTTAGAGCTTCTTATACATTTGATAAATGTAGAAACTTCCTCACTGCCTTTTTCTTTTTGTTGTAGCTCGTTTAATTTTGTGTCGAGAAGTTTTCCTTGAGATTCTTTAAAAACACTCTTAAATGCTCTTTGAATTGATGCAATAGATGCAGGTGAGAAACCACGTCTCTGCATTCCTTTTGTATTAATACTTCTAATTCTACAAGGAGAGCCGGACGCTAACATAAAAGCTGGAATATCTTTGTTAACTTGACAGCCCATGCCAATATAGGTGTGCATTCCAACTAAACAAAATTGTTTAACAAGAACAAAACCACCTAAAATTGCCCAGTCATGAACCTTGACATGACCTGCCAAAGAGGCATTATTCGACATAATTACATGGTCACCCACTTCACAATCATGAGCGATATGAACATAAGCCATGAGCATATTATTAGACCCAATTCTTGTTACAGCGTTCTCTTTTTCAGTGCCTCTGTTGATTGTACAAAATTCTCTAATTAAATTATCATTACCAATAATTAGATTAGATTCTTGACCTTCTGAGTATGATATATCTTGTGGATCCCCACCTATGGAAGCAAAAGAGAAGATGTGATTATTTTTTCCGATTTTTGTGGGTCCTTGGATAACCGCATGTGATTCAACAATAGTGCCAGAACCAATTTCAACGTTTTTACCAACAACAGCATAGGCACAAATTTCAGCTAACTTATGTATTTTTGCTGATGGGTGAACAACTGCTTTTGGGTCAATGGCCATTTATTCACTCGCTTTTTGAGTGCACAATAATTCAGCACTTGTCACAACTTTGTCATCAACATATGCAATTCCTTTAAATTTCCATATACCCCTCTTAACAGTTAAAACCTCAACTTCAAGTCTTAACTGATCGCCTGGCTCAACCATTTTTTTAAACCTTGCATTATCAATGCCAACTAACATATAGATTTGCCCATCCTTAGGTTTGCCAACTTCTGACTTAAACGCTAAAATTCCTGTCGCTTGGGCTAAGGCTTCTATAATTAGAACTCCAGGCATAATTGGTTGACTTGGGAAATGACCAGTGAATTGAGGCTCATTAAAACTTATATTTTTAATTGCCACTAATCTTTTTCCTATCTCAAGACCTATTACTCTATCAATAAGTAAAAAAGGGTACCTATGTGGCAAGAAATTCTTTACCTCATTAATGTTCATTCCAGTCATAAAGGATTATTTTTTTAATAAAGAGTATATTTTATCGATTTTTGAAATAAGAATACTGATTTTCTTCCATATTGAATGCTCAAACAAGGGAAACATAGATGAATAACGACCTTGCTTCTTAATGTCTCTATAAACATTGGATTTGGGAGATATAACAACATTATCAGCAATAGAGAGATGACCAAATATCCCTACCATACCGCCTATCAAACATTTTTTTCCAATAATCGTAGAACCTGCAATACCCACTTTTGCAGCGATAGCTGTACCACTACCAATCTTAACATTATGTGCAATATGGACAAGATTATCAATAATCACATTAGATTCAATAACTGTACTACCTAAAGTAGCTTTATCGATACAAGTATTCGCACCAATTGAAACATTATCACCAATAATTACGTTTCCTAAATGGTGAATATTTTTCCATGAATTATCACGAAAAATAAATCCAAATCCACTTGAACCAATAATAACACCAGAAGAAATAAAATTATTTTTTCCTATAATGCATGAGTTATATATTACTGCATTACTTTCTATTATTGTATTATCGCCTATAGATACATTGTCTCCGATAACGCAATTACAGCCTATACTAACATTTTTACCGAATGATGCCTTCGAAGAAATACATGAACCTGAACCAAAGGTTGGATTATTTACAAACTTATAGTCACATGATACAAAATTAGAATCATTTATTTCATTTTTAAATAGGCTAGTTAGTAGTGAGAATGAAAGTTCAACATCTTCAGATACAAGAATATTTTCAAAATTTAGAGCCTTATCAGCTAAATTTGATGGAATGAGACATGTTTTCGCAAGAAAATTTTTATGTTTTTTTATAAATTCTTCATCTCGTATGTATTGAATTTCTGACTCATTACCTTCATCAGATGCGATAGCAGTAATTTCAAATTGTTCATTGCCAGAAAAAATCTGAGCATCAATTAAATTAGCAATAGTCTTTAATGAGTAACTTGTCAATTTAAAAGGATGATCCTAAGTTAAAGGCAAAAGATTCAAGGTTATCGCCAGATTTACTAATTAAAGGCTTTGACCAGTGCACACCTAGAGGTCCTACTGGAGTGTACCAACTGAAAGCCACCCCTGTAGAGGCTCTTAAATCACTAAAATTAAATTTATCAACTGATTCTGTTATTGACCCTAAATCAATAAATGCCCCAACTCTCATATTATCTGAATCCTCAATAAATGAGAGTGGTGAAATTAAGGTTGAAGAAGACAAAAAGGATATCTCACCACCTTTATTGGAGTTATCTGAATATCTTGGCCCAAGTGAGTTTAAACCAAAACCCCTAATGGAGTTCGATCCTCCACCAAAATATCTTTCATAAAAAGGGGTTTCACTATCATCATAAGTATCTATATAACCAATGTTAGTATTAAATTTAAATGTTAGACCACTGCTTAACGGATAGTAACTCGAGTGAGATAAATCGATTTTATATACGGAAAAATCACTTAAAGGCATATCCAAATCAATGGATAACCTATTTTTCAGACCATCAGTAGGATAAATTGAATCATTTAATGAGTTTTCAGATATTG
>Ga0255752_10002695_pt1 | contig 19120 bp, 9 predicted proteins | sample 011ome_25_FD_179952 | JGI IMG/M metagenome (GOLD analysis project Ga0255752, IMG submission 179952) | Coastal salt marsh microbial communities from the Groves Creek Marsh, Skidaway Island, Georgia - 011512CT metaG (version 2) | ecosystem: Environmental > Aquatic > Marine > Intertidal zone > Salt... | reverse complement strand
CGACGTAGACGACATCGTCACTCGGCGTGTCGAGCACTGACGCGCATCATCATCATCATCATCATCATCATCATCGTCATCATCATCCATCCGTGGAATCATTCGTCGCGAACGATGTGAGCGCCGCCGAAGAGCGCGTTGAACAACTCCTGAACCTCACCAACGAATCCTCCGCGCGTTCGTCGTCTCGCGCGCGCATCCATGCGCCCACCGCTCGCGAGCGCCTCGACGTCGTCGTCATCCAACGCCCCGGCGCGCGGGCTGGTGTTAATCATGTCCGCGTACGCCGCGAGCGCCTGCTCGTCAGGGGAGAGCCCGATGCCCGCGCCAGGGGAGTAGCCTTGAGATTCGCTTTCGGTCGCCGCGCGCATGGCCACGCGGAGCGCATCGGCGTCGTCGTCGGCGTCGTCGTCGTCGTCGGCGTCGGCGTCGTCGTCGATGATGCGCGTCTCGGACGATGCGACGCGCGCGCGCACGCATCGTCGTCGATTCGCGCGATTGACGCATCGAGCGCGGTGGAGTCGATCGGCGTTGGCGTCGATCGTGATCGTGGGTGCGCGTCGCGTTCGACGCCTCAATCGCGCGCGATCGACGACGGCGGTGGCGGCGGCGGCGCGCGTCGGCAACGATGGTGACATCGTCGTCATCGTCTCGTGGTGAACTGTGGCGTCGTCGTCGTCGTCACTCGCGGTCGCCTTTGCGTCGTCATGCGGTCGGGATCGGACGCGGACGACGACGATGGGGCGGCGAGTGATCCGGGCGTTGCGCCGTCGCGCGATGCGCGTCGACGGCGGCGCGTCGGCGTCGGCGGTGGTGCGTCGACGTCGGGGATGGCGATGATGACGATGATGATGTCGCGTCGCGCGCCTCGCGCGTCGCGCATCGCCAGCGTCGTCGGGCGTCGGCAACGCCGGGCGCGCGAGGAGTTTGCGACGTGGACGCCCGCGGGGAAGGATGGGCGTCGACGGGGGCATCGCGCGTGCGCGTCGGATGACGAAGAGGACAAGGCGGAGGCGGCTCGGACGCCGCTGGGGGCGCACGTGACGTCGAGCGCGACGGATGCGGGGCGGAAGTTTGCGCTGGAGCATAGATTGAGCGCGATGCGGGCGTTGCCGAAGACGTCGAGGTATGCCAAGGCGCAGGTGGATATGATCACAAAGGCGTTGGAGTTGCTCGAGCGCGGGAAGGTGCAAGTGCGAACGGTGGAGGAGGAGGACGAGTTGGCTGGTTTGCTCAAAGCGGTGAAGCTTTAAAACAAGTTGTAGTAGGTAATTTTCTAGATGTTGCGCTAGCGTGTGCGTGAGTGCTCGTGCGTTTTATTACCGCGCGCGCGTATATATGTTTGCGTGTGTATGTTGGATTACAATGGATGTCCGAAAGTGGTCTAAACATGTTCTGTCCACATTTTTACGAGCCGCCGACATCGTAAATTCTAGCCGCATCTGTCAAGATGCGTTTCTTACGGATGCGATACGCAATTGCGGTGCGCATATTTCCTTCTTTTGCGTTTTTGAGCTGTTCATAATCTTCCTCTAACGTCGTCGGACAATCCTTGAGGCGCGAAAGAACCGCGGCGCGAATCGCTTGCGCAGCGCGCTTTTCAGGCGCGCCCCCGCCGAGCTTGAATCCTTCAACACCATTCGCGGCAGCGAACTCTTCGGGGGTGGCTAATACCGCACGCAAAGCCCAAAGTAACTTATCTTCGGCATTACCGTCAGAGATGAAGTTGCCATTCCATAAAGCCTCATCGAGCGCCGGGTGCGTACGCTTGAGGTTGGCTAGTCGAGAAGAGTCGGCGCCGAGCGCCCGCTTCATGGCATCATGATTCGCCTGCAAATACGGTAGTAACCCCTCGAAACGGTAAATATCAGCAACGTTCTCCGCGTCTACGAATCCATAGCGCGTCACCAATTCGTCGTTGTTCAATACACCGTATGAAATGAACACCTCTGACCCCGCGGCGTAGTCTTGAGGCGCACGCAACACAAAAGCGCCTCCTGAAAACTCGAATTCCGTCTTCAACATCGTCTTGTGGTTCACCATATCAATCAATGGCATCAATACATACGCCAACGCGCTATCACGCTCGTTGTTCTGCGCGCTATCGAACACAGTGAGAGCTAAAACGGCAAAGACCGCGAGCCATCGACCTTCGGCGCTTGGCGCCGTCAAAAATGTCGCAAAAGCAGTGCCCACCGCGAGCGATCGCGGCAAAAGCTTGGCTTTCAGTTTTGCATCATCTACCAATCTTCCGCTAAATACTCGCGACCGAACGCAATCCAAAGCCCATACTATACGCTCGTCGCTCATCGTCGCTAAAGCGCTCGTCGTTGCCGCGTGACGTCTCACCAACCTAATCGCCTCCGCGTTCTCTCCAAGCTGATCTCTCTGCAGCTTCGCCGCCAACGTGTACTGCATTGCACGAACTTCGCTATCGCTATAAGAGCCAATCAAATTGAACACTTCAGGGAGTTGTGCAATGTAAGGCGCAAAAGCGCTCTCCGACCCGAGTGCGTACTCTCGAAGCAACACCAGCGCCACACGAAACGCCCACTTCTCCTCACCTACGGCGTCCCATAACGCATCAGATATAAACTCTGGGTGCGGGTTTGCCATGCCTTCGGTAACGACTAGGGCGCTGCGTCGAGGTAGACGCACGAGCTCGTCATTGGCTTTGATGTTCGCGCGCGCTACCACACCTCGAGCGGTTTCAGCGTCATCCTTCGCGCCGCCAACGTAGGCAATTTCAATAGCTTTGCCTTCGACGTCGTTTTCTTTGAGCCAAGAGGTGAGACGGGTGTCGGCTGTTGACGCGCTGGCGCGTGGTGTCTCGCGCGACCCGCGTGAGAGGTTTAACCGCGACGCTCGAGTGGGGTGACGCGCACGCGTTCGTGCGAACGCTGGCGCGGCGCGCGACGTCGATGCAGATACGCCATACATTATTACTGTGTTACAATGGCGTGAGTGCCCAGGTCACGCGCGCGACGCGCGGATGTGTGAGGATAGCGTCGGCTTTGAGACGTGCTGCTGCGCTTTGTCGGCGAGGCGGACATATAGTAATACAAGGTGCGGAATCATGTTACGCCAAAACAGAGTAAGACACTATTTCCATAGTTTAACGCTCATGTCGCGCGAGGCAGAGATGAGCATCTTTCCAGAGGTACCAGAAATTGTAGCCAAGGCAAGGACTGCGTCTCGATGTGAGTCGTGGCGTTCATGCGCCGCGGATGCCTGCGTCTGCGGCTTCGCCGGCACGGGCGTTTCTTGTTGCAGTACCATGCCGTTGAATGACTTTTCAGAAAACTTTGGACGTGGGCCGGAGATCTTGCCAGACATTACGCGTGATTTCGCGGCGTCACCCGGGTGCCACACGCGAATACACGCGTCGGTGCTCCCTGAAACTATCGCCCCGTTGGGAAGCGTCAAGAGCGCTCGCACGCCCGGTGGTCTAGACACCGTCGATAATAACTCATCTGCACGTAGGTCTTCGCTAAATGTACCGTAAGCCGAGCTTGTTAGCGTGGATGAATACACGTGCGCGCTTTGGGGACGCAGTGCACGTAGGCGACCGTTCGCATCCATGGCGCTCGGCGGCGCACGAGCCGCGGCATCCAGTGCCGCACCTTGTCCGCGCAACGTGCGTAAAATGCGAAGACATCCGCCGTCAGCGACATCCCAAAGCGCAACTTCATCGTGGCCAGCGGCACACCACACGAGCGGTCGACCGATGACACCTGATAAACTCTGACGCGTCGGCTGCGTGGCCACCACCATGGCGTCTACGCCTACGCCTCGAGATGGATGACTCCACTCCTGCACTATGGTTTGGAAACGCATGTCAAGCAAGCTCATAGCGCCACTTGCGGTACTCGCCACGAGCCATGAAGATGTGTGCTGCGCGTCCATCGCGATCGATGATACGACGCCAAGCTTTGGATTGAGTGGAATTCTAAACGCGTCTCGCGGCGCTCGGTAATCCCATCCGTAAACTCTACCGCTTTGCGTCACATAGCACACGACGTGTTCATCCAAGCACGCCAACGCGGCGATGGCGCCTTCCGATTTATTTACGTGGCGAATCTCCGCTGCGCCAGTGTACTTGTCAGGTACTTGCTTTCCCGCTCGTTTTGGTGCGTCTCGAGTTGTATACTCAACGCGCCACGCGTGCACCGTACCATTGTCGCTTCCACTCACAATATGCGAGTCCGACGTCGAAGCGACGCACGTGACTTTCCCACCCTGAGACGCATATGTCAAGCGTGACTTGAACGACACGTCTTTTTCAATGCGACGAGAATCCCAAATCTTACAGCTCCCGTCATCGCTGCCAGTGACAAAGAAGACTTCGCCGCGGTCGACGGCGATGGAGGACACCGCGCCGCGATGTTCGAGTAAATGCGCCACAAGCACACCTCTCGGAGTCCATGCATCGTCATCGTTCATAGATGTTGTTGCGGCGGTGTCAGCTTCTGGCGCTCCTCCGATTGATTTGAATCTATTTACGCCCATGTTTTTCACGGCGGCGGACAACGCGTCGACGACGCTCCCGCTCGCAACGTCAACGCCTCGGTCTTCGCGCGTTTCGCGCAACGAAATCACCCGAGCGTCCTGTGGCACCACCAGTGGAGTCTTGGCACCAAAGATCGTCGACCATGCGTCGTTAACGTCGGAATCTGACATGTACATGTCGCCTTCGTCGATGAAGCTCGGCGGCCGGGACGACTGGTTGCGCGTTTGCTGCGGCGCGGCGCCTTCACTAGGTGACGCACTCGATCTCACTCGTCGCGCGTTCGCAAGAGCCTTAATATAAGACATCATAACTTTCAAACTCGCCGCATCCGCGTCATCATCCCTCGCGCTGTATCCGCCATGGACGTTGTCTTCGGGGTCCTGATTTTCCAAATCCGACGGTCGGTCGATGCGCGCTCGCGCCGCCGCAAACACTGCCGCCGTTCGCAACCCCGTGGCCTGCTCCAACGCCGCCTCGAACGCGCTTCGAGATGGCGGAGGGTATACGCACATCGCTAACACATCCGGCTGACTCAAATACTCGGGCGCCACGCGCAGAAGTTTGGCGCAATTCGGCTCTGACGCGTTCACAAACGGCGCCACCACAGGCGAGAGCGATGTAAACGCATCGACAACACCCATACATCGCGCTGCGGTTGCGAAAAACTCGAATGCTGCGTTCCGCACCATCGTCGAAGGGTGGCACATGAGTGGCGCGGCAGATTTCGCGACACTTACGATGGCGTGCTTGCCGAGCGATGCCACTGCGGCGCGCTGCGGCTTTTCTCTCACGTCTGGGGCGATCAATGTCGTCATACATCGCAATGCACAAGATACCACGGCGTCTTGCACGTCGAGTAAACATCGATCAACACAAGGCACGAGTACAAGCTCGCATGATGCGCGACCGACGACTCTACCGACACCGGCGATGTGCTTGAAAAACTCGCACCGCAACTGCGGCGCCGGCGAATTCAAACACGTTATCAACAGCGGCATGAGAAAGTTATTTGCATCGTCTCTGCCAAAGAATTCCGCAAGCTGCGGTGAATTCGCCAAGATCACTTCGTACATCGCTTTTTCGGCAACTGGACTCTTGCCGTTACGATGATCCGGCGTGAGCATGCTAAGAATTACGCTCCGAACTGTGTTTCGAATGACGAGCATTTCGTCGTCAAAACTAATGGGATTGCCGCCCACGCCGCCGCTTGCGACGGCGCGCTGCAAAAACTCCACGCTCAAGCGCGCGAGCTCGGCCAAAACCTCTCCTAGGGCTATTCTTACTAATGTTTCCGAATCACTTGCTGCGTTGCTTAAGATTGGCCAGATGTATTCGCGGAACAATCCAAACTCGCTTTGTGGAACTTCGTTGACGGCGGTTAAAATGTCGGCGATAGCGCGCAACGCCTCTGCGCGCACAATCGCCGCCGCGTCCTGTAATGAGCTCGCACAGAACGGCAACATCAATTGTAGTACGCACTCGTCCGTGGCGATGACGCTGAGCCTGCGTAACAGTTTCAACGCGCGCACGCGAGCGCTCACGAGTGTCGCGCCTCGAATCGCCGAACACACGTGCGCGGCGACGAGATGCACGCCCGGACATTTTACTCGCGATTTCATCGCCATTGCCACAGCATCTTCTGTTGTCGACGCACGCTCAATGGCGTCCATTCCACTTTCAACGCGCACGATGGTGGCGAGTAAATCATCCAGCTCTGCGTTGATGGCATCAATTTTCCCATTTGCATCCAAATGTAAAAATTGCGCACTAAACTCGTGCACGCGCTCAAAGTACGACGGAAACAACCGTGAACGATAGTACTGTTCCAAGTACTCACGTGCACTCAAACGCGCGCTCGGATCGATGGAAACCATAGACATGATCATCTGACGCGCCAAGTCATCCTTTACGCCCGCCTCGAGCGCTTCGCGAGGATCGTACTCGCCCCGACGATATTGCAACGCTTCGGATAAATCAAACAACGCGTTGCCATCCATAAACAACTCTGCGAGAGTGCATCCCAAGGCGAAAATATCCGCACTCGGATCCACTTTTGTCGGCGTCTCATCCAGCATGGTTTCCAGCGACCGACTTCGATTTTCATTTGAAAATCGCTCGGGCGCGATGCAACATCGACGTCGTCCTCCGCTATCAAAAAAGTACGTAAACTCTGAAGGATTATCAACCGGTATCTCACTCGGTTTATACGAGGCGTAATCACTTAAAAAACACCACCCCCATGACGTCATGAGGACGTTCTCGCACTTGATGTCTCCGTGCGTGACGCCGACGGCGTGCGAGTCACGCGTCGCCAACAACACCTGATACGCCACCCACGCCCGTTCACATTCGCTTAAAAACGGCCGCGCACTCAACCGATCATACAACGTCATGTGGCAATACTGCCTCATCAGGTAAACCGCGCGTGAGGTCTCCAACGCGCGCGTATACGGCCAACAATGCGGCGCGGCGTCGCCTCGCGTCAGCGCCGCGTAAATCAAATCAATCTCACGTTCATGCCGTCTCAAATCCGGAAACCTCCCCGGCCGCTTCACGTACACCTTCACCAACGCTAGTGACGTCCCCGGATGCTCATCCGTGCCCTCGTCGTCGTCCACGCGACACGTAATCGACTTTAAAAACCGCCCACCGGGCGCCGTGGCGTTGGTTTTCACGACGAGATTCGGTAAATCTTGCGACAAAACATCCGTCACGTGCGCGCGCGGCGGCGCCGAGTGCTGGTTCCCCATCGCGCGTCACGCGTGCGTTACCAATGGCGCATTGAACGGCGGCGGCGGCGGCGGTCGCGATGATGGTCGCGGCGTAGGTCGCGACGACTTTTGGCGACAGTTGGCTTTACTTTAATCATCACATCGTTACGCGTCAAAGGACCGCGCGCGGTGCGCGGTCGTCGTCGTCGTCGTCGCGCACCGGCCATCGTCGTCGTCGTCGTCGTCGCGCGGTGATGATGGCGCGAGCGACGGTGACGCTGTGCGACGGCGTTTCGATGCCGCGGTTGGCGTTTGGAACGTACAAACTCGCTGGAGACGTGTGCCGCGACGCCGTGCGCGACGCCCTGGTCGTAGGATTTCGCCACATCGACACCGCGACGTGTTACCGCAACGAGCGCTCGGTGGGAGAGGCGGTGCGCGCGAGCGCGTGCGCAAAGGAGGTGTTTTTGACGTCCAAGATTGCTCCAAACGAAATGACGAGCGAAGAGACGACGTCGCGAGCGATTGATGGCGTCGTCGACCGGCTCGGTCGGGCACCAGATTTGCTCTTGGTGCACTGGCCGGGTGAGGCCAAGCAAGCGCCGACGAGCGAGAGGCATCGAGAGGCGCGGGAGCGCACGTGGCGGGTGTTTGAGCGCGCGTTGGAGCAAGGGAAAACGCGCTCCATCGGCGTGAGTAACTTTGAGATTAGGCATTTGGAAGAGTTATTGTCGTATGCCAAGGTCAAACCGAGCGTGAATCAAATTGAATTGCACCCGCGGTTTAATCAACGCGCGCTGCGTGAGTTTTGCGCGATGCATGGGATTCATATTCAAGGGTATTCGCCGCTCGGCGTGGGGAGTTTGTTGGAGGACGCGCGAGCGCTCGAATACGCCAAGAAAATTGGTTTGGCACCCGCTCCCGCGCTCGTGCGTTGGACGCTGACGCGAGACCCCGAATGTTCGGTCGTCGTCAAGTCCACGGCGAAGACGCGCACGGAAGAAAACTTTACGGCGCTTCGCGCGAAGACGGCGGAGGCGAGCGAAGACGACATTCGCGCCCACGCCGACGCGCTCGAAAAAGCATTTGAAAGCACGCAATCTAAGCAATGCTGGGACCCGAGCGTGGTGTGTTAGATAACGATGACAATCATGACGCCGTTGACACGATTGTTGGGGCGTAGACACGGACGGTCGTCGGTCGAGCGTCGAATACCTTGCTGAGTCGCGCGACACCATGTAGTACAAAACATTGATAGCTTTAAATGTTTTAATATATGTAATTTTAGGGTTTACATTAACGTTCAGGGTGGTGACTGGTGACGCAATCAAGCGAGTCGCCCATAACGCGACTCGTCGCGTGACGTCACACGCCGTCACCACCCTCACGCGCACGTAATCGTCAATCGCACCACCTCACGCGCGATGAGTGACGAAGAAACCCCAACCGCGGTCGAGGACTTCGACCCGACGGCGATGAAGAAGAAGAAGAAGAAGAAGGTGACCCTAGACCTCGGACTTTCAGACGACGACACCGCCGGCGCCGGCGACGCGGATGATGCCGGCGTGGACGACGCGAAAGCGGCGATGGATGATTTGTCTCTCGGTGACGACGAGTTCGGTAAGAAGAAGAAGAAGAAGAGTAAGGATAAAAAGACAGAATCAGTGGATGGGGATGACGATCTCGGCGACCTCGGCGAGGAGTTTGGAAAGAAGAAAAAGTCTAAAAAGAAGAAGAAGACAGAGGATGAGGATGACGACGAAGATGAAGATGTTGGACGTGACGGTACGAATACTGGTTCTGGGACTTCGTGGGATGGGACGACGAGAGATTACCACTACGACGAAATGCTCGGACGGGTTTTCGGTATTTTGCGCGAAAAGAACCCGGCGTTGAGCGAAAAGAGCAAGACGATTATCAAGCCGCCGCAAGTGTTGCGTGAAGGGACGAAGAAGACTGTGTTTGCGAACTTGATGGAGATTTGTACCGCGATGCATCGACCGAGCGAGCACGTGATTCAATACTTGCTGGCAGAGTTGGGTACCAGCGGGACGCTCGACGGTACGCAACGTTTGGTGCTCAAGGGACGTTTCTTACCCAAGGTTTTCGAGGGTGTGTTGCGTCACTACTTCATTGATTACGTCATCTGTAACATGTGCAAGTCGAGTGACACGCAATTGGTAAGAGAGCAAAGTTCGCGTTTGTCGTATTGTCGATGCCAGTCGTGCGGAGCGTCGCGTTCGGTTAGTACCATTCAACGCGGTTTCACCGCCGTCGGTAAGGGTGATCGTCGTAAAGCGCGACAATAATACGACTAGACGACTTTTAATACACATCATTGACGTGATTCATGAAATCTGGTTTGTTCCTTTTGTCGTTAAATCGTTTTCGCTAAAATGCTAAAAAGTTTTTTTTGTGGGGCGGACTTGGATTTTTTACTCCTTGTCCTCCTTGCGCGCACATCCCTCAGCGCTCGCGGCCGCATCTGGATTCATGGCACACTTCCAAGAATCATCATCACCGAGCGTATCCATATAAGTTTGAGGCACGATGCGCCACTTCTCGCACGCATCACATTGTATCCAAGATGTCTTTGGTTTCGTCTTGGGCGCCGGAGACGCCGCAATCTTTGCCTTTGGCTTGGGTACAGGAGCGCCTCCTCGACGCACAATAGGTGCAGCGGCCCATCGCACGGTTTGCATGGCGATTTGCAGGATTTCCTTGCTTCCATCATCGTAAACGATCTCATGTTCGCCGGTATCCGGGCGGAATCCAGTCACGGTACCGTAGTAGAACGACTCGTCAGACGGCCAGAAGATTTCGACGTCGCGATTCATGCAGCTCGCGCCCAAAGTTTCACCAATTTGTTTCATCAGCTTACCGACGTTATCACCCATTTTGTAATCAGGACCGATAGAGCGAATTGACTGTCGCCACTTCTTGGCCGTACCCTTGCCCGCAGAACGCTCAAAGTCCGTAGCTGGGACAGTGATTTCATCAACCGTGCACCGCTCACGTTCGCGACGCATCGCCGCGTAGCGCACCATTTCCTCTCCGCGCTTTCCACCAGGAAGCAGCACGCCACGCATGCCGCCGCAACCGATGGGGATGGGCTTAAGCGCAAAGATGAGCCCGCCGTCGGGTTCGGGTAATTTCACATCACCAGTAAACGGCTCCCAAACCTTGGGTAACCAACGCACGGTGGACAGGAAGAGATGCACGCGCTCGGCTTCGCCGTCTGGTGCAGAGAAGTATTGAACTTCGTGCTCGCCGGAGGCATCGTCGTAGGCTACGACCTTCGCCGGGAAAAACTCCATGCCCTCGCCATATGGAAGGATTTCGATGTTGTTACCGATGACGCCACGCCCGAGGGCGAGGCCGCGTTCAGAGAGATGGTGAATAATCGGTTGACCTTTTGATGGGCCAGCGCCGTTGTACTTGACCTCTTCCTGCCAGGCACCCTTCTTCTTGGCGAGTTTCATAAACGCTGCGATATCCATTGCTTTGGCCGATGATGTCTTCTTCTTCGACTCTCTGAACAACACAACCTTGACACCGCCAGTAAGCACGGCTTCGAGACCGCCGCATTCGATGGGCACGGCGCCGGCGCGCATGACGCACTGCGCGTCGAGTTCGAGTAAAAAGTCAGCAGCCGCTTGCGCCGCGAGTTCTTCTTCGGTATACTTTGAGCGGTTCGGTCGTTTGCGTTCCATGTACTCGTCGTCATCGTCTTCATCTTCATCCTCTTCACTAAAGTCTTCGTCGGAGAAATCGTCGTCGTCGTCGCTCGCGTACTTGGCTTTCTTCGACGCCGATCGCTTCGGAGGCTTTTTAGAGCTCACCTTGGATGCAGCCTTAGACTTCGACTTGACCACAACGGGCGCCGGCTTTGTCTTCGGCTTGGCGTCTTCAGCAGCCGCACGAGCTTCGTCGAGTGTGCTTTCCACCAACGCGATGGCTTCGAGCTCCTCCAGAGACGGACCACGTTGCAAGTAAATTTTGGTCTCTTCCGGCAACTTGGTCTCAGCCGTGAGCTTGGGGAAGTACGGTGAGTTCCATTCAAGCAATTCGATATTCGTAATGCCAACTTGCGAGGACACGGCTTCGATGGTGTTCGCTTCTCCGCACACGTACACGCGGTAGCCGTTGTACATGACTTCGTCACCCATACCCGGATTGCGCACGCGCTTGACCGTCGTCTCCTTATCCGCCTGCGGCTTACGCCCAGGCTTTTCGCGCACAACGGCAAATCGTTGAGGTAATCCGTCCGGCCAGCGAGTTTTTTGTAAGCAAAAGTAAATCCACTCACGATTACCGTCATTATACATGATTTCGTGCTCGCCGGAATCAGATTTGTACCCGATGACTTCGCCAGGGAAGTACTCTTCGATTTCAGGAAACCACATCTCGAGGCATCGGCCGATAACAGACTCTCGGTACGCCGCACCCTCATCGCGTAAGTATTTGCCAATGGGTATGCCACGCTTGGAGTCGTCGTCGATCTTTGCCGCTGGTATGTCCACAGCGAGGCGAATGGATTGACGCCACTTACGCGTCGAACCTCGACCGCCGAGACGCTCGAAATCAACAGCGGGCGTGACGCGCGTGGCGCCCTTCTCATCGACGTATTCGACAGTTTCGTCGCCACGCTTTGCACCAGGGCGCAACACGCCGTCAAGATGCCCGCATTGCACTTTGACTTGTTGCTCGCCGAGAATGGATTGGGCATTCGTCGCGCGCGACTCCTTGGGCGCTTCTTGCGACGCCTCACCTTTCGTCTTCGGCGGCACCTTGGCCTTGGATGTCAAACGCAGACTCGCAAGTTCGATATTCTCCGGGTACTTGTGATGGAGCTCGAGCTCAACTAAACCGTCGCGCTCGAGCGAGATGACAGCGAGGTTAAAACCGATGTCTTCGCCAACCTTGGACGTCCATCGCGTGCGCATGTCCTTAATCACCGGTGAGCCGGCATGGCCACGCGCGAGGCGAACCTTGAGCATCATAGAGGGAAGATAGGTGGCGTTTGGAGAGGCGCCAGCCAAATCCAAACCTCGAAGCATGATGTTACGAATGGCGTCAAGCTTATCTGCGGCGAGCTCGCCGCCGTGCGGCGCCGGCATCGGCGGCGGACCACCGCGACGAGACGGCATGCGGTCACCAGCAGTGATTTCTTCAGGCTCAAAGAATGCATCGACTGGCATGCCATCACCACGACGCGCAGTGCGTGCGTTGCGCTCAGCTTGACGGTATCGCTCCTTTTCAGCCTCTTTGGCTTCTCGCGCCTTGCGGTCCTCTTCTTGCTTGCGAACTTCATCAATTTTCTTTTCGAGAAGCGGACGAACGCGCTTAAACATCTCAGAGACAATCTCATCGCGCTCGGATGGAAGGAGATCTTTTTGACGCAAGCTCTTGAGGCCTCGACCCAAGACGCAGACTTCACCTTCGTTCAACATGGTTGATGCTCCCGGTAATCCCATGGCGGCGGCGGCGATGGCAGCCTCGCGCTCCTCTTGAATGCGAATCACGCGTTCCTCCTCCGGTAACTCCTCCAATGTCTTGCGCGGCGGTGGGCCAAGCCAAAGACGTGTGCCTTCGAGTAAGTAAGTACCCTTACCGTAAAACTTACCTTCGATCCAGCCTTCATTCCACTTGATGATGTCTTCCCACGGCGTGTCGTTGGCTTCGGCAATCATGCCGACGTTTTCTCCAGAACGCGTGTAGTAGCACAACACACCGCGCATCTCCAACAACTCACCTGGTTGAGGTTCTTGAAACTCTTCCACAGCCTTGGTTTTCTTCTTCTTCTTCCCTCCCTTCTTCGGGCCTTCGTTACGAAGGAGAAATTGTACGAGATCTGTAAACGTGGCGTGCGCCAACGGCTTGGTTCGCGTGCCATTCTCAACCGGCAACTCAAGCTCAGCGTCTCGTTCTTCAATCCAGTGATCGGTAATCGCGACCTTCTTGGCGATAGACCAACCTTCGGACGCCTTGCCATATTCGTCTGCGATGTGCGTCGCCGCCCACTTGGCGCACTCGCCGTCGCAGTGAATGAAGCACGCTTGCGCCGGGTGATTCTGGCCTAAATCTTGGAAGCGCTTGCACTTGCCGATGATTTCAGCCGTGCTTGGCAAGTGATCTTCACAGAACGCGCGCGGGCAAGCTTCGCAACGGAACAAAATACCACCAACAGCGGCGGCTTTGCGACCACACTCGTGGCACGAGTGATGCGGGCACGACCAGCGGTGGTAGCGCGTAATGTCCTTCACCGTAATTCCGATGCAATCTGGGTGCACAGAAACCGGGCACAAATCACAGCACACAATTTCCCCACCGTCCCAGCACGACTGACACACTGAGCTGTGGCCGTAATCGCGACCAGCGATTTGCGAGCGCGGCTTTTTCTGCTCTGGGCCCTTGGACTTGTTGGCAGTTCGCGCTTCACGCTCGTGCACCGACGGCTCACCCTCCTCCATGCTGTAATTGTTCGCCTTTAACACGGTGTGGCCATCGATCATCATGGTAGTTTTGCTTCGCACACGCTTGGTCGCCAGGATGTTCTGGTTGAATTCAGCCGCAATGTCCTTGACGGATTTGTATTGCTTCGCCTTGGCCTCGCTCACTGCATCTGTGCTCACGCCCATCTCATTGGCAATTGCTGTGGGAAGCATATACGTCGAAATTGGCGCAGCTTCAGCCTTGCCTTCGATATAATCTTCCGCAGTCATCATCACGTCTCCTTGCAAATCTAACAGCTTCTTACGGCGCGCATCACCCTTCGCCGTGCGGTCCATGAGAATATCCAACTCTTCATCTGTCGGCGGATCACCACTCTCCTTGCTGAACACTTGGTCCACACCAAAACGTAACATGGCGTACAGGTCATTCTTATCCAAAGAATCTGACATCTCCGCAGCCTTGGTAGACCCACGAGAGACCATTTGTTCCAAGAATAATTTCTTCTCCGCACGTTGCGTCATACGCTCTTCGACGGTTCCCGCGGTGACCAAACGATAGATGTGCACCATCTTCTTTTGACCGATACGGTGAACACGTGCCATGGCTTGCAAATCAACTTGAGGGTTCCAATCGCTATCAAACAGAATGCACGTGTCCGCAGTTTGTAAGTTCACCCCTAAACCACCGGCGCGAGTTGACAACAAAAAGGCAAACATGGGCGAGTCCGGACGGTTAAATGCGGCGATATCGATGGAACGTTGCACACGATTCGTCGACCCATCCAAGCGCGCGTATGTATAACCCTTGAGCGATAAGAAATCTTGCAAAATGTCAAGCATGGATGTGAACTGAGAGAAGAGCACGACGCGGTGACCACCAGCTTTGAGCTTTGTGAGCATGCGGTCGAGCACGGCGAGCTTACCAGACGCAGAGACGAGTTCCTCGACTGGAACCCCTTCCTCGGGGACGTCGGTGCCAGAGAACAGGAAAGGGTGATTGCAGCACTTACGCAATTGCATCAATAACGAGTTGAGCTTTTGGAAGTTGTCCGCACCACCTTCGCCTCGCGCTGACTTTTCAAGCGATGTCAACGCCGTCGCCTCGCGCATCAAAAGACGACGATACCAAAACGTTTGCGCCTGCGATAACGGGCACATAATTTTCGTTTCCGTCTTAGGTGGCAATGAAACTTCGACTTCACCCTTAACGCGACGTAAAATGAACGGACGCATCAAAAAGTGCGCCTTTTCTAACAATGCAGAGTCAACCTTGTGCTCGGCGGTGTTCAAGTTGAACGCCTTGTCGAACGGCTCACTCGTCGTAAACAAGTCCGGATGCAAGAATGAAAGAATGGCGTACAATTCATGCAAGTTGTTTTGCACGGGCGTACCCGTGAGCAACAACGTATGTTGACGCTTGATGCGCTTCAAAACCGTGTGAGCGGCAGTTTCTTCATTCTTCACGCGGTGACCTTCGTCGAGAATCAAACAACGCCACATCACCTTCTGGGTCAACGTCACGTTGAACGCGGCATTACACGCCATTTCGTACGTCGTTACCGCGACATCATAAGACTCGGTGTTCGGCACAACTTCCTTGCGTAAACGCGCGCGCTCTGTTTCGTCACCAGAGTGCAAGCGCACCACGCGGAAACTAGGCGCCCACTTTTGAAGTTCATCCATCCAAGAAGACAACACAGAAAGCGGACACACCACCAAGTGCGGTCCTTTGGCATTACGCATCTCCTTGATGCATGCCAAGAACGAAATCGACTGCAGCGTCTTACCGAGGCCCATCTCGTCAGCCAAAATACACGACGTTCCTTGGTCAAACATGCGCACGTTCCATCGCAAACCTTCGAGCTGATATTCGCGCAGCACCGCCTTAATCATCGCTGGCTGGTTTTCAACCGGGAGTAAAATCTTTTCCGGTCCCTTTTGACTCGCATCGTACGCTGCCGCGCGCTCATGAATCATATTCTTCACCTGCGGCGTGATGAATGGCTCGAGCGCCTTCATTTGCGTATCCAAATACTTGGCGCGTTTCCCCACCGCAGCCTCCATCGCCTTGGCCACCTCGCGATTATTATTCACGCAACGCACTTCATTATCTGTCTGCACCTTGGGCTCCTTGGGCTTCCTCCGCACGTACGGTTTACGATCCCTCTTCTCCTCAAAAACATACTGCGTGCGCCCGTCATCCAACTCCTTTGCGCTCGCCTCGAGCTCCTTATCAAAAACGCTCGGCTCACCCTCCGTCAACGTGTAATTATTCGACCTCAACACCGGTTCACCATCAATCATAATCACACGCGCCTTCGTCTTACGCCCAGATCGTCTCGCACCCATAGCCTCCGCGAGAACATCCGCGGGAATCTCGTCGTAGCCGGGATCGCGCGCGCGCTTGCGCGCCTCGTCGCTCTGTCGCTCCGCCTCCTCTGTCGTCATCGCCGTCGCCGGCACCAAGTCCGACGCCGACGCCGGCATCGCCCTCACGTCCTCGCCCTCGCGCGCGATGCCCCCATCATCCGCGTTCATGGTGTTTCTCCGTCGCCAATCAATCGAGTTTCAAGTCAAACAAGATTCAAACCCTCTGCCGCTCGGGTCCGTTCGACCGTCCACGAAATGCCGTCGCGTGCGATGATACGCGGCTGTCGACAGCGAACGGTGATCGACGCGTGGAATGTGCGTGGGCGATGGTCGTCGACCGAGTCGCGCGCGTCGACCGTGAGAACGAAGTGCCGTCCGTCGGCGGCGTCGCGCGCGATCGACCGATCCATTTTTTTCTAAACCCTATGTGTAGGGTTTAGTTAGGGTTTAGAAAACCACCCCCATCACCGCTGACGACGCCGCGTCGAAGCGTCGCCGCGGCAGTGCGCGACGGTGGAGAGGTACGACGTCGCGCGAGCGCGCGCGCCACGCGCGATCAGTCTTTCGTCGTCGGTCGGTCGGTAGAAACCACGCGTGATCGCGATCGCGGTCGGTGGATTCGTCGCGCGTTCGATCGCGTCTGATTGGTTGTTGGATTGTCCACTGACGGTGGATGCGCGCGCGCGTTGATGCGTGCGCGCGCGCGTCGACAGTGCGCGTGGACTGACGGAGTGTTTTGTCGTCGTCGTTGTCGTCGTCGCTTTGACGTGTGCGTAGACAGCAGCAGCAGCTGGACTCGAACGACGGTTGGTTGAATATATAATTTGTGTGGGTGATTCGCGTCGTCGACGATTCGATTCGCGACGCCATGGGAGGTTGGGCTGATGATGCCGATGATGAACACGAACACCGAGGTGGAGGTGCGTTTCGTGAAACTGCGCGCGAGCACGGACGGGAGTACAACGCCGAACGCGCACCGAGGAATGAGCATCAGAATCATCACCATGAACAACGCGAGCGACACGAGACGCCGTTTCCGACGAAACCGCCGTATACGGCTTTCGTGGGGAATGTCCCGTACGAAGGCGTGAGTGAAGAGGAGGTTGTTCACGCTGTGGCTGGAGATTTGCGTGATAAGATTGTCAACGTTCGCGTTGTCATGGATCGCTCGCGGACAAAGGTTCGTGGGTACTTTGTGGAATTTTCTGAACCCGAGGCGTTGCGTCGATGTATCGGTACCAACGGAACTTCGCTCGGTGATCGTCCGCTGCGCGTGAACGTGGCGGAAGAGCGCAGTGAGACGGTACCGCGTCGTCGGAATTCGGGTGATCAACATCGTCGTGGGTATAATTTCGGGAGGCAAGAGACTGATTTCGGTGACGGAGCCCCGGCGCCAGCGGCGGAACGTAAACGTCTCGTGCTCAAGCCGCGCAGCGTGGAGGTTGACGCGGACGCGCCTATTTCGGTTAACTCATCCATTTTCGGTGGCGCTAAGCCCGTGGACACCACCAAGGTGTTTGCTGAAGTCGAAAAGAAGATTGATGCCGAAACCGGCCGGGTTCCGGCGCCCTTAAAGAAGACACCGACCAAGGAGCACCATCGCGCGCCGCCGACGCTCAAAATTCACGAAGAAAAGGAGGTTAAAGTCGTCGCCGTCAACGCGTTTTCGGTGTTATCCTTGGAAGAAGATGAATAACAACCACGCTGCATTTACTTGCACATGTATCTGCCACGTAAAGTCGCTCGTGATGTTGTACACATTAAATTCTGTTGTAAAAGAACAAAAGAGGCGCTTTTCACTCAACTCGCGAGATATTTTTATTTCAACTTCAACGCGCGCGCTAAATACTCTGCCCAAGCCGGTTAAGGGTGGGTGGTTCGCAACCTTTGCGGGCAAAATACGACTGCCGTGGCAGATACCCTCGATTTCTATGCAACGACCGCGTCACGTCTTCGGAATGCGCTAATTCGCGCAAGTACGGAATGGCGTTGAGCAACTCGTTGTCGTTTGGGTTGTCTATGAAGCTAGTGATTGGAAATGCGTTTTGCGGATGAAACGCATAGGAAAACGGGGAATTATCCACGATGACGGTTTTCTTCAAATCACGCCCCAAGCATGTCAAATCTTTGACGTAATTTCCTTGAAATGCGTAGCAATGCCGGCGAAATAAACGCCACGAAATCGTCTTCGTGGCGTCTAATAAATCAAGCACCGGGTCGGCGTACTTTGGCAACGACGCCGTGAACAGGACGATTTCCCAATCCTTTGCGACTTCGCGCATGAATAAATCAACCCATGGACGCTTCAACACGTGTACATCTGTCATTTTACCGTCAATTTCTACCGGTACAACGTAGTCGGGATTCAACACGGGTTTAAACGACGAGTGGACGAGCGTTTCGTCCAAATCCAACACCAGACACGGCTTCGCGCATCCCAATGCGCGTTCGCCAATGAATGGATCACCACTGTGTAATGTGAAGTTCTCATTGAAACACACTCGCGGTTGTGACGTACACGGCACGCACGTCGCCGCTGACGACGACGGCGACACTGATTTGGCTTCGGCTTCGGCGTCTTCGGCGCCGACGCCTTCGAGCTCGCTTTCTAATACTTGAGTTTTCGGGACGACGCAGCATCGTAAATACGACACCAACGTGCTCCAAGGCGACGATGACGACGTTGACTTATTGTGACTCTTCTCTCGCGTCCGACTCGTAGAACCCGCCGCCGTCGTCGTCGTCGTCGTTGCCTCGCTCGTCTCGTCGCCTAAAAACTGCGTGATGACATCCGCGTCGCTCCCTCGCCCTTCCCTACGCGAACGCGCCTTAATCTTCGCCCGCTCATCCCCTATAACGCTCGCCAATCTCGGCGACCAAGGTAACCCTTTCCCAGGCGTATCCGTCTTCGCCTCCAACGCTCCGTCGACGTCTCCGTCGACATCCGCCGCCGCGCCGTCGCCTCGAGCGCCCGTCGACGCCATCGCCCCCGACGCCGCCGTCCCCCCCGTCGTCACGCCTCGCACACCGCCACGACGACCGGATGGATCACCATCATCCTCACCATTCTCGTC
>Ga0255752_10002685_pt1 | contig 19166 bp, 21 predicted proteins | sample 011ome_25_FD_179952 | JGI IMG/M metagenome (GOLD analysis project Ga0255752, IMG submission 179952) | Coastal salt marsh microbial communities from the Groves Creek Marsh, Skidaway Island, Georgia - 011512CT metaG (version 2) | ecosystem: Environmental > Aquatic > Marine > Intertidal zone >... | reverse complement strand
TTCAAAGTCTCAAACATAGCAGTTCTGGTGTTTTCTATTCCATCTTTATCTAAACGACTTCCCTCTCTTAAACTTCTAAGCATCGTATGTAATGGTTTTGTTAGCATGTCGTAGGGATTAGTATGACTAAAATCCAAAACTTCTGGATTGCCTTTTTCGTCTTTACCTACTGGTATAAACTGTGCGTTTCTTTGATAAGGTGCGGCTAATCTATTTATGGCATCTATGTCTTCTGAGCTTGTACCAGTCATCATTTTACCAAATTCTTGTAGACCATTACCTACTAACCCAAAAGCAGTTATGGCTCCCATTAATCTCCTAGCACCTAATTCTCTTATGGCTGCATCATTACTGGCTAGTTCTTTCATAGAAACATCCATGATATTGAAACCAGTTCTTAGTATCTCTGCGGGAAAAGCGATAAAGTTACCGAAAGGTAAACCTCTTAAACCAGTTATTGCTTCTGGAACTAGTTCATAGTTTGGAACAAGATTACGAACATTGTCTGCTGCAAACTGCTTAAGTCTTTCTTCCAACATTTTTGGTTCAATGACTTCTCCAGGGGCTATATGATTAGCAAATTTTTGATCTGCTCTTCTTGTAGCATCACCAACCAATTTTAATTGTAGCTCATTGTTACCTTCTGCTGCTTTATAGGCACTACTTTGTTTTATTTTTTTTATTTCTGCATTCTGCATTTTTCTTCTAGCATTACGAAACTTATTCATTTCAAAAGTATAATTGTATATCTTCCAAATATCGTCACCACCCTTGTATAAGTCTTCAGCTTTTTGAAAAGGTGTTCTAAAGAATTGTCCTAATTTACTTCTTTGTGTTGCTTTAAAATCTGGATTCTGCCTTGTTGCTGTGACTTCATCACCACCTTGTGCAACTCTAACGGCATATTCAGCTTTGTCTTGTCTGTCGTAGCCCATTCCTTTTCTTAAATTATCTTGTATCTCTCGAAGCTGAGCCGAACTACCAATAACACCTCTTTCTTGTAACTCTGTTAAGAAATCTAAAACTTCGTTATTCATCTTCATACTATCAAAAGTTTTACCTCCTAACTGAAGTTCTTTATCAATTATGTCTCTTAAAACAACATTGACTGATGTACCTAGACTTGCACCTTTACCAAAGTTACCATTAGCTAAAGCAAACATAGCGGCAGATGTTACGTTTCTAACTTGAGTAATAGGAGATAAAATTGTTTTAGCGTATTGAGAATATCCTTTTAACTTCATCATAGGTTGATACAAATAACGGAGCATCATAGGAAAAGCATCTCCGTCTGCCCACACTTTAGATGACATATTATTATACATCGCTCTCGGAATAGCATATCCAAACATAGTTCCAAAAACACTTTGTGTTGGATTAGCCAGTGGATCAGAAGCTCTTCTACCTGCTGTCTCTAATGTTCTACCGAGTATCTCGTAACCCGGGTTTCTTCCTTGCCAAATTTCTACTGCTTCAGAAATAACACCAGAGTCTAATTGACTTACATTTTTCAAGTCATCTGCATTATCCAAACCTGCTCTAGCTAAAGAATCTCTTAAAGTTTCTGGGTTCTCTTTTACTATCTTTAAGATCTCATCATCCATCTTAAAAAATAATTGTCCTTCTTGAACAATCTCTCCGTCTGCTCCTCGAACATTATTAGTAACATTCTCTGCATTTCTAGCAAGAGTAGATGCAATACTCGCATCGACACTTTGTTTGAAAGTATTTAACATTTTGTCTGAAGCCACAAAATTAGCTAGTTCAGACACAGTAGCAACATATGCTTCTCTAGGATCTCTTATTTCTCCAAGTATTAGTCTTTGTACTTCGTCATCTACTTTTCTCTTAGCTAAGAGACTAGTGTCTAGTCGAACATTAAATATTCTACTGATCGCTCCAGAGGTTGCTTTAGCTCCTCTTTCTTTATTTATTCTAAGATATCTATCAACATATGCTTTAGCTTGTCTTTCAGTTAGTTTTGCAGTTCCACTCATTAATTGAGCCATCTGTGCATCATCAATTGCAAAAGGTGTATCAGAAAGAATACCTTTCACATGACCGTAACTAATTCCTTCTCCAGATAAAATTTTATCTAATATTATTTGTTTGTCTTCTGGTTTGAGAACATAATCTTTATCGTTAAATACTCTATATAGTCTTCTTAAATAGCCACCTCTGTTTATATTTTCTAAAAGTTGTTTTTTAAATTTAGCTTGAGTCATTTCTCTAGTGTTTGCACTTACTTCAGGCAAAGCTTTAAATGCCGCTGAATCTAATATTTTCTTAGAAAGATTGTCTATGTTTTCTTTAGCTTCTACATATAATTTTTTTAAACTTTCTGGTATTTCCCTCAACGAGTTTGGATCAGTACCCTCTAAGATATCCATAAAATTATCTACTAATTTTTTCTTTTCAGTGTCTGGTAAGTTTCTATAGGGTTGAGTTTTTAAAAGTCTTTTTATTTCTTTATCTATTTGTTTAATTCTATTAGTAGCTTGCTTGGTAGCTCCTTCTATTTCTGGATTAACCAAAGACTTTGCTCTTGCAACAATTGGATCTAAAAAACCACCATAGGTAAGCATAGAGGCACCATAACCAACTACTTTATCTAATGTGGTTAAATCGTCTGGTTGTTTTAATATTTTTTCTTTGGCTCCAGTTATCTTTTTACCAGCAACTTCAAAACCCTTCCGTGCTGCGGGAACCGTGAACCCACTTGCAACATCAAGTACAGTTGCATTTGAACCCAATGATTCGAAGGGCCGTATAGCTGCAACCTTAGATACTGTTTTTAGACTAGCACCTACGACTGGAGGTATAATAGCTGTGGCTACTCCACCTTCAACACCAACTTTTACTTTGTTTAATATTTTTTGAAAAGCTTTATCTCTTCCCTCTAAACCTACGGCATCAACAGTTTCCGTAGGACCTTGTTCAAAGAAATCACCTATTGTCTGTGTACCATCAGTGGATACTATTGCATCAGCTAAACCTGCAGCCGTGATCTGTTGAGCTACAATACCTGCTCTTTGTGATTTTGTTAAAGCAGATTTTCTACCTTTAACAACAGTTCCATATTTTTGACCTAGTTCTCTAGCACCTTTAGAGCCAACACTTTTTACACCTATTTTTGATTTACCAGAAGCAATCCTAGCAAGACGGCCTGCTTTACCTGCAGCAGAAGCAGCACCTATACCCGGGATACCAAACTGTACAAGAGCTTCAGTAACTTTACCTGCGGCACCCTCTGGATCAATGCCTAAAACTTCTTTGGTTTCTTCGAAGAAGTTTTCAACTGCTTCAGTTGAGTTTGTGCCTGCAATAAGATCAGTAGCAAGAGTAGGTAATGTGATTACCCCTTCAACAATATTCAATAAACCAGAAGCAACACCTTCGCCAGCTTCAGTGAAGAATCCTTCGTATGTATTTGATTCTTCATTGTTTGCTGTCTGCTCTTTTAGTATTATTTCTTCGGCTTTTTCTTGACCTATGTCTTCTTGAAAGAAGTAAGATTTGCCATTTATAATATAGTTTGGCATGTTAGACCTAATTTATGTTAATGAATACGTCTATATTCTTTTCTAATAAACTTCTGGTTCCGTCTTTTCCAGGAGCAGTAAATATTTTTTTCATACGGTCTGTCTGTCTTGAAAAATCTATTTTACCACCATAATTTTTAGCAAATTGTATATCTTGATCTGCAATAAGTTGACTTTCTGCACCTAGTGATTTTATTTGATCAGCTCGTCTTTTATTATATTCTTTTATTACAGTTCCTATTTCTTTTTTATTATAGTTTTCTGATTCTTTATCGAATACAATACCCGAATCTGTTTTTCCTAATCCACCTGCGGTATCTATCGCAACTTGTGTATCTGTTATTTTACCAGATAGATTCTTAGTTAATAAGTTTTCGATATTTTTTACACCTTCTGGAGTTGCTTGTATGTTATCAGGTGTAAGAGGTTTAGTTGGGTCAATAACTTTTATTTGACCTGCCGCTTGTAATATCTTTAAATCATCGGGCATCATTTTAGCATAAGCCATTGTCATTGATTTATTAAAATCATCACGACTTACGTTAAATTTTTTCGCCTCAAAATTCATATCTGCAAAAGTTTTATAGAGACTGATAGTTAACTTTCTGTTTGCGACTTCGTTTTCAACTTCTTTTATAAGTCTTGCTTGTTCGTCTCCAACTTCTGTTTTCAATAGATTTGTTATAGCAGCAGACTTCTGAAGATCTAAGGCTCTTTTTGCAAGAGCTTCTGATTTACCATCTTTCAATAAACCGTATATTGTTTTAGATGCTTCTTTCTTATCTTGTCTTAATTCTTTTCTTAATTCACTTATGTCTTTTCCATAACCTTCCAAACCAACTGTAAAACCTTTTGCAAAATTTGTTAAGGTGTTAGAGCTACCACCTGCAGCCATAGCCGCTCCAGCTTTCATCATGTTCAACCAAAAAGAAGCTTCTCTGTCTTCTCCATATTTTTTATCCATTTCTTCTGGATCAGCAAAACCCATTTTTTTAGCTACTTCTTTGGCATCTGCTATTGTGAATTCTTTACCTTCACCCTTTAGTAGTTCTATTTGTTTTGCTGCTTCTTTGTTGTATGTGGTACCTAAGAACTCCATGTCTTTCAGATCAGCAGTGTTTTTCTGCAACTTATCATAAGCGACACTAATCATTTCAGCTTCGTCTTTTATTTTCTCTGAAACACCACCATATAAATCATCAGCAGACGGGGTTGCTTTGTTTGTAAAAGATGAACCTACTTTTTTAGTATCAGTTGTTGTAGGTTCTTCTTTCTTTGTTTCTGTTTTTTCATCAATAATTTTTTTGTTTGTTGCATTTATGATATTAGGTTTTGTCTCTAAAGAAGTATCTATCTTTTTGGCTTCTTCTTCTTGTTTCTTTTTTAAGAGTGCCAAAGGTGTTTCATTGGTTAAGTCTGGATCTTCTAGAACACTAGACCCTGGTCTAGTAGTTGGTTTGATAGCACCAGTTAAACTGTATCTTTGTGTGCCATAGGCAGGTATTTGCAATGAAGCTGTTTTTATGTCTCGCACCATTGGAGGCGGCGGGTCCTGATTAAGTAAATTAATACCACCACCATTGTACCCTTTAACTGCATTCATCAATTGTGGCGATGAAGCAAGAATACCCATAGGTTGCTTAGACATACCCGCTTGACGAAACATTTTTCTTCTTAAAGGATCATTCATTTTATCCTCCACTCGGTGTACCAAACATATTTTGAAAACCACCCGCTTGTCCTACTGCACCTAACCCTGCAATACCAAGACCTAATAATTGTGATGTTCTGCTTGGACCAGGGCTCGTGGTTGTTGAATAAGTTTGCTGTAATGCTGGGACACCTCTAAAGATATCAGACATAAATCCAACTTGTTGATAAGGTAAAGCTTGTCTAGCAAGTTCATTAGCTCTTGCTATATCAAGTCCTTTTTGTGTTTGACCTTGTTGTAGACCACCAATACCTAATAATGTGTTAATATCTTGAACACCCATCTGTTGTCCTAGTTGACCAAGACCCGCTGTAGCAGTTCCTAAAGCACCCATTGTTTGACCTAATTGTCCAGTTAACTGAGCTTGTCTTAATTGTTGTTGTGCTGCTTGTTGAGCCGCTGACTGAGCTTGTTGAAAACCTTGCGATCTTAATTGTGCTCCAGTTCTGGCTTGTTGATCCATAACATCACCAGCTATTTGTCCTTGTAGAACGGCTTGTCTAGACCCACCAAAAGCACCAGCCCCTACTGCACTGGCTTGTGCTTGATTCTGTTGTTGCATACCTTTTTCTGCAATGTCTTGTTGTGTTCTTGCAATAACGTCTTCTGTATAAGGATCCATAAATTGTTGATAAGATGTTGGATCGTACACTGCACCTGCGGCACCTTCTTGAGCAGTTCCTAATGTGCCTATGCCTTGACCCATGGCTTCTGCACCTTTTTGCAGATAAGGTTGAAAACCTCCTATGCCACTCATTGCAGATGCTATTGCTTGCTGTTGTGCTGGAGATAAATCAGCTAATTGCTGTTCAGCAAAAGGCATTTGTGTGCCGTCACCCGTTAAGCCTTTAACTGTTGCAAATATATCCGCTAAAAATTCTTCTTGGAAAGGTGCTAACCTTACAGTTTGTTCTTGTTTGACCTCTTCTGCCATTATGCAATCCTCTCTAATTGTGACATCATATCATACATTCTTGCGGCACCCAAGTCCCTATCGCCACCACCTGCACCACGGACAGCCTTTGCTGTTACTACAAATTCTCCATCTGATAATCTTGCAGGAACTGAATCACTTGTCCCTGTTCCAGGGCCTGTTACTTCACCACCATTATTCATAAATAAACTTCCTATTGCTCCAATCCCACCTAATCTTGCTGCTCCCGCACCAAATGGTCCACTGCCACCTGAAACACCTTGATTAAAAGCATCAGATAAAAGACCAAGATTGTCTGTGGTTGTTGAAGTATTACTATTTATTGGGGAACCCCCGAATCCCATTAAAGGAGCTTCTCTAATAACGTCTCCCATAGGGCGGAATTCTTGGTTTTGAATCGTATTGTCTTGTCCAGTTCTGTTTTTCATTTGCTCAAATATATTAGCAATATTTGTGTTAAATGAAGGTAAAGTACCACCAATTTGATTCAACCCACCACCAGTTTGATTAGTGTCACCCAACTCTACTCCGAATCTTTCTTCTGCCATGGACTCAACTTCATCTAAAAAAGCGGGTATTTCTCGTAGTCTTTCTTGAACAGGGTCTTGTATATTTTTTCCAATTTGTTGACCAAATTGTTGTAAACCATTCTGTTGTTGCATTCCAGGACTTGGGAAGTAACCACCTCGATAAGCACGAACTGGATCTATACTTACCTCATCTTCGTCTTTATCGTCTTTATCCTTAAATCCTTGTTTCTCTCTTACTCTTCTAAAGTATTCTGCTCTTTCTTCGTCATCATTTAAATTAAAAGAAATACCATCAACCATTCCCATACCTGCTCTCATTTGACCTTCTGAAAAAGGTGTTTTTTGAAAACCCTTTATTTGTTCTTCTTCACCGAGACCACCAGCTAACGCACCTATACCACCAGCTAATGCTACTTTACCCATTGTGCTTTCTGGAATTAACTTACTTAAAAAGCTTTCACCCCCTGCTTTTTTTATGCCTTCAGAAGAAACTGATGTATCTGCACCTTGGAACATGGTTCGTAGAGGAGAGCCAGATGTATCAAAATTCTTCATACCTGCCCCTGGGGTTCCAGGGCCTGTTGCCAAATATGCAGTACCACCAGCCAATGCAGCATTTCTTAATGCTTCTTCTGCACTTCTACCACCAGCCAATGATCCAATACCAGAACCTATTGACGCACCCAATGGCCCACCAAAATACATACCTATAGCACTACCAATTAAAGGTGCAGCTTTTTTCAATGATTTGGTGATGTTTTTAAATATACCCATAGCTTATAATACCAATTAATTGTTGATTCTTCAATCCTATATCTGTGTTATCGCACTTGTTGTAATTCTTGTTTTAATAAACTCTTGTATACTAGCTACAACATGAATTCTATTAGCCGTTCCTGCTTGTAAATAAATTGATTCTCCAGCTTGAAGTACTAAATCTCTTGTCAATAGTTCTTCTGTTCCATGACCAGCAACAGTTTTATCAAACATTTCAAAGTCATTATTATCTATATCTCTTAAAAACATTCTTACAGTATCGCTATTATTACTATGCTCGTGAACTATAATTGAGCTTATAATAGAAGAATTTGATTCTGCTCCACTAGGTGCAGTATAAAATAATGTCTCACTTGTTGTCGTTAGGATAAGTTTTGCATTTGTTAAACCTTGAATATATTGAGGAATACTAGTAATTAACATTATCGTCTTCCATCCTCTCTTATACTTGCTCTTGGCGTACCAAGTTTATATTTTGTACCCAATGATGTTGAATCAATTCGTAAAGCAAAAGATCTACCTCGTAAACGATAGTTTAACTTTTCTGTGTAGCGTTCTACAGGGCTAGTTGCTGTTCTTTGTGTGTTACCTGTTTGTGTTTGTAAGAAAGCACCACCAGATTCATTCTTCGCTTTGACAGTAAAATCTACATCAGGACTTGCACTTGTTGAACCAGTAAATGTTATGTCTGGTATTATTTGATTTAAAAATACGAACTTGTCGCCTTCACCAATATCTATAGGTGCAGATTCAATGAAAGATGTCATAGCAGATCCATCATCATCGTATCCCACTTCATGATTGTACAAGTATTGACCACCTGTTGCTATAGGTAATGTTCTAATACCTCTATCAATCCATGCTTGACGAACCATTGTACCATAATACCAAATCTTTTCAGAGTAATTATAAGTAACGTATCTGTCTATTTCAGTGCTACTGCTAGATGGATAAAACCATATTAATTCACTAAACTCTGAATTTACACCTACATGAACCTTGTTTCGTTCTTCAAAGTTGAAGTCTAAAAACACTTTATCTTTTACAGTGCAAGGTAACTGAACTGTTTGTCCACCTAAATAGCCATAAAAAGTATCCACGCCCATCCAAAACACAACATCCTCAACAGCTATAGCTGAATAAGGACTCATGATTGTTATATTCTTAGATAATTCTTGTAAACCAAAAGTAAACGGAGGACCTATAAACTTCATGGCATGAAGAGTCTTATCTGTAAAAACAAGTATTTGTTGTTTAGCTTCAACAGCTTGAACAAATGTTGAACCACCTCCGAGTCTTAAATCACCTGCTGTATTTGTGGCTGTTGGAAACCATTCTAATGGATTTTCTTGTGATGAGAACCTAACCAGAAGTGGGTCTTGTACCCCATCACCTGTGCTCGAAGATGGATCACTCGTATTCAATGCATCACAACCAAAAGCTATAACGTGTCTGTCTTGATCAGAAACAAGTACTTGTTTTACTTTTGTTGGAATGCTTGTTTTTGTACCAGCAAGTGTGCTTAGTTCTACTGCTCTTGTAGATAAACCACCAGAAGCTGATTTATCCCAATAGTAAAGAGCACCATCTCTTGGGTTAATTATTAAATCTTCTCCAAAGTTATCATGAGACCATAGTCTAATTTGTGCTCCTGGAGTTGTAACATTAGCTGCATTACCCCATCCAATAAAGTCATTGTCAGAATCTTCATTACCTACTGCCAATCTTACAAGGCTTCCATCTGCATGAGCCGTGGCTTCTGTACCACTTGATCCTCTTGTCACAGTTAAATCATTAGAAGAAACATTTGTAACTGTTAATAGCTCGTCATCTATTAATATTAAATCAGTGGCAACAATACCAGTGGCATCTGCAACAGTGAGTGTTGTATCAGAATCAGAAAACTCGGCACCTTCGTCTATTGTTGTAGCCAACGCTCCAGATGTTGTTCCACTCCATTGACCAGCACCCCAACCAGTTCCACCAACAGTTACATCAAGACCTGTGTTTATTTGATATGTTCCAACAACACTTGTACCACCATCATTTGTGTCCAATGAATTAGCTGCTACACTTGATGTGATTGTGTATGAATTAGAACTTACAATACTTGTTATTTGATATTCTTGATTCAAAACATCTGCTGTTATAGCTCCACCTAAACTAACAGCCCCAGAAAAAGTAACAAAATCATTTTCATTCGCACCGTGGGCCGAGTCTGTCACCGTTATGATTGTCGAACCATCTGTTGCACTAAATCTAACATCTCCAGCAGAAGTTGCAGATCTCGTAGGAGTGATATCATAAAAAATCTCACCTTCTTCTATATAATATTTTAAATGTGTGCCGATACCCATATAATCAGAACCATCTAACGCTACCCAATTATGTAATCTTCTAGCTGATCCTTGAAAAGTATTGTCAGTATATTTAGACCAGCCACCCATTTTTTCTGGAAAACCAAATCTAAATCTTACTTTATCACCATCAACATAACCACCTTCATTACTTTCAGAAGTAATATCGGAAATAATCCCAGGCTTGAATTTTAACTTAGTCGTAGCCATTAAGCTATTCTCCCTGCCACTGTACCATTGTTCGTTAATGTTACATTACTTTGACCTAAAATATAATAGCCTGCTAGACCACCAGCAGAACCAGTAGCTCCACTTGTTGGAGCAGAGGCAGGATAAGTAATTGAAGTCCCTGTTCCAGTAGCACCAGTGCCGCCAGTAGCACCTGCTTCACCTAGTCCTCCTCCAGTGCCACCAGTGCCACCAGTACCTGCATTACTTCCACCACCAGCACCTGATGAACCGCCTGCGGCGGCTTGTTCAAAACCCGCTCCAACGCCACCAGATCCTCCAGTACCACCAGTAGTTGCTTCATCAACTGTAAGACTAAGAGCAAAGGATGCATTATTATAATAAAAATCGTTGCCCGCACCACTGCCTGTCATGTACTGAGTCAAGTAATATTTTGTATCCGCTGCTAATTCAGCTGTGGCATTCCAGTTGTTACTACCTGATCCATATAAAGCACCACCTTGTCCTTGACTAGCAGTGGTTGCACTTGTACTTATGTCTACTGTTGGATTACCAAAAGTACCACCAAAAGGAATAGAAATACTACCACTAAGACTATAAGTGGCGGCTTTGTCTAATTTGAAAGAACACCACATTGGGCCTTTGTTTGCACAAACACCTCTAAGCTGAGTAGAGCTAGTGAAAAGTCCCCAAGTTGTGTTTACTGCTCCTGGTTGTGGATTAGACCCATTTATACCACCCCACATTCTATCTCCCCAGTTCAATGAATTAGGATACCCCCCCGATGGACTATATGTAACAAATGGTGGCTTATCATTTGCGGGAAGATTATTTCCACCATAAGGTGAACCTGCTTCATCTACCAATTCAGACAATGTGGCGTTCACAGAAGCAACACCTTTTCCACCAGTTCCACCAGTTCCACCTCCACCTCCACCACCTTTGATATTAGCTCCACTATTATTAATAACAGTTGTTGTCACATCAACTTTTAAGGCAGTTCCACCGTCTGATGATGCGGCACCTCCTTGACCATATATGTTACCAGAGTTGGTTACTGTAATAGAGCCTGCGGCACCCGTTGCTAAATCCAAGGCAGGAGTGCTTGATGAAGTACTGAATACAGTTGTGTCTGCATCTATATCTATAAACTTAGGATAATCTACAGAATAATCATCACCAAAAATTTCTGCACCCGTTTGATTTGATGCGTTAGAACTGTATGTTTTTTTAAAACCTCTTTCTGCTCCTAAAAAATCTTCTATGGATATTGGACTGTTATTTGCACTTGTTGGAACAGAAGCGGATAAATTTGTTGATGTGTTATTTTCTGCATTAGCTCTAACAAATGACCCTCCTCTATAGTAGTCATTAAAGACAATAGGGTCAGTAGAGCCGTTATTATATTCGTCTCTTATTTGAGATAAAGATATTGCTCCACTTGACGGTAGTGCCATTATAAACTTGTTCCAAAAGCTGTTATATTATCCGCTGAAGTTACTGCACCACTTGATGCTAATTTAAAGACTGTTGTTCCATTATACTTAAAAAGTAAATCATCATCACCTGTGTCTAGTTCTATAGACCATTTACTGGATCCAAATAAAATAGCATTACCATTTGTGTCAAGATCTGCACCAAGTTGAGGAGAAGCATCATTTACAAGGTCTGTTGGAACTAAAACTACATTTGCATCGCCACCAGTACCATCAGCATAAACAATGTTTGATGCACCAGCAGGAACAGCAACCGTGGTTCCTGAACCGCCGCCTTGTTTAATAGTGGCTATTTGAGCAGTACCATTTTTAAAAATATACCATTTTGCTTGATCATTTGGATCTATAAGCACATCAAAACCACTAGCTGGAGAACCACTTAATACAACAATTTTATGGTGACCCTGGGACAGTGTACCGTCACTCGTTGATAATGTTGCGTTGCCTGAAATACTTAAAGTCAGTATTCCGTTAACTGTTCTGTCAATAATATCTAAATTAGTATTTGTGGTTGTTCCCCATCTTCCAGCTTGTTCCCCAGATCCAATTTTTTCTAAACCACTACTACTTGTATATGTGCTTGCCATTATTGCCTCATATGTCTGTTTCTGTTTCTGTCCATGTTTCCGATCCAGTCGGTGTTATTTCTGTCCATGTGTCTGTGCCACTAGGTGTAATGGCGATAAATGTTTCAGGTGTTGCACCTGCGTTTATTTCTTCAAACAATAACTGACCAATAGATTCTTGTGTAAAGCTAAAATCTTTAGAGGCAACGCCTGATCCTATCATAATACCATTTGATGTTTTTGTAAATGCAGACTGCATGTCTGATGAATCGTTCTGGATTCTTGTTCCAACTGATGTTTCTGTGAAATTAAAGTCAAGGTCAGCATTAGCTCCAGCACTTATGTAAATAGCATTTGATGTTTGAGTAAAGTTGCCATCTAAACTTGCAACACCAGACATTATTCCTACGCCTACACTAGCTGTTGATGCAATACCACTCATTTCGGATACACCTGCTAATAGAATGGCTTGATCAGAAAAAGCCCTTTCAGCAAATGTAGATGCACCTAACATTAATCAGCATCCTCTATTGTATTGCCTTCAGCTACCCATTCAAGGATTGCTTGGTAGTGTCTGTTAGCAGGGTCTAGTGGTACAAACATTTCTGTACCATCTATTGTTGCAAGTATACCAGTATTTACACTTGTTAAAGTATCGTGTACATATTGTGCATTTATAATATTCATTTATAACTCCGATTCTGCTGTAATGTTTGTTCCTGCTGGGTCATTTATTGCATAAGAAAGTGCTCCTGCACTTACATTGCTCATACCCCAACGAAAACCATGTACAGTTGAAGTGTAAATTTCAGGTTGAACACCATTTCCACCAACATCCCACGTTCCATTTTTAGTTACAGTAGGAGAAGCTCTTTTTTCTGTTTTAAAATTAGAGTTTACATAAATAGTTTGTTGTGAAGTAGTGTAGTCTCCTACAAGAACATCGCCACCTCCTGCTTTACCAATTAATTCATAATACCTCTGACACAAAGCTAGTTCTTCCCCAAATGACCTATGCTCAAATGGTGTGGCTTGTTCGCCTACTTCCATTTGTATGCCTGTGATATATAACTCATTATCTGTACTAGAGAAAAAACTACTACCTCCCACTGCTCTGTTTGCAGCAGTTTGTGCAGTCCAAGTAGTAGACAAAGTACCACTATTGAAGTTTGAGCCTGAATGAATCCATATTAGAATATAAAGACTAAGAGCATTATCATCATCAAATGCACCAGTTGTATCACCATCATATGTTAAAACAACTCTGTTCCAACTTGATGTAACTGCAAAAGTTTTAGATATTTGCCTTGCGTTGTCTGCATCATATAGTTCACAGATATAAGTAGCATTACCATTGCCTTTTACATAAAATGATACAGTCATTTTTTCAGCATCAGATGTGCCTTTTTTAAATTGTTGCAAGTCTTGACCCTCAATGCGATATTGTATAAATCCAGTTTCTGCTGCTGCTATTGAAGTATCTGCTGTAGTGCAATCAAGTTTTAAAGAGTTTGCAAATCCATTTGGTGCATCCGTGCTTTGTGACATTGTAAGCCTTCCTGCTGTACCTGAAAAATCTAACATCATTCTATCAATTGTAAAATAGCCACCACTTGCACCTATGTCAGTAGAACTAGTACCCCTCTGTGCCACTTGCATTGCACCATTGATAATAATATTCCTTCGCCCACCAAGCTGACTATTGGTTAGGACTTCACCCATCTTTGCTAATTCTGCTGCTTTGGTCATGCCGGGTCTCCATTACAATTTAAAGATGCTGCGGCACAATCTTGAGCAGAGTTACTTACATTTCTGCCATATATTTCCTGAGAAGATGTTGTGCTTCCTGCATCCATTAAAAATCTTAGTCCTGATGAGGCAGTACCTTCTCCGTCTCCAAAAGTAGAACTGTAATCAGCATTGTTAAAATTAGAAGTAAAGTTAATGCCATAATCTCCTGTACCATCATCATCACTAGAGCTTACATTAAAACTATCTCCAATAGTTGCATCTGCTGCTGTGCCATCAAATGATACCCAAGTTCTTGTTATACCATTATGCAATACACTCGTAGCAATACTATTACCACTACTTGCATCTGTTAATGTGTTTACTCTTAATATACTAGCCATTATGCGAGGTCTCCAAAAACTTGTGCAAATGAGTAAGTCACATCTCGGTTGGTGTCATCATTTGCTTCTCTAGTAATAGTTCTAAACAAAGTTGATGTAGGTGGTTCAGTTTCGGTTGATAAACCAAATCTAACATTATCACTATTAGCAATAAAAGTACCAGATGCACCACCTACTGAATATTCAGCACTACCCATATTATTAGCTATTGTGACAGTTGTAAGACCTGTACCTTGGTCAGTAATACCTGTTATGTTGAAGCTATCACGAACAGCTATTGTTCCTGTTCCATTCATACTAAGCCAAGCCTTACTTAACCCTTGTTGCAGATTAGTTGTTGTACTATTGCCTTCACCTGTAACATCAATAGAACCTGCTGTGGTTACACCTGTAAATTTATCTACTTTAAGTTCACTAGCCATTATGCTAAGTCTCCTATAACTTGTCCTGCATGATAAGGTGAATCTTGAGCAGAAAAACTAGCATTACCAAGATGAAACTGATAAGTTGATGTTGACATCTCACCATCTTGTACCCAACTAGCATATCCTGCTGAACTGTCTCCACCACAGTCAGATAAACTAAATAAAGATGTACTCATTGGATTTGTCATAGTAAATTTAGTGGTTCCAGTTGTTACATCATTTAAAGAAGAGTGATTAAAACTTTCAGACCCAATTATCGCAGTAGTAGTGGTTGTTCCATAACAAACATAAGCTTTAACCACACCACTAACTAAATTTTGTGTAGTTGTGCCATCTACATAAGTAGAATTAGAGCCTTTAATCTTAACATTCGTGCCACCTGAACCTGCTTTATCTACAATGGTGTCTACATTTAATTGACTTGTCATACGATACTCCAATATCCATTAACAGTAACTGTTGCATTGTCCTGTGTTATAGGACCTGCACTAACGCCATTCTCATCACTGTCTATTGTAATGTCTGCACTTATTGTCTGTCCATTTAATCTGATTATTGAGTCGTTGCCTTTGAATGGATATCTGTTATCTGATTCAGTCTTAGTGTAAGTCTCATTAACTGAGAACACATCATACACAACCATCTCAATGATGTCATTTAAACTAGCAGCTTGTACGAGTACGACAGTTGTACCTGTAGTTGCAGTGTAGTCATCTCCCGGAACAAGCAAGATACCATTCTGATACACATCCATGTACAAGCTATCTGTGTAAGTAAGTGTCAGTGCGTTTGCATCAGAGCCACTAAAGCTAGTCTGACCTGCACTTGCTTGGTATTGGAATCTGTTTCTTACTCCGTTCTGTGGAGATTTACCTATGTATGCCATTAGTTATTCTCCCACTGTAAATTTTCTTCATTCCAAGTATGTAATCCACCCACAGGTTCAGCTACAGGAGCTTCCCATTTACAAGTACTTTCATTAAGTGTCCAAGAATTAAAAGGTTTAGGTTCTATAAATGCATTTCTAGTTGTATCATATGTGCATCCAATAGTAGCTTTATTTTTTCTCTGTCCTAATTCATCTATTACGTTAATCCATTCGCCCGGAGAATCATCAATAAAGGTATCAAAAAATTCTTGTTCAGCAACAATTATTTGTGTTACTATTCCATCTTTTATTTTTGCAAATTTAGCCATGCTTATTATCCTTGAAATTGATAACGTATAATTACAACACCATCAGCACCATCTGAACCTGCTGAACTATAACCTAAACCATCAAATCCTGCTCCACCACCACCTGAACCTGTATTTGCATTAGGAGCAGTAGCATTATTAGATGAGTTTTTAGGTGATGCACCACCACCACCTTTACCACCTACATTAGATGAACCTCCATCAGAGCCAACAGTAGAAAAGTTACCATTACCTGCTCCACCACCTGCGGCATAGATAACTGCACTTCCTGTTATACTATTAGACTCACCATCTCCACCCTTACCTGTAGCATTATTACTAGCTGTACCATTAGCACCAACAGCACCTTTGCCACCACCGCCGCCACCTACAGATGAATCATTATTAACACCACCTGAACCACCTGCATTTCCTTGACCACTTGTACCTGCACCACCTGATTGACTATTTTTAGAACCTCCACCACCAGAGCCACCTGCTCTACCAGCAGAGTTATTAGCACCACCACCACCTCCTCCAACAGCAGTTAGTCCTGCAAAAGATGAATCACCACCATCACCACCTGCAACAAAACCAGAACCACCTGTTCCACCTGAAGCTCCAGTTCCACCTGCACCAATAACTATAGAATAATCTTGATTTGATACTGTAAGAGAACTTGCAGACAACATACCACCTGCTCCTCCCCCACCTAAAGCACCTCCACCTCCACCACCTGCGACTATTAAATACTCTACAGAGTTGGTATCTGATATAGTTCCTATAGTTGGAGTAAAAGTTCCAGAACTTGTAAAGGTGTGTACTTTAAAATTACCATCAGTAGTTATAGTTCCACCTGTGGCAGACATATATGTAAAAGGACTTGCAAATGTTCCATCTCCTCTAATAAAAGTGGAAGATGATGCAGTTCCTGAAATATCTAATCCTGTGATTGGTACTTTTGTTAAAGCCATTAACTACTCCTTATGCGTATGGACTGTCACCTAACAAATCAGCATCCCAAGCAGCCTTGAGTTCAACTATTGTTGTAGCATCTGCTATTGCACTTGCAGCAGGTGCATCTCTTAGTGAGTTCTTCTTAGTTACACTTGCAGCCTTTGCAGTTGCATCGTCAGCTTCCATTGCTTTCATATAAACTACATCTTCAGCTTCTAATAAAGGCTTTCTTACTTCCCTTATCTTGTCCTTGAATATGTCTTTAGCTGTTGCTAAGTCTTCTGTTATTGTTGTTCCAGATAATGTCCACGCACCTCTGAAGTGCCTGTCAGATGGAACAGTGGCATCTGAAGCAGATATAGTGTTGCCATCCTTGTCTACGATGTTAGTTGTTGCCATTAGTTTCTCCTTTAAGCAGCTTCTTCGTTATGTGTGGTTAGTTCTTCATTGATTCTCCAAGCATTTCGCCACACTCTCGTGCTTGGCAGTTGTGACTTAGTACAAATAACCATTCGTGGTTTGTTTGCCTTGTCGTAATCTCTCCATACATGCTGTGGTATGTCTTTCATAATTAGGTATTCTATTGCCTGTTCTTCTGTCATTGCCTCAATAGGCTTTGTATTGTGAAGCAAATACCCTCTTGTATGTTTAACAAAATCTGGTTTTGCCTCATCCTTCTTTAACTCCCAGTATACTTCAACGGGAGGTAAAATACCACCTTGCAAAGCACAAGCCATCCAATTAGGGTCAGGGTGTGTAACCTTTGCAGGTTCATCAGGTGTCTCTGGGTCTTCCCATACAACACAGTATTCTGTTCTGTGTGGCTCTAGCTTTTCTTTTGCCCAACACAATCTATCCCAAAGATGTGTGCCTTGAAATTCTGGTGTTTCTATTGTCATCATATCTCCTATGCCAAATCACTAACAACTTGGATGCTTATATCTGAGCTATCCTCACCTGTATTTGCATTAATTAAACTTTGTGCCCTTGCTTGTGATGTTTTCCCATCATTAGCTAAAACAGTTCCATGAACATAATTACCTGTGTTTCTTAGTCCTATTGTAGTAGTGAAAAAAACATCTGCCATATTATTTACAAAAACAATATCAGATACACCTGTACCACTATCAGTATGTGAGCTTGAGTTTAAGCTATTATTAACAACAGGTGTGCTTTGTGTAATGTGTGCATACATTTTTGTTGAGCCACTAACTAAGTAGTCAGTATCTACAGACCTTGAGCCTGTACTAGCTTTATTTAATGTACTTCCAATCTGTCCACTTGTCTGTAATGTATCAAATGCTATTGTTCCGTTTGCCATTATGCGAGGTCTCCATGTACTGAAACCAAATTGTTATCACTATCTGTTGCTGTAAAAGAGCTATTCCTAGATTGTGTTGTTATTGCAGTAGTTTCAACTTCATTACCAGCTAAGTCTGTTACAACTTGATTTGTAAGATGACCTGCTGCATAATTTGCATTACTCATAGCGTTAGTAAATGTTTCCGTAAACCTACCTGCCGAAACATCTGTCACACCAGAAAAATTAAAACTATCTCTATTTGCAGTATCTAAAGCTGATTGATCATAATGTGCCCAAGCCTTTGCCAACCCTTGCTGAATACTTGTCTGATTGCTACCCTCACCTCTAATAGTCATAGAGTTTGCACTTGAACTAACTACAGGTGTTGAGCCAATGGTTATGGTTGTTGCAGTGGACTTGCCTGTTATGGTGTCTGTTATTATTTCACTCATGCGAGGTCTCCATGTACTGTAACACTTATTTGGGAACAATCTTCAGCAGTAGCACTAGTATTTCTTCTTATACAAGTAACTCCACCAGTACCACTAGGGTCAGTCTCTCCTACACCTCTATTTTCATCTGAACCTATGCAAGAGAAGCCATTTGAAACGTTCATATTATTGTCTATCACCACAGTATAATTACCTGTTCCATTATCTGTAAGACCTGAAATATTAAAACTATCTGTGGATGCTATTGTACCAGTTCCATTAAATAAAACCCATGCTTTAGCTAATCCCTGAGTAACATTAGTAGTAACTGCTCCACCTTCAGATGTAGCAACAGCATTAGTGCCTACAGTATGCACACCTGTTACTGCGAGAGTTCCATCAACTGTAGCATTTGCACCACTTAATGTTATGGCAGTATCACTACCACTTGTACCTTGTATGGCATCTACTTTGATTCTACTCACGATACCACCAACCTTCCACCACTGTTTACTGTCAATGTTACACCACTATCTACAGTAAGAACACCTGTTGCTTGTGCATTTTCTGTAGCTAATATTGTTGTATTAGCAGTTAAGTTTTGTGCATTAGTTCTAAACAAACCACCTGCCTTAAAATT
>Ga0255752_10002678_pt1 | contig 19194 bp, 18 predicted proteins | sample 011ome_25_FD_179952 | JGI IMG/M metagenome (GOLD analysis project Ga0255752, IMG submission 179952) | Coastal salt marsh microbial communities from the Groves Creek Marsh, Skidaway Island, Georgia - 011512CT metaG (version 2) | ecosystem: Environmental > Aquatic > Marine > Intertidal zone >... | reverse complement strand
GTTTATGGTGTTGGATGACTTCCTGAATGATGAAATTCAGAAATTTCTTAGCAAACTCGGGGTCGAGATCGGCCTCGGCTGCAAGGGCTTCTAGCCGTTCGATCTGACGCGCTTCGCGGTCTGGATCAGACGGGGGAAGATCGTATTCGGCCTTTAGTTTCCCAACGGCCTGGGTATGTTTGAATCGCTCGCCCAAGGTATAGACCAATATCGCATCTAAACGATCGATGCTGTTGCGGTGGTCTTTTAGGATTTCAGAGGCGCGTGTCACTGCGTCAGACATGGGACAAATCCTTCCAAAAATTGACGTTTAATTTATACCAATGGCAGGGTGGCATTTGATCGTTGCGGGTCATGCGCCTGCCTCCGACGTCACCGTTGGGTGACGGTAAAAGTGGCACATATAATCTTGGAACAGCTCGGTCTTTTCCAAAGTCGCGCCCATGCGTTTAGCCAGCGCAATCGAGCGGGCGTTGTCCGTGTCGATGATTGAAATTGGCGCCGAGATCCCAAGATGTTTTGCACCATAGGCGCGCGCGCAAGTCGCGGCCTCATAAGCAAATCCTTTGCCTTCGTACCCGTCATAAACACCCCAACACAGTTCTGCCTCGGGCCAATCCAATTTATGCAAGAAACCAGTATAGCCACACATCGCGCCGGTTTCTTTTTCCTTAAGATGCCAAAAGCCATAGCCGCGGACCTGCCAATGGCCCAAGGTCCGCAACAATGCGCCCCAAATCTCTGAGCTGTCCTCAACTGGGCCACCGATAAAGGCGCTGCGTGGTGATTTGAACCATTCGATCATTGCAGGCAGATCATCAAGGTGGGGCACATCTAAGACGAGGCGTTCCGTTTCAAGGCGTGGAATTTGGATCATGCCAAGACCTCCGATGCAGGAGGGTGACGGAACAACATATCCTCGCCCATATGGAGGTTGGTATACGTGCGTTCAAATTTGGCGCCCATGCGTTCGGCCAATTTGATCGAGCGTGTGTTTCCCGGGACAATGTTAGATGTCAGGGTTGTAAAGCCTAAGTCCTCATACGCCCAACGGCGGGCGCGTGTCGCAGCCTCATAGGCGATAGAACGGCCCTCGAACCCATCAAATACGACCCAACCGACCTCGGGTTCTGGCCAACCTTCGGGGTTCCAAATGCCGCTGATGCCTGCGATGTCACCCTGTTTCGTTTCGATTGTGAAATAGCCGTAGCCGTGCCAATGCCAGTGGCCCACATTCAAGGTGAACCAGCGCCACGCATCGCTCCGGTTTGGGGAGGATCCGAACCCCTTTGCGCGGTCATGATCGAGTAGAAACGCAATCACCTGTTCTGCGTCGCGTTTTTCAGGGCCACGCAGGATCAGGTTTTCGGATTCGAGAATTGGGGCATTGGTCAGGGTCATTTTAATACATGACCCCCTGTGAAGGTTGCCCTGTCGGAGCCTCCGGCGGGAGTATTTTTGGCAAAAATGAAAGCATTATTTCTTTTTCCCGAACCCGCTGAGGCCAGAGGGTAGACCCATGCCGCCACCAAGGCCGGGCAGTTTGCCACCCATGCCAAGTTGTTTGGCGGCCTGTTCCATTGCAGCTGGGTCCATTTGGGATGGGTCCATGCCTGCGGGCATTGCGGGCATTCCGCCTTTGCCAAACATGCCACGCATGGCTTGTTTTAGCATGCCGCCTTTGCCCATTTTACCCATTTTTTTCATCATGTCCGCCATTTGGCGGTGCATTTTCAGTAATTTGTTTAATTCGCTGACCTCAAGTCCTGCGCCTGCTGCGATGCGTTTTTTACGGCTGGCCTGCAGGATTTGGGGGTTGGCGCGTTCGCGTTTGGTCATGGAGTTGATCAGCGCGATTTGGCGTTTGAAAATGGTGTCGTCCATTCCTGCCTCAGACGCTTGTTTGGCCATTTTACCCATGCCGGGCATCATGGACATGATCGATTCCATGCCGCCCATTTTCATCATCTGTTCCAACTGCATGCGCAGGTCGTTCATGTTGAACTGGCCCTTTTGGAACCGTTTCATCATGCGTTCGGCCTGTTCGGCCTCGATTGTTTCTTGGGCCTTTTCGACGAGGGCGACGATATCGCCCATGCCCAGAATGCGGCCCGCGATGCGCCCGGGTTCAAAGGTTTCGATTGCATCCATTTTTTCGCCAAGACCGACGAAACGGATGGGTTTGCCCGTGACTGCGCGCATGGACAGGGCCGCGCCCCCGCGACCGTCGCCATCCATACGGGTAAGGACTACGCCAGTGACGCCGATTTTATCGTCAAATTCAGTGGCCACGTTGACCGCATCTTGGCCCGTTAGACCATCGACCACCAATAGGGTTTCGCGCGGATTGGCCACATCACGAACGGCTGCGGCTTGGGCGATCAATTCTTGGTCGATGTGCAGCCGGCCTGCGGTATCAAGCATATAGACATCATAGCCACCCAAAGAGGCTTGGGTCTTGGCGCGTTTGGCGATGGCTACGGGATCCTCGCCCTTGACAATGGGAAGCGTATCGACCCCAATTTGTGCGCCCAAGATTTGCAGCTGTTCCATCGCGGCGGGGCGGTTGACGTCCAGCGAGGCCATCAAAACACGCTTGCCTTCTTTTTCCTTTAGGCGTTTGGCCAGTTTTGCAGTTGTTGTGGTTTTACCTGAGCCTTGCAGGCCCACCATCAGGATCGGCGCCGGCGCATTGTCAATTTTCAATTTGCCCGGATCGGCATCGCCGGCCAAAACATGGATTAATTCATCGTGTACGATTTTGACAACTTGTTGACCGGGTGTCACTGATTTTGTGACGGCTTGGCCTGTTGCCTTGTCTTGGATCGCCTTTATGAAATCGCGGGCTACGGGCAGTGAAACGTCCGCCTCGAGTAATGCAACGCGCACTTCGCGAAGGGCAGTTTTTACGTCATCCTCTGATAGGGCGCCTTGTTTCGTCAGCCGATCAAAGACACCAGAGAGGCGTTCGGACAGATTTTCAAACATGTCGCGGCTCCTTTTTTGATATGGCCAACATATAAACACGATGCCCAAAAAACGAAGGCCCCTGTGGGCGAAACCTCGCTGACAGGGGGCGATCCTTGCTTTGGACAAGGACCGGAAGCGATACGACTCCCGGAAACTTGGGCGGTGGATACAGGTTTTTTTTGGTCGAGTCAACGTGACAAGGATAGATTACCACACCGCAGGGTGATATGGTCATGCTGCGATACGGGGATCCATAAGAAATGCAAAATTGGGATGAAATCAAAACGGCGTTTCATGTGGCGCGATTGGGCACGGTCAGTGCTGCGGCAGATGTTTTGGGTGTGCATCATTCGACAGTGATACGCCATATCGATTCCCTTGAGGGCCGGTTAAAGGTTAAATTGTTCCAGCGTCATGCACGCGGATACACGCCCACAGATGCGGGCCGCGATGTCATGCAGGTCGCGCAGGCCACGGATGAACAGTTTCAACAGCTTACCAATCGTTTGGTTGGGCAGGGGGATCAAATAAGCGGGGATATCGTTTTAACGTCGCTTGCAGATTTGACACCAGATCTAATGCCTGTTCTTGGGGCGTTTCAGCAAAAATACCCGTTGGTTAATCTGACCTATCTGACCGATGAACGCGTGTTTCGATTGGCCTATGGTGAGGCACATGTTGCCATTCGTGCGGGGCGCGAAAACCAAGACCAAGACAATATCGTCCAGCATTTGTTCGATGTTGAATTCGAATTGGTGGCCGATCAATCGTATTTAGATCGCCATGCGTTACCAAAGGAACCCGCAGATTTATTGGAACATCGTCTGATCGGATTTGATGCTGATTCACGTGCGCCCCATTATAGATGGCTGTATGAAACATTACCGCAGGTATCATTGTCGTTGAAATGTGCTGATACCCAATCGGTGCGCCAAGCTGTCAAAGCGGGCTTGGGACTGGGTTTTTTGCCAGTCACGCAAGCGCGACAAGATGGGTTTGTGACAGTAATGCGTTCCCCACAAGAATGGCGGTCGCCAATTTGGTGTGTGACACATGTTGATTTACATCGCGCAACCAAGGTTCATGCACTGGTCAGACATCTGAAAACCTGGGGAAAAAAACAAAGTCTTCAGGTGTCTGGGTGATCTGCGTCGATTGTTTCTGACAAGAATGCTTCGAATGCATCTAAATCTAATTCACCAAACTGGCCAAAGCTTTGCATCCAGACCGACGCGGGGCGTAATGCGCTGGGTTCCAGTTTGCACCATTTGACACGCCCACGTTTTTCTTGGGAAATCAATCCGGCGTTTGTCAAGATGGTCAGATGTTTTGAAATTGCGGCTAGGGAAATTTCGAATGGTTCGGCGACGTCCGTCACGGCCATGTCATCCTCTAGCAACATCATCAAAATGCTGCGCCGTGTTGGATCCGCCAGTGCGGCAAAGACTGTATCCAGATGATTGGCCATTCGATGTTCCTAGCAATTTCCAAAGATACCTAAACCTTGCACAGGTATTAATCAACCAAATGGTTGAATATAGCCAAGTTCAAAATTTTGCCCATTCAGGGGGGTCGGAGCCTAGACATTAAAAAATACACAATCACAAAACATGTTTAATATCAATGCCTAAGGCTGGATTTCGCTGCGGCGAAACTATCGTTGACTCGGATCGCGTTGGACAGTATCACACACCAAACGTCCTAAGGGGGCCGAAATGACAGATCGGAAAAACTCTGGCGATCTTAAAACGTTAGAGGCCAAGATCGAAGCTGCGAAAGCGGCGCAGTCAGACAGCCCTCGTGTGGACGATCACTATTCGGCAGCTCAGGTTGGGTGGCAGATGGTGACTGAACTGGTCGCAGGCATTGGGATCGGGTTCGGGATCGGTTTTGGATTGGACCATTTATTTGGGACGCTGCCATGGCTGATGTTGATATTTACTTTGCTGGGCTTTGTTGCTGGCATCAAAACAATGATGCGATCGGCGGCAAATCTGCAGCGTGATAATTCGGCCGCTGATGCGGCTATAAATGACAAGAGGACGTGACCGTGGCAAGCGAAGCGCACACAGCAACAGAAAGCAGTTTGGTCTTTCACCCAATGGACCAATTCATCGTCAAGCCATTGTTTGGCAATGGTCCGGTTGAATGGTACACAATCACGAACGTGACACTATGGCTGGCGCTTGCCGTTGTTGCAATCATCGCCTTGATGGTTTTCGGGACATCCCGTCGCGCAGTGGTTCCATCGCGGACCCAGTCGATCGGCGAGCTGGCGTATGGTTTTGTGTATAAAATGGTCGAAGATGTGACAGGCAAAGACGCGGTTGTGTTTTTCCCCTACATCATGACCTTGTTCATGTTTATCGTGACTGCCAACTTCTTGGGTCTGTTGCCCATGTCATTTACAACGACATCACACTTTGCTGTGACTGCGGTTTTGGCACTGGCTGTATTTTTGACCGTAACCATCGTCGGTTTCGTTAAAAACGGTGCTGGCTTTTTGGGCCTGTTCTGGGTGTCATCCGCACCCTTGGCACTGCGTCCCGTTCTGGCGATCATCGAATTGATCTCATACTTTGTCCGCCCTGTTAGCCATTCTATCCGTCTTGCGGGGAACGTTATGGCGGGCCACGCGGTTATCAAGGTGTTCGCGGGCTTTGCAGCCATCGCAGCCATCGCACCCGTTTCCGTTGTCGCCATCACGGCGATGTACGGTCTTGAAATTCTCGTAGCGTTTATCCAAGCCTACGTGTTTACCATTCTGACCTGCGTGTATCTGAAAGATGCGCTGCATCCATCACACTAAGGTTTGAAACTCATCTATCCCTATAACTTCCAATCGTAAGGAGACATCACCATGGAAGGTCAATTGGCACATATCGGCGCAGGTCTGGCAGCAATCGGTTCAGGCGCGGCAGCTATCGGTGTTGGCAACGTTGCTGGCAACTACTTGGCAGGCGCACTGCGTAACCCATCAGCAGCAGCATCACAAACAGCGACATTGTTCATCGGTATCGCGTTTGCAGAAGCTCTGGGCATCTTCTCGTTCCTAGTTGCTCTGTTGTTGATGTTCGCCGTTTAAGAACTCTTCGGAAATATCCCTTACGGTCGGATAGGCTTGGCCACAGGCCTATCCGGTTCCTTTAGGTTCCGACGGAGGACGTTATGGCGACGAAAACACAAGAAACTGTCAGTGCATGTGTCGATTCATACGGCAGTGCTGTTGGCATGCCTCAGCTTTGCGGCGAATGGATGGGCAACCAAATCTTTTGGTTGGTTATCACGCTTGTCGTAATCTTTATCGTTCTGTCACGCATCGCGTTGCCCCGCATCGCAGGTGTTTTGGCTGAACGTCAGGGGGCAATCACAAACGATATCGCCGCAGCAGAAGAATTCAAAGCGAAGGCTGCCGCTGCTGAAGACGCCTATAACCAGGCGCTAAGCGATGCACGTGCAGAAGCTGCACGGATCATTGATGCGGCAAAAGCTGAGATCAAAGCAGATTTAGACGCCGCGATGGCTGAAGCTGACGCGCAAATCACAGCAAAATCGGATGCAGGCGCGAAAGCGATTGCGGAAATCCGCGCGAATGCGATGGCCAGCGTAGAAGAAATTGCAAAAGCGACAACCGCAGAGATCGTAACTGCGTTTGGCGGCAAAGCGGATGATAAAGCTGTCGTCGCTGCTGTTGAAAAAGAGCTGAAAGGGTAAGTATCATGATGCGTTACATTGCACCAATTTTTACCCTTGCTCTGGCCAGCCCAGCGGCTGCTGCATCGGGCCCATTTTTCTCTTTGGGGAATACTGACTTTATCGTCACCCTAGGGTTTTTATTGTTCCTTGCGGTATTGGTATACTTCAAAGTACCGGGTTTGGTTGCTAAAATGCTGGACCAGCGTGCTGAAGGCATCCAATCCGAATTGGATGAGGCCCGCGCACTGCGTGACGAAGCGCAGGCGATTTTGGCAAATTACGAGCGTAAGCAAAAAGAAGTTCAGGAACAAGCTGATCGTATCGTTGCAAGCGCACGCAAAGATGCCGAAGATGCTGCTGCGCAAGCAAAATCAGATCTGCAAGCTTCTGTAACACGCCGTTTGGCATCGGCAGAAGAAAAGATCGCATCTGCGCAAACAGCGGCCGAGCGCGATGTTCGCGATGCTGCCGTAACAGTTGCGATTGAAGCTGCACGCAAAGTGATTGCTGATCAGATTACCGCGACAGAAGCAAACAAGCTGATCGATGCTGCGATTGCAGATGTAGACAAGCTTCACTAAAGCGACTGCTTATAATTATAAAAAATGGCCCGCAATTGCGGGCCTTTTTTGTTTTAGTGTTGATGTTGCAGTCTGGTCGCCTTGGGTTTTCGGATTTTAAGCGTGAAGGCCCTGCAATATTGTCACGGCGATCATATCGGTGACATCAGATGCGCTGCATCCGCGCGACAGGTCATTCGCAGGCTTTGCGAGCCCTTGTAAAATCGGGCCTAGTGCGGTTGCACCGCCAAGGCGTTCGGTGATTTTATAGGCGATATTCCCCGCATCTAGGTTTGGAAAAATCATCACGTTTGCTGAACCTGCGACACTGCTCTCAGGGGCTTTGCGTTGTCCAATTTCGGGAACAAAGGCTGCATCGAATTGCAGCTCGCCATCGACGTCTAGGTGTGGGTGGTCAGTGTTCAAGATTTTTGTTGCGTTGGATACTTTGGTCACGTTTGAATGGCGTGCGCTGCCCTTGGTCGAAAATGACAGCATCGCAATTTTGGGCGTTTGCCCCAAAAGCTTTGTGCTTGATCCCGCCGACGCCAGAGCGATTTGTACCAATTCCTGTTCTGAGGGGTCAATAACCAAACCGCAGTCTGAATATACCATAGCCCGGCCATCTGGCAGGTACATTAAAAAGCACGACGAAATCATCGAGGCCTCAGGATGTGTTCCAATGACTTGGATGGCTGCGCGCACGACGTCAGGGGTTGTATAGACCGCCCCATTCACTGTGCCGCTTGCATGCCCTGCTTCGACCAATAGGGTTGCAAACACAAGCGGATCTTGAACCGCTGTATGGGCGTCTTGTTCGCTGACACCACGATGTTTGCGTTTTTCAAAGAATAAGTTTGCCAGTTCATGCGTCACTGCTGCATCGGCGGGATCAATAATTTCCAACGTCCCCTCGGGTGCGGCTGGAAAGTTTGATAACTGGTCTTTGATCCGTGCAGTATTGCCGACCAAGATTATGTCGGCAATACCAAGTTCAATTGCGCCAAGCGCCCCTTGAACGATCCTTTCGTCCTCTGCCTCACCCAATGCAATAATGGGTCGTTTTACCAGTTTCAGGCTTTGAACTTGCTCAATAGGGCGCTTGATCAATGGGTCTTCCTTAGATTTGCTGTGGACGCATGTCATCCGCACTGATGCCAGCGACGGCAACAGGCTTCTTCATGGCATCACGGCGGAACGGTTCACCAAGCTCTTGGTTGATCATAGCTTCGATCAGTGTTGTTACACCATTTTCCATCTGGTCTTTGATCGCTTGGTTCAATGCGTCTGTTAGTTCGTCCATTGTGCGTGCGATAACACCTTTCAGGCCACAGGCCTGTGCTATTCCTGCATAGGAAACTTGGGTATCCAATTCGGTGCCAACAAAGTTATCATCGAACCACAGTGTCGAGTTACGCTTTTCCGCGCCCCACTGATAGTTACGGAAAACGATCTGTGTAACGGCGGGCCAATCGCCACGACCGATTGCTGTCAATTCGTTGACCGCGATACCGAATGCGCCGTCACCAGCAAAGCCCACAACAGGTACATCAGGCTGGCCAATTTTCGCACCAACGATGGCGGGCAGGCCATAACCACAAGGACCAAACAGACCAGGCGCAAGGTATTTGCGACCTTCGTCAAAGGATGGGTATGCGTTACCGATCGCACAGTTGTTACCGATGTCGGATGAAATGATCGCTTCGCGTGGCAGCGCAGATTGGATTGCGCGCCATGCCATGCGGGGCGACATCCAGTCAGGCTTATCCGCGCGGGCGCGCTGGTTCCATGATGTGCCGGGATCGTCGTCCTCGTGATCCATTGAGCTAAGCTGTTGCGCCCAACGTGATTTTTTCTCGGCAATTTTTGCTTTGCGCTCTTCACGGCCTGCATCGCCTGCTGTTTCGGACAGTTGCGCCAAAATGCCTTTGGCGGCTTTGGCGGCGTCTGCGATGATGCCAACTGTTACCTTTTTGGTCAGGCCAATGCGATCTGGGTTGATGTCGACCTGAATGATTTTCGCGTCAGCTGGCCAGTATTCCATCCCATATCCAGGCAGAGTTGAAAACGGGTTCAAACGTGTGCCAAGGCACAATACAACGTCTGCTTCGCTGATCAATTCCATGCCAGCTTTCGACCCGTTATAGCCAAGAGGGCCTGCAAACAATGGGTGGCTGCCTGGGAACGCATCATTGTGTTGGTACCCAACACACACAGGCGCGTCTAGGCGCTCTGCCAATTCGCGCGATGCATCAATGCCACCTTGTGACAATACAACACCAGCACCGTTCAAAATCACTGGGTTTTTCGCAGTGGACAACAAAGCGGCCGCTTCTGCGATGGCATTTTCACCGCCTGAGGGGCGTTCAAATTCTACAACGGCTGGCAGTTCAACATCAATGATTTGTGTCCACATGTCGCGTGGGATGTTCAACTGTGCAGGCGCAGATGCGCGTTTTGCGTTCATAATGACGCGGTTCAACACTTCGCAAACACGTGACGGATCACGGACTTCTTCTTGGTAGGCAACCATGTCTTCGAACAATTTCATTTGCTCTACTTCTTGGAAACCGCCCTGACCGATTGTTTTGTTTGCAGCTTGTGGTGTGACCAACAGCAGCGGAGTGTGGTTCCAGTAGGCTGTTTTGACTGCAGTTACAAAGTTTGTGATGCCCGGACCGTTTTGTGCGATCATCATAGACATTTCACCAGTCACGCGGGTGTATCCGTCTGCCATCATGCCGGCCGAACCTTCGTGGGCGCAATCCCAGAATTTGATCCCAGCTTTCGGGAACAAATCGGAAATTGGCATCATCGCGGAACCGATGATTCCGAATGCGTGGCGAATGCCGTGCATTTGCAACGTTTTTACAAACGCTTCTTCTGTCGTCATTTTCATATTTGGGACTCCCGAGTCTTAAAGATAGTGAATTATATTGGCCCTATTTCTAGAGCGAGAACCGACATTCCAATAGGGCCAGTTTTCGTTACAGATTATGACCAGTTTCTTGAATTACGTCAGCGATTTGGCGAATGCCGTCTGAAATTAAATGTGGCTGTATCGATGAAAATGCCAGCCGGTAAAAATTTGTGGGCGCATTGGGTCCGTCGAAAAATTCCTGCCCCGGTTCGATCAGCACGCTGTGTTCGATCAACCGGCTGGCCAGTTCGTTGGTATCAACGTGATCAGGTGCACGCATCCAGATCGATGATCCCCCTTGTGGTGGACGACCTTGAATTGTCAGGCCACATTCATCAATTGCGGTTAATATTTTGGAACGGCGGTCATTAAAATTCCGCGTCATCCGTTTGATCAGCGCATCATAATGTCCCAAACTTAGGAAATAGGCGGCGGTGCGTTGGATATGACCCGGGGGATGGCGCAACACCGATGCACGCAGGGCGCGGGCCTCTTTTATAAACGCCTCAGAGCCGACCAAATATCCCAATCGCAAGCCAGGAAACAGTGATTTAGAGAAGCTGCCGACATAGATCACACGCCCCTCTTGGTCCAGTGATTTCAATGCGGGGGACGTGGATCCCGTTTCTTTGATTTCGAATTCATAGTCGTCCTCGACGATGATCGCATCTAATTCGGCAGCGCGTTTCAGCAAATCTTGCCTGCGGTGCAGGGGCATGGTCAATGTTGTGGGGCATTGGTGGCTAGGCGTTGCATAGATTACGGATGTCTCGGGCGGGATCAAATCTGGCTGCATCCCAAATTGATCCAAGTCGACCGGATGAACATGGCAGCGCGATTGCACCAAGATTTCGCGCAGCGCAGGATAACATGGGTTTTCAATCGTTGCAGTGCGGCGCTGGGTCAGCAATACCTGCGTGGCCAGCCATAGGGCATTTTGAGCGCCCAAGGTGACCAAAATTTGATCAGGGCGTGCAATAATCCCGCGACGTGGCAGCGAATGGCGCGCAATGAATTCAACCAGCATAGGATCATCGCGGTCGAAATAATCCGCCGTTAATGCGGAAAAATCCTTGGCACCCAGTGCACGCAAGGCACATAAACGCCAGTTTGCATGATCGAACAGGCCGGGGTCCGTTTGTCCGTAAATAAAGGGGTATCGAAACTGGGCCCAATTTTGCGGTTTTTTCAAGCTGGGTCCGCCAGAAAATTTCTGACCAATCGCTTTGGTCCAGTCTACAGTGTCTTGGGGCGTGGATTGCGTTGCGAATTTGGGTGCATCGGGTGCGTTTTCTGATACGTAAAATCCGGACCGATCACGCGCCACTACATAATCTGATGCCAGCAATTCAGTATAGGCTAGCGATACGGTGATGCGACTGACGCCCAAATGATTTGCCAGTTTTCGTGTCGACGGCAGTTTTTCACCACGTTTGAACCGCCCGCTTAGAATGCCTTGGGCAATCATTTGCTGAATGCGGGCCTGCAACGTGCCTTGGGACGTGGTGTCCAAGAAAAATGTATCTATCGGTATCGCCATGGCGCGACGATAAACCAAAGCATTGTGCAGGTAAATTGGATAAGATTGCACCAGATAAACAAAGCCCCACATAAGGGGGCGATCCGAAAGATTTAATTTTGTATACTAAAATATTAAAAATGAGTAAAAAGTACAGTTTTGTAAGCAAATGTTCAAAAGGACGTCTACATGAGGTAGTTGTTTACTGTCGACGTTAGGAGTGTAGGGTGCAAGTTCAGGATGAAAATGTTTCAACACATTTAATATTTGGGCGCAATTTGCGCCAACTTTGTAAACGTGTTGGCACCATTGCCGAGGTGGCAGAACATCTTGATGTCAATCGTGTTCAGATGAACCGCATCCTGAATGGCGAAAGCTTTCCCAAACCTGGCCTGATGAAACGGATTTGCGATTACTTTCAAGTTGACGCGCGTATTCTGTTGCAGCCATTGGCCGAACTTGAGGATGGGGCGCCCAGCAGATTAAATCCCAATACGCGCATGGCAGCGGCACTAGATTATGCGCTATATGGCCAAGATTTCACCGTATCAGCCGAGGACGAAGCAAATGTCATCCCAGATGGCCTGCACCTATTGTTGCGGCCGTCGTTTTTGTGGCGTGATACAATTTGGGTGTCGATGGTCCGTTTTTTTCGCAAAACGATGTTCGGTTGGTGCGGGGAATTGATCCGGTGGCCAAGGGAATGAAACGGTCCGACGCCGTGCCGATCAGGTCGCGTGAATTCCGCGGCGCAGTCACGCGGTCGACAGGTGGCATCAGCTTTATTTATACAACCAACATACCCAATTCGACATTGGGTGTTGACCATTTTACATTGCGGTCTTGGCGAACCTATGGGTTTTTGACGGGCCGTTGTATGTTCATGAGCCCGTCAAACCCGATTGATCGCAGTGTCGTTCCGTGCATTTTACAACCGCTTGAACAAAATACACACGAAATTCTACGCATGTCGCGCCTAGCAGGGTTTCGTGATCTCTCTGAGGTGCCCTCTCGATATCACTCAACCCTGCTGGCCAAAGCTTATTAGCCGAAAACCCGACCCAAAGCTTGGTCAACTGCATCCGTGATCTGGTCGATGTCGTCTGCGGTTGCGATCAATGCAGGGCTGAAACACAACGTGTTGTTCATGCCCGGGATTGACCGGTTTGTCGCGCCGATCACAACGCCCTGCGCCATACAGTCGGCAACCACTGCTTGGACCATTTTTTCGGCGGCGGGTTCTTTGGTTGCGCGATCTGCGACCAGTTCTGCACCACAGAACAACCCTTTGCCGCGAACTTGGCCAATGACAGCATGTTTGTCGGCCAATGCGTTTAGGTTGTTCATCATGCGTTCACCCATGGCCACTGTATTGTCCAACAGGTTTTCATCTTCGATGATACGCATGTTTTCAATCGCTGCCGCTGGACCAGCCGTACATCCGCCAAATGTTGAAATGTCACGGAAATAGTTCATTGGATCGCTGGCGTCATCTTTGAACATGTCAAAGACTTCTTCGGTCGTGACCAAGCACGCAATCGCTGCATAGCCCGATGCAACACCTTTGGCCATTGTGACCATATCGGGTTTAATCCCATAGTGCTGATATCCGAACCAAGTACCTGTACGACCAACACCGCAAACCACTTCGTCGATGTGCAGCAAAATGTCATATTTTTTACAGATCTCTTGGACGCGTTCCCAATATCCAGGAGGAGGCGTAATCACACCACCGCCCGCTGTGACCGGTTCCAAGCACAGGGCGCCGACTGTGTCAGGGCCTTCTGCTAGAATAACTTCTTCAATCGCGTTGGCGGCGGCGATACCATATTCTTCACCGGACAAATCCCACTGGGCGCGGTATTCTAGGCAGTGCGGAACACGGACGAAACCGGGTGTATATGGTCCGTACTGTGCATTGCGTTCGTCTTGGCCGCCAGCGGACAGGCAAGTGATTGTTGTGCCATGATAATCACGTTCACGGTACAGCACTTTGTGCTTTTTGCCGCCATACCGTTTTTGGGCGATTTGGCGAACCATTTTGAACGCCTTTTCGTTCGCCTCAGAACCTGAGTTACAGTAATAAACGCGGCTCAGGCCAGGCATTTTTGTAATCAGTTTTTCAGCAAACAGGGCGCCAGGAATTGATCCGGCTGAGCCCGCAAAATAATTCAACTTGATCAACTGATCCCGAACGGCGTTGGCGATGCTTTCGCGGCCATAGCCAACGTTGACTGTCCAGACGCCACCAGACACCGCATCGATATGTTCTTTGCCGTGTTGGTCCCACACACGCATACCTTTGCCTTCTACGATGATTCTGGGTTCACCTGTTTCGAAAGCTTTGTGTTGCATCAAGTGATGCCATACATTTGCGCGGTCTGCGTCGACCACATGTGATAAGTCGTTTTCGCGAAGCATTGTGTTCATTTTTCAGGGTCCTTGTATACCGATCGCGTGCCTGCGCCGGCCAGCGATGAATCTGTAAACCTTTGTTTGGCGATTTTACGACTTTTTATAGGGCCAGTTTGGTAAATGAATTATATCCAGAAAGTCGGCGGAAATCGCGAAAAATGGTCGCTTTGTCCGGCTAAAGTTATGATTTAATTTTAAAATAAGATTTGGTTGGTTGATTAAGTTTTAGGCAAAATATCACCCAAATAAAATTTTTTCACAAAAAAACATTGATCGGAATCGCGATATGGGGTCGGATTGGGTAGGCTGAAACCCAGCCGCAATAATCTGGCCGTAACAGGCACGGGCCCCGAACAGAGGGCAAACCATGGGAGCGTATATATGAAAATTACGAAAAAAATTCTATCCACCACAGCAGCCGCCGCACTGATGATGTCAGCGGGCGCAGCCTCGGCGATGGATGAAATTACTGTTGCATACTTTCTAGAGTGGCCGATGCCGTTCGAGTACGCAAAGCAAATGGGCACATACGAAAAAGAGATGGGCGTAAAAGTGAACTGGGTCAGCTTTGACACCGGTACAGCAATGAGCGCGGCAATGGCATCCGGCGATGTCCATATTTCTGTTAGCCAAGGTGTGCCACCATTCGTGGTTGCCGCAAGCGCTGGCCAAGATTTGCAAATCATCGACGTTGCTGTGTCTTACTCAGACAACGATAACTGCGTTGTTTCCTCTGCTTTGGAAATCGACAAAGACAGCGCTGGCGAATTGGCAGGCAAGAAAGTTGCCGTTCCTTTGGGTACTGCCGCACACTATGGTTTCCTAAAGCAAATGGACCATTTCGGTGTTGCATTGGACAGCCTAGAGGTTGTTGACATGGCACCAGCAGAAGGCGCAGCCGCGCTGGCACAGGGTTCTGTCGACATGTCATGTGGCTGGGGTGGTGCGTTGCGCCGCATGAAAGAGCACGGCAACGTTCTGTTGACAGGCGCCGAGAAAGAAGAGCTGGGCATCCTAGTGTTTGACGTAACATCTGCACCTGCGAATGTTGTTGCTGAAAACGCGGATCTGGTTGCTAAATTCCTGAAAGTGACCGCAGATGCGAATGCAATGTGGAACGCAGGCGGCGACCAAGCTGCGGCAATGATCCCAGTGATCGCCAAAGACGCCGGTATGGACGAAGCATCCACAGCTGAAACAATGGCCACATTCGTATTCCCATCTGTTGATGAACAGATGACTGCGAAATGGCTGGGCGGCGGCGCGCAGAACTTTATGAAAGGTGTTGCAGACGTGTTTGTGAACGCGGGCAGCATCGACAGCGCATTGGACAGCTATGTTGGCAATGTAAATACAGGCCCACTGGCAGCAGCCAAAGGCATGTAATCTTGCTATCGTGGACCGCATTTGATGCGGTCCACTTTCCCTTTTCACCTACAATCTAACGAAAGAAAGGCAGCCATGTCGGGACTGTCCATTCAAAATATCTCTATGCGGTTTGACCTGCCAAACGGTTCGTCTGTGCAGGCATTAAAAAACGTGTCGCTTGATCTAAAGAAAGGCGACTTAATGTCTGTGCTGGGGCCATCGGGCTGCGGGAAAACAACGTTGCTAAATATCGTTGCAGGTTTCTTGGCTCCGACCGAAGGTCAGATTGTGCTAAATGATCATGTGGTCAAAGGACCAGATGCTGAACGTGGCATGGTGTTCCAACAAGGTGCGTTGTTCGAATGGATGAACGTACGCGAAAACGTTGGATTTGGCCCCCGTATGAAGGGAATGCCAAAGGCCGAAATGAATGAAACCGTTGACCATCTGTTAGATGTGGTTGGTCTGCGTGATTTTAAAGAAAAGGCAGTTTATGAACTGTCTGGCGGGATGCAGCAGCGCGTGGCACTGGCCCGTTGCTTGGCAAATGATCCTGACGTGATTTTAATGGATGAACCGCTGGGTGCGCTGGATGCGCTGACCCGCGAAAAAATGCAGTCTTTGGTTCTGAAACTGTGGAAAGAGACTGGCAAGACAATCATCCTGATCACCCACTCGGTCGAAGAGGCCTTGTTGCTGGGTGAACGGTTGCTGGTCATGGCGCCACGGCCCGGTCGAATTCATCGTGAATATCGTCTGCCATTCGCAGACTTGGGCGTAAACGCCGACCTACGCGAAGTGAAAAAACACCCCGATTACGCCAAAACACGCGAAGAAATTTTGTCGATGATCTGGGATATGGAAGAAGAAATTATGGGCCGTCAGGAGGAGCAAGCATGAGCGTGATTGTTCAATTGTTCGACGAACTGGTCACAGTTCTGCAAACGATGTTGCAAATCCTGCCATATTTGGTGGGTTATGTCGCATTGATCATGGCAACCACGGTGATTTGGCGCGTGGTCAAACGGTTTTTGACGCCGAAATCTGATTTTGGATCGTTGAAAACAGTCACATTTGGCGACGCAAGTGCGGTGACATCAAATATGGCGGCATCGGTCATTTCTGTGGTGTTCATTTTCTTGGTCTGGGGTTCGTTTACTGGGTCAAAATTGGTGCCCAGTTTCATGCACATGCCCGGTGCGTTCCAAGGTGACGTGACCTTTAGCTATGACATCGAATTGCCCGACGGATCGACCACTTCGGCGCAGGCCAAGGTTGTTGTTTTCCCCAGTGGAACAGATGCGCCAACGGTTGACATTGCTGCTGGCGATGGTGTTGCCAAAAATGACGCGATTGCGATCCAATCCTATCGCAACAAATTGTTGGTTTGGGATAAAAACGATGAATTCGATCGCAAAGCTGGCGCGCGCATCATCGCTATCGAAGGCCAACCTGTCACCGAAGGCGGCGAGGTTGCGCTAGAGAACCTGCGTGTTGCGGTCACACCCAAGGGCACGCTGAACATTGAGCCGCACAAAGGCGTTCAGATGGAAAAAATCTGGCTACCCGCGCCAGAGGATGTTGTTACCCGTTTGATTGAAATTGGATCTGAAGGGTTCAAAAATATCACTCTTGCGGAACATCTTTCGTTCTCATTGTTCCGTGTTGTGGTCGGATTTATCATTGGGGCAGCCGTGGGTATTCCGCTGGGATATGCTATGGGCTTGTCTGATTGGTTCCGCGGTTGGTTCGATCCGATTGTTGAATTCATGCGCCCCGTGCCGCCCTTGGCGCTGATCCCGCTGGTGATTATCTGGGCCGGTATTGGCGAGGTGGGCAAAATCATCTTGTTGTTCTTGGCGGCTTTGTGGATCATGGCGATTGCTGCACGCTCGGGTGTATCCGGTGTGCGCATTTCCAAGGTGCATGCAGCTTATTCACTGGGGGCCAGCAAATGGCAGGTGATGCGTCACGTAATCATTCCAAACAGTCTGCCCGAAATCTTTACCGGTGCGCGGGTTGCTATGGGGGTCTGTTGGGGCACCGTGGTTGCAGCCGAATTGGTGGCCGCTGAAAAAGGTGTCGGCATGATGATCATGGTCGCCGCGAAGTTCCAGCAAACAGATATCGTTATTCTGGGGATCGTTGTGATCGGGATTGTCGGCTTGGCGATTGATCTGTTGGTCCGTTGGGTCGAACGCGTCATGGTCCCATGGAAAGGTCGCGGATAATCATCCCAACATAGACAACTGAAACATTGAACGGCCCCTAGTAGGGGCCGTTTTTCGTTGTGTTTCGGCACCCATAAAAAAACCCCACCACAATGAATGGGCGGGGTTTTCAATGACTACGCTTGATGGCCTAGCTAATGGCAGCGGCTTTCACATCCTCGTCGATAAAGGGGATGTATTGTTCAAAGTTGTCCGCAAACATCTGTACCAATTTTTGGGCCTGTGCGTCATAGGCGTCTGCATCGGCCCATGTGCTGCGCGGGTCTAACAGGGTGCTATCAACCCCATCGACAGCGACTGGCACGTCAAATCCAAAATTTGGATCCTTGCGGAATTTGGCCTCGGCCAAGCTGCCGTCTAGCGCTGCGGTCAACAGGGCGCGCGTTGCCTTGATCGGCATGCGTGATCCTGTGCCATAGGCACCACCGGTCCAACCAGTGTTGACCAACCAACAGGTTGCCCCATGTTTCGCAATTTTGTCACGCAACAGGTTGCCATATTCCTCGGGCCGGCGTGGCATAAAGGGCGCGCCAAAGCAGGTTGAAAATGTGGGTTCTGGTTCGGTCACGCCACGTTCTGTTCCTGCCACCTTGGATGTAAATCCAGATAGGAAATGGTACATGGCCTGCGCAGGGGTCAAGCGTGAAATGGGGGGTAAAACGCCAAATGCGTCACATGTCAGCATGATGATGTTTTTGGGATGGCCACCCAGTGCCGTGTCAGATGCGTTGGAAATATAGTCCAGCGGATAGGCGCAGCGCATATTTGCAGTCAGGCTATCGTCGTTGAAATCCAAATCCAGCGTTTCAGGGTCGAACACCATGTTTTCAATGACAGTGCCGAATTTTTGCGTTGTTGCGTAAATTTCTGGCTCGGCCTCGGCATTTAGGTTGATGGTTTTGGCGTAACAGCCACCTTCGAAATTGAAGGTACCGCGATCGGACCAGCCATGTTCATCGTCCCCAATCAAAACCCGTGCGGGATCGGCGGATAATGTTGTTTTCCCTGTTCCTGACAGGCCAAAGAAAACGGCCGTATCAACTGGGTTGCCAACCGCATGGTTTGCGGAACAATGCATCGGCATGATGCCCTGTTCAGGCAGCAAGTAGTTCAGCAAAGTGAATACAGATTTTTTGTTTTCGCCGGCGTATTCCGTACCGCCGATCAAAATCATTTTGCGGTCAAAATTCATCGCGATGACGGTTTCACTGCGGCAGTTGTGTTTTTCAGGGTTCGCTTGGAACGTTGGGCAGTTGATCACAGTGAAATCCGCCAAAAACGTATCGACCTGATCGCGGGTAGGGCGGCGCAGCAGGTGCCGGATGAACAGGCTGTGCCATGCCAGTTCTGTAATCATACGAACATTGATCGATTGTTCGGGGTCTGCCCCGCCAACCAAGTCTTGGACAAAGTAATCTTTGCCCTGCATATGGGCGATCATATCGGTGTAGAGCGCGTCAAATCCTTCGGGTGACATGGCGGCATTGTTTTCCCACCAGATTTTGTCAGCAACCG
>Ga0255752_10002677_pt1 | contig 19206 bp, 20 predicted proteins | sample 011ome_25_FD_179952 | JGI IMG/M metagenome (GOLD analysis project Ga0255752, IMG submission 179952) | Coastal salt marsh microbial communities from the Groves Creek Marsh, Skidaway Island, Georgia - 011512CT metaG (version 2) | ecosystem: Environmental > Aquatic > Marine > Intertidal zone >... | reverse complement strand
TAAAATTTTGAATTTTAAATTTTTAAAGTTTTCATCATTTACTTTTTGTTTTCAATATATTTAACAGCCTTATTGATTCCTCTTTTTATCTTGTCAATGTTTTTTTTATTTTTCTTGATAAACTTTTTAATCTTCACAGCTGTTTTGTGAAGACTCTTTGCCTTCTTTACTCCTCTTTTCATCTTTTTCCAAAATTTGCTCATTTTTATTTAATTTTTGTTTGCTTGTGTAAAAAATTACTTATTGATAAATAATATATTTGAAATTGTGATCTGTTCAAAAAATATTTTCATATTGTTTATCCAAAAATTGTTTGAGTCTTATAATTTTGTCTTTTTCAATGTCGATTAGATACTTTGTTATAGTTAAATTTTTATCCGAGGGTATTTGATTCTTCAATTTATTCAAATGAATTGAGCAGAGTTTTTTATTTTTATCTTTAAGCAAAGCGCATAATCTAACTTCCTTAGCATGAAGAACAATTGCATGACATTGTTTTTCTTTATCTCCCTTTTTGTTAGTAATTTTATGATCTCCTATATCCGTTACATGTAAAAAATTTTTTTGGTATATCACTTTATTACTCTCAATTAGGGTTTTTATACCGTTAATAATATTATTCCGTTTTTCTTTTTTTGTCTTTTGTTCATCTGTCAGATTTTCCTCATCTGTCAGATTTTCCTCATCTTTTTCTGACACTGCCGTGCTATTGTCATCACCCTTATCGTCATCCACTAATTTCTCTGCATCGTCTTTTTCATTTTCTTTATCCTCTACCACATCTTTTGCCTCTGGCACTAAATCCTCTGCCTTAACCTCTGCCTCAGTCTCTGCCTCAGTCTCTGCCCCAGCCTCTGACACTAAGTTCTCTGATATTGAATCTTGCCCTTGCTCTTGATCCGCCCCTAACTCATCATAGCTCAATAGCCCTGTGGGCTTTACTACAGCCGTGGATAATTCCACGGACTGAGAGTTGAATGTTCCCTCGCCAACATCATCCCCAAACTGAATAGGAGGAAGAGGACGAGAAGAAGGAGAAGAAGAAGGAGAAGAAGAAGAAGGAGGAGGAGGAGAAAGAGGAGGAGGAGAAGAAGGAGGTTGTTCATTAAAAAGCCAGCCAGCATCATTAAATTCATCTTTATCAGATTCATACGTATACTCATCTGATTCACTTTCATCTTTTGTTTGTACATCACTGACATCTTGTTGTTCATCAGCGGTAACACCACCATCCGAATCAGATTCATACGTATAGTCAACTGATTCACTTTCATCTTTTGTTTGTACATCACTGACATCTTGTTGTTCATCAGCGGTAACACCACCATCCGAATCAGTAGAGTCGGACTCATTCATAGTACTTGCTTCTCCAGGCTCTTTATTAAACATTTCCACATTGAATTCGTTTTCAGTACGGTTATATAAAAATTTCGGTAGATGGCTAATATCACGAGGTGCTATCAAAAGTCGTTTAGATCTATTAGTTTCATTCTGAAAAATTTTTCTTTTTCTTGATACAACTCTGTCGATTACTGTTTTTCTCTGTCCTAAATTACGATCTCGAGCTCGGTTAAACAGGAGGAGTTCCTGAAACTCCCGCTGCATTTTCTTTTTCTACTTCTTCTTCTGCTGGTTTTGCAGAAATACAAGTATTGAGTGATGGATTAATTTTATTTATGTTTTTATTTTTCCACTGCTGACCGTTTATTACTTTGACATCTAAATTTTTTATGGGAAGTACTAATTTTTTTCGATTGATCATATATACTTGTACATCCTTCAACCCAACTCTCTCAAAGGACGCTAGTTCAAAACAGGTATTTTTTTTCAAACCATAAACCATTACGTGTGTCTTTGGCATGGGTCGATCAAATTCATATTGCTGCCATTCTTCCATTTTCAAAACTTCATCAACGGAATTAATTCTTTTTATCAATTTTGATAATTTTAAATAATTTGTCGAATGTGACAAATCTTTAAAGTAGGCCAATAAAATCGATTTGATTGCAGCTTCCTTCATATTTGATGCGGATATTTTTTCATCGTGGATGTCTGTGTAGAAGAGAACCATTTTTTGATACAAGTCAGTTTGAAATTATGATTTAAATACTCCTTTCAACGTTGGGGAAGGTATCATATAGCCCATTATACTCGTTACAATACTCAAATAAACCTGCTGTTTTTCGTTGTCCTTATGCAGAATTAATTGAATCATACTAAATATCAATATACAAAAGATAAATATCATTCGAATGATAAAATCAAAACAATCTTTATCTATATTTCCGCAACATGACTCATATCTTGCTCGCATGCTTGGGGTATGCCAAAGTTTGTCTCTGTCTTTGTTCGATTTTTCTTCCATTGCTTACAACAATATCTCCATTTGAATTTATGAACAAAAATTCTTTAATTGATTTTGGTAGATTGAATGCTGGTTGTTTTCTTTTTACTTTTTCCTCGTTTCTTGGTTTTTCTTTTCTTTCTTGTTTGGCGACCATGTTTTACTGTTGGGTATGCTTCAATTGTGGGCATGTATACTTTTCGATTGATTTGATTATGTTTTGCTATCCAATTGCCTACATATTCTTTCGGTAGCAAACTATCAATTTCCTCCATCGTGGGTTGATCCGTCTTTTCTTCATTTGAATTCTCCATGATTTAAAGAAAACTTTTTAATTTAAATTATGATAATATCGACGGAGATTACATAATCTAATATACTTTTCTTGCTCTTTCTTTGTCATGTTTTCCACCACTGCTCGACGGAATTCTTGTTGAGAAGGAATCGCGTTATTATGATACAAATACGTCATAGTAGGTAAATGTGATATTGAATATGCGGAAGATTCCAAAAATTCTCGTCGATCTTCCAAACTGAGCCAATGAAGATAATCGTAATCATCGCTTGAATCTAGCCATAACAGTATGCCTATCATTTTACCTGAAAAAAAATGTTGTTGTTTTTTTTTCAGTAAGTCTTATTTTATTGTTTGCTTTTCTTGATCTTTTCCTCATTTACACGAGTAGGTCTTATTCTTTTGAGATTATTTTTCTTTCGTCGATTAATTTTTCTTCGCATAGCTGCTTCCATAACTTCTTTATTATCTAGCCATATAATAACACTTTCTTCAGAAGTATCGGATTCTATACCTTCGTCAGAATCGGTTAAGCTCTCCGTTTCTTCATTTTGTCTATTTCCAGTGAAAAGCGCTTGCCGAATGTATAAGTCTCTTGATAGTTCATACATTCGTAAAGAATAATATGCTTCCATTTGATGTCGCCACCATATAACGCATGAGTAACATGAACAATCCAGGGTGGGAAGTAAAATTTCTTGACTCATGCTTCAGGAAATAATAAAATAATGTTTGAGTGAAAAGAACGAAAACGTGTGATCAAACGCAATTGCAACATTCCGTATGATTAAATTGAATTTTCTTCTGTAAACATTTTTAGCGGGAAATTTGAATTTTTAAACCGTGAATCACTTGATTTTAAGGCGGGAAAGTGTAAAAAAATGTGAATTTGATTTTTTTTTCAATTAGACCACACAATTCCGTAATTGATACAATGGGTGAAGCTTCCTTGCAGTTATCCGATGCGCCGGAGATGTCCTTGATATCGGACGAGCTAATTAATCAAGTAATGGAACGGACAATAACCTATGGAAAATATAAAGGAAGTAAGACCTATTTTGATATCCTCAATGAAGATCCAGACTATTTCATCTGGATAACTAACAAAATGATTGAAAGCAAGTTAGAGGAAACCAAGACGTTTTCTGTCTTTTCGCTGATGGTTCGCATGCGTATTCCTATCGACAAAACTCGCGATGTTCTACCTTATGGGAAATATAAAGGAAAAACGTACCAATGGCTCCTGTCGAATAAAACGCAATATTTTACATGGCTATTGGATCAGAAGAAAAAGGAAAAGCCCTTTGACAATGAAACGCGATATATGAAGTATTTAATGGAAAAACATTAAGTAATGTTTATTAAATCATCTAAATTTGCATATAATATTTTTCGGGAACAGTTTTGTCCTTTATCAATTTCATAATTCAAAGGAATTACATGGATATATTCTATGAAAAATTGATCGGCTATTTTTTTTTCTTTTTTTGTTTTTTTTTCAAACCAGAGACACCAACTACAATGTTTCCTTTCCTGCTTTTCCATCCTTTTTGAATACGTCGTCTTCTTGAATTATAATGATGTTTTTTTCGATATTGTTTGCAAGACATGGTAGTTTTTTGTAATAAAAAAATGAATTCATAATTTAAAAAAGTTGTATACCGCAAGTGAGTGAAGTATGAGAATAAGCGGTAGAAGAACTTCACAAAGAATTGGTTATAATAATGATGGAACACGAAGAAGAGGAAGAGGAAGAGGAAGAGGAAGAGGAAGAGGAAGAGGAGGAAGAGGAAGACAAATAAAAGCTGATAAATTCCGTCCTTTAAATGATCGTATGTATGAAAAACCTCGAATGGAGCAATATATGTTGGTTCGAAAGGAATTAAATAGATTATACGGCATAAAAGCCATGAGAGTTCGATTAAGTGAGCTACGAGATCAAACTCTGCAGCGAGTTTCGGGAAATCAAAACAGTATAAAGAACGTAATGCGAATGTTTGATCAAAACGCAAGAAATTTGGAATTACAACGTATTCGACATGAAAAGAATCTTAATTGGTTAATGCATAATCCACAAGGAAGATTTACTAAAAATATCATGAGAAGATAACTCGAATAAAAAAAAATCACTTTTTTTAAAAAAAATTAAATTTTATAGGATGAATAACATCATAGATCTTACAGAGGAAGAACCGCCAGCGCCACGTCGACATGTCATAGATCTTACAGAGGAAGAGCCGCCAGCGCCACGTCGACATGTCATAGATCTTTCAGGGGACGAACCGCCAGCGCAACGTCAGCGAACACAAGCCGCCACCGCGGAGGCTCACCCTTGGCGCAGACGTAACCGAGCCCCTGCCCCCGTTGTGGCCCCAGCCCCCGGTCAACAAATCTCTTATGTTCCAAGAGGACAAGAAATACCGAATCATCTTTTTAATTTGATTACTCAAGCGATTAGGACGGGACAAGAAACGAGGGAGCAAAAGCAAGCGATGCAAGAAAATATGCACCTAAGTATGCGAGAAAATATGATTGAATTGAAACAAGAAATCGATGAAGCAAACGAAGGTAAAGTTGCATTATACTTTTCATTGATGAATGACACTCAAGGAAAAAGAATACAACTTGTCTTGATTGGAGAAATGATTAAACCAAATGAGTATAGGGAGATAGAAGGTAGCAGAATATTCAACGGACAAAATGTAAAAATTTTTGAAGATAGAAGATTGGATGAAGTTGCAGAAGCATTTTTTATTAGAGAATCCGTCTTTCGTAGAGTGGCTCTTTGTAGTCCTACTAATAATCTTGAAGAGACTAACGGATTACTTGCCTATGCACGACATCAAATACTCGAGAATGAGCGAAATTGTTCTATTGATTATTTGGCTTGTATACGACGCGATAAAATACTTCTGACTAGTTTTTTGATTTATAAAAAAGGATTGAATTATGATAATCAATACACCAGAAATTGGCTTCTTAACGAATACTCAGTTGATTTTGGATATCATGATGACGACGACATAAAAGAAAAGCCTAATCACCCTACATTAATCAGATTAAATCAAATTTTAAGAAATTATTTTAGTCTGTTTAGAACGGATCAACAGAAAATCTACTTTGTTCGAGCAATTTGTTCGTACAATAATCGTCTAGCAACTAACCCTGATGACGCAAATAACCCTGATGACGCAAATAGAATTTTTAGACGAACAATTAGTAAAGGAGGAGCAATACTTATGAAAAAATTGATATTAAGAGCACAAGAAGAAAATGCACATATTTTACTGTATTCCGTGAATACGGCTCGTCCCACATATAGAAAATATGGATTCATAGATTTGATGACTCACCCTGATTTCAATATTACTGATGATCCTGTTGATCCTGTTAACAACAGAGTGCTATATAATCCTATTGATCCTATGCTTGAGTCCGTACAACATTTTTATGAGGAAGAGTTTAAACCAGCTGTGTTTACATATCATTCCAACTTTAATTCTTTTAATCCTGGACCAATTGACTTTAGGTTTAGGTATGTAGAAGATTAATTTGTTTTTTTTTATTACATTTTCTTTTTTTCGTCAAATAAAAATGTAAAGTTATCAGTCATTTGGAAGTATAGATCGTCGATATACAATTGACTTGATTTCAACTGTTTGTCCATCCAGATCAAGACTTCTTTTTCTTCTTCAATCGTTAATTTATGAATCTGCTTTTCCTTTGCTTGGTTTTCCACAAACGCATTTCGGAACGATCTCTTGTTTGACATAAAGAAGAAGAAAAACCTAATATAAAAAAATTAAAGATTACATTTATTAAAATTGTTTTGTGTTAACCACTCACTAAACTCTTTCGGAGTTACTGGAAAATAATTTCCCTCCTCAGTTTCTAATTCTATAGGATGTAACATAGAATATGGTAAATTAGTAGAAAATAATATTTCATTCACATGACTATTCCATTTTTCAGGATGAAATAAAACGTCTTCTTTTTCTTTTTCATTGTCCAAGGTAGACAACATAATTGTATATATATAATTTAACAACCATAAAGGTCTATCACAATCCTTGAATGTTAATTTGCCGGATGGATCTGTTCTTTTTAATGGCCAAGGATATGTTTCCATCTGCAATACAATGGAATCCCGACCGTGATAACGAACAAATATAGGAGCCACTTCTTCTACCGTCAATTCTTCATTCCATTTTTTGAAGGAGAAATATGTTTGTCGCAAACCTCTCTCATGACGTTTTATCCATTCTTCACACAACTTACGATGTAGATTAAAATATGGGTCAAATAAATTTTTTTTTTTGTATTTTACCATGTGATGAAAAAATATCGAGTTTTCATCAGGCAATTTCATACATTGGGAAGCATGAAAACTTATTTTATTAAAATTGTTTGGTAAATCCATCGATAATTCCGTTTGATGAAAAATTGGATAATCATTTGAAAACATCGTAGGGTTATCAATCTCATCCACAAAGGCAGGCATGTACGGTATTTTTAATTCCACCGCTGTGTCTTCCTGTTCTTCTTCTTCTTCTTCAATTTGCTTTAACTTGTATTCATCAGGCATCCATGCTTCGGTTGGGTCGTCTTCCAAGAAAGAATTGACGTTAGAAGTATTAGACATATACTCGTTGAATTCAGCATCCGTCATAGATTCCATGTCTTGAGGAAATAAATGAGATGATGGTATGTTTTTTGCTTTCTTATTTTGAGGTGAATCCATGGAAGACTTAAAAGGTTCAATCTTTCCATTGCGTATACTGAAGCTTTTCGTCATTTTCTTCATGCTTCTGACGAATAGATGAGATTGTGGCTGCGCAAATAGTAAAATTTAATGCGTGACTTGTACGGAATTTTTTCCCTCCAAAAATTTAAAAAAAAGAGCGGGAAATTCAATTTTTGAGTGATGTTTACGCTATTTTTTTTCAAAAATTCAAAAAAAGTTATAATAAAAAATTGATAAGCGGATCACTTCTTCAAATGCCTACGCAAAGACGATCGAACAGACTGCGAAGATCTCAATCAGAGACAGGTAACATCCTTCATTTTTCGGTCTGACAAAGTTAGTTAGCAAATATACATATACATATACATATATGTATAAAATTTATTAACACACTTTATTAGCACTTCGTGGTCAGCGAAGAGCGGAAAAGCGAGAAATTATTAATAATGTGAAGGTTCTTCTTCAAAGAGGTATATTTTGTTTTCTTTTATCATTTTTTTTTGTTGAAATAAATTTACAATGGAAATATCTTTAATAAAGAAAAAAAAATAACATTTAAATAGGAACAAGAAGGGATATCACTGCTATAGGACGACTAATAAACATCAATCTTCTACCACCTTCACTTCGAAATAAATACAATCGAATAAGACGTCAACTATATCCCTCCCAAGCCCAAGCCCAAGCCCAAGCCCAAGCCCAAGAACAAGCCCAACAGCAAGAACAACAACCATTCGATGCTGGTGATCAACCCGACATAGAAGAACAGCATGGACAACCACAAGAATTGGATGAAAAAGCTAATCAATCTTTGGCTATTTATCGAATGGATGGAAATACGTTACTAGTAGATGGTTACCCAGTGAGAACAGATAATGTTTCTTTGACACAACAAATAGTGAATATATTGCAAAGCGTCAATGTACCTCAAGAAGTCAATCTTTCAATTATTCCACTGACCAATGGTACGTACATATCTCCTACCAATATCAATTTAAGGGATTATTACATGGGTAATCCTATTAGCAGAGCTGCTAGTGAAGCCATGACCAGCATGATAGACAGAGTTTTCGCCCAACTAGCAAATGCCACAACCTATATAAATGAAATGACGGAATATTTAGAAAATTTACTTCAAAGTATACGTCCACTACATCAAAATATTAATACGTTTGAATGGGATGCTATTGCAAACATACAATTGATAAAACTAAGACAATACATAAGAGACAAATTTCAACAATGGATTGATGTACAGGCGTTTCAAGTCAGGGAAAACGTACAACGAAGAATACCCAATACTTTGTTTTTTGAAAGTCAGCGAAACAAAAATAAGATATCTAAGAATGTACGAAAGATTGAACAATTTCTACGTATGATTACTTATTTTTCAAAATACTTGACAAAACAAAAAAACAGAAAAATGTTATTTCTTGCAAGTGCTCAAGGAAGTCAACATATATTTGGTGTTGAAATTTATCATCAATTACATGATTTACATGAACCTTCCTACTCATTGCCAAATGATACGTTAACGCGTTATGTATTTGGAGGATTAGTTAATGGTCGAGTAAATTCCTTGTATTATCTTGACCATATTGATACTATTCGTCTACAGTTAGCAATCTCAAGTAATTTGAATTTACAATCTATGCTATATAATAATTTGAATGCCTTGGATAATTATTTCACAGATAATTATCTTTTTCCACTGCCTGTTGAAATGGTAGGCGTGCAAAGTAGAGTTGTTCTACGACTTAAAATTTGGGCGCGAAGAAAACAAGGCGAAGATCAGCCATGGAAGCAATATCTGTTTGATGAAAATAGTCATAATGTTTATTCTATGAACATAACCAATGAAGCAAATCCATATGTAAGCGCATTGAGAAATTTTGCAGACAGATTCCAAAATTTAAACTTGGAAAGTCTACCGCTTCAACAATTTGCCAATGCAAATGGAGAAGATTACTCCACCGATTTCAGCGAATTATTAAGTGCTCATCATGTTCGACTAGAATTATGGATTCAACTCATACATCGTATACAAGGTGGGTGTGATATCAAACACAATCATCGTGCTGTTGTCAAAAATGATGATTCCGGTATTGAATTACATATTGAGAGTATGGTTAGTAGATCCAATAATTGCGGTATTCAATTGTTTATACGTTTTTACAAAGATCTCATTAGACAAATGAAAATTAAGTCAGAAGACATTCCCTATGAATTCATTCAATACACGAAAAAACAAGCAAAAAGTTTGAAAAGAGAAATTTTTCCAAATTATAGTCCAAATCAATCACTCAGCTTAGAAGATTTGGATGAGTTATGTGAATATTTTAAAACAGATATAACTGTTTATAGTAATGAATTTGACATTGTGAAAAATACCTCTTTTTTATTCCAATGTCGTTTGTTTGTTTATTACGATAGGAAAAATCAACATTATTGGTATGTAAAAAATATCAAATGCAAAACACCTCTAACCTGCAATACCTGCTTTGCCCAATACGTTTGTAATCATGTTTGTATAGAACAAAATAAAATTGAACAAATAGAAGAAGAAAGAAAAAAATGTGTTGATATGTATGTGGAAATGAAAATGGAAATGGAAATGGATGATGGTTGTAATCAGGAAGAAAAAGAATATTTTCCGAAAGAAAGTTATGATATCTTGGATAGTTTATTAGTACGAAAAAAACATGTTCTAATTCACGGTCCAGGAGGAACGGGAAAAACTTCTACTATTCGCTATATAACGAAACGATTGAAAAAATGTGATGTGAACGTTTGTGTTACAGCTATGACCGGTATAGCTGCTACACATATTAATGGAGTTACACTGCATTCAGCCATTCGTTTAGGAATCAACATATTCAAACCTATTGAAGAAGTAGTGAAAAAATGGAAAAAAGATGTTAAATATCTACGCTTTGTTCAAAATTTGCAAATACTTATTATCGATGAAATTAGTATGATGAATGATATCTTATTTCGTCGTCTACATTGTTTTTTGAGTATGATGCGAGATAATAATTTATTGTTTGGAGGTGTTCAGCTTGTTATGAGTGGAGACGTACTTCAATTACCTCCAGTTGCGTCCGTTGGATATCCATCTTTCTTTTTTAGATCGCCTTTGTTTGAGGAAATAGTTTCATATTTAGATATTTTTCACTATACAACTATTTACCGACAAGGAAACCTGTGTTTTCAAAATACCTTGAATAACATTCGCATTGGTCAAGTTGAACGTGAATACATACAATTATTACAATCTCGTTTAACTAGTGAGGAAAAAGAAGATTTTCTTCATTTGTTTGCGAAAAGACATCAGGTGATTAACCATAACAAAAAAATGATTGATCGATTGAGTCGAGGAGATAAAGAAAAATATGTTTTTATTGCCGAAGACAATAATGGAACTATGTTGTTAAATCGTCATAGTTTGATTCCTGAAAAACTAGTGTTAGTGGAAGGTGTTCGAGTTATGATCGTTCGTAATTTACAAGTAGGTCAACATAAAATATTCAATGGAGATCAAGGTGTTTTTTTGGAATACAATCAAAAGATAGATAAAATAAAAATAAGGTTAGATCGAGGATTAACCTTATGGTTGGAAAAATCTGTTTTTTCTCTACCTATGCTACATTTTGACGAACTAGACAAAGTTCCCTCCCGGAAACAATTTCCTATCTTATTAGCTTATGCTATAACGATTCATAAAAGCCAAGGTATGACGCTTCACAATGTAGTTATAGATATTGGAGACAGTGTTTTTGAAACATCCCAAATTTATGTAGCTTTATCTAGAGTTAGTGATATTCAAGGTTTATATTTGAAATCTTTTAGTCCAGATAAGATTAAGGTAAAAAGAGAGGCCTTGCTATTTAATACGTTTGTGGAGAAGAATAACTTTTACAAACAACAAATTCAAAATTCTAAAACATTTTTAAGTTTTGCATCAAACGAATTGAACGTTTTTTTACATACGAATGAATGGATTTCTCATGATTTACATTACAAGAAATTTAATCTTTTGGAAAAAACAGTTTTTTTTGATTTTGAAACGTATGTGGATGAAAAAACTCAAATTTTATATCCTTACTATAATCATCTATTATACTTTGAAAATGGAAAAATTATGCAGTCCACTACGTTTCAATTGGGACGAAACAGTGAAGATGTTGCGAAAAGTTCTTTTGATTGGCTGTTTCGTTTATTGGATAAAGATGATAAATCCTATATTACCAAGTATAAGAAGGGTGGTGTTGCAGGACAATGGTCTCGATACAAACCTATTTATTTATGTGCATACAATGGTTCAAATTTTGATTTTCATTGGTTGTTGAAGTATTTGATTCAAAATGAAGAATATGGTAAACGTTATTCTTCTCACCAAGTATTCAAAGGCTCGAGTCTTATAACGATTAGTTTGTATGATGAGAATCATGGACGAATTGTTTTAAAATCACATGATATATGTAATATTCTAACTTCTTCTTTGGATGAGGCTGTGAAAAGTTTTTGCAATGAAAGTTTGAAAGGAGTATTTCCGCATAAATACATGAACAAAATCCAAGGTCGGATTTCGAAAGAGAATGAAATGGTGGTTTTATCACTAGAAGATTTTTTTGAATCGCATCATGAAAAAGTGAGAGAAATGGAGAAAAGAAAAGAACTTTACTTATCATGTTATGACATTCAAAATGAATTGGAAAAATATGGAAAATCTGATGTTCTTATCATGGTCAAATTATATAAAAGTGTGGATGAATTATGTCGCAATGTATTGAAAACAAATATTTTTACCTTCAATACGGCAAGTGCCATGACGAGATGGGGGTTTATGATCAATTTACCGAAAAACGGTATTTTACAACGAAAAAAAAAATGTATTATCACCAAAATCAATTCATGGAATGCTATCGATGAGGAAAAAATTCGTAAAGCAGTGTATGCTGGGAAAACATTACCACGTATTGTTCAATTTTCATCTTCTGAAGTTACTCATCATGACGATTTGAAATCAACTTCTTACGAGGAAATTGACAATGATTATTATGTTTATTTGGACGCGAGTGGATTTTATGCTTCTGTTATGCTAAATTATAAGTATCCGGTAGGTCCTTACCGCTACCTCACCCAAAAAAATATGGAGGATCGAATGGATTTATATTATTTGAAAACTAGTTATTCATCCATAAGTCGACTTCAATCTACTCACGATGATTCAACGCTTCCATTTTTTATCGGTTATTGTCATATCATTCCCAACGTACATGACATTGAACCTTGTATAGGACGTAGAGATGAAAATAATCGTTTGCATTGGGATAACCAGCCTCGCTGGGGTTGGTATTCTAGCGTGAGTGTTGAATTAGCCATTCGTGCTGGTGGAAAATTGGAGATGATTGAAGAATGCTTTACGTGGAGCGAATCCTGCTACGTGTTTCGAAAATGGATGGAATATACTATTTCTTTGAAAAACAGTTCTGAAGTAGGTAAAAAGAAACTAGGGAAGTTATTGGGAAATGGAACGTATGGGATAAATTTACAACGTTTGTATACGGATGTTATAAAAATAGTCAAAAACCGAGATCAATTGAATGATTTTCATCAAAAATATCAATGGACGGATGTGTTTCCCTCCGAAACAAATCTGATTATGAAAGGAAATCCATTTGTGAATGAAACTATCTGTTCCGGACATCCAGTTCATTTAGGTGTTTTTATTTTAGACTATACCAAAAAAATTATTCATGAAATCACCGAGGCAGCGAATCCTTACCGTTACAGCGGAAATTACAAAAGTATAGTCAATCAGCCTTTATACGGAGATACCGATTCATTAGTTTTTCATGCATCTCAACTTAGAAGAATATATCATTTAATCGGTAAAAACAATGGGCAGTGGGGTGATGAAATATATGATAAATGGGGTGTAGATAATTTCGCCAAAATTACTCACTGGATTGGTCCTCAACCCAAAATGTATTCCTTTTACGCCAAATTACCCGATGAAAAAGTTTATACTAAATTGAAATGTAAAGGTATTCCGCAAAACGATATAAGTTTTGTTCATGAAGGGAAAGAAATGAAAAAAATGACATTTGATGTATTGCAGCAATTAGTGAAAGAAGAACAAAAATTAGAAATACATATGCATAATAGACTTAAGAAATTATCATATCGATTAAGCAAGTTAGATAAAATGAAAGATGTAAAAGCATTTTCAATTCGTTCCGAAAAAATATCACGTACATTATTTCAATCTCAATGGAAAGGTCGACGTTTTTTATCAGAAGTGGAAACTTTAAAATTGGAAATGGAAAGGTTTAAAAATATGGAAAGTTTTCCCGGAAATTATTTTGGATACACTGTACCTAATGGATGGAAAATGCAGGAGAGTTGAATTGATTACAAACTTGAAAATAAAATAATGACTCATTATCTTGAAAACAAAATGTTGGTACAAGCTCAAACCTCATTAAATTCCGCATGTCCAGTGAATCTTCTTTGTCCGGATGATTTTCCTCAAAAAGCAAAATTGCCTTCTGGATCGGAAGAAATGATGAATTATTTGTATAAGACATTTAAACAATACAAAAATCCGGAGAAAGATCGATTAATAGAAGTTTCGGTTCGAACTTACCCGTCGGAAGATAAATATGAGATAGTGGAAGTGGGAGTCGACGAGAAAAAAGAAGAAGTTGATGTGAAAGTGGAAGTCGAAGAGAAAAAAGAAGCAGTTGAAGTGAAAGCTGTAGAGGATGACGGTAGTCAACCAACTATTTCTGATTCATTTAAAAATCTTTCACTTACAGAGACAAAAAAGAAAATCAGAAGAAGGAGACGGAATCGAAGAAAAAAATGCCCTTACAAAAAATAAGTAGAGGTAGTGAGAAAAAACAAAAATTCATCCGGGCGCTGAATTCAACAAAAAAAACACAAAGTACTAGTAGTTCTCAAAATAATGCGGAGGAAGTAAATTGCAAAGAAGAAGATAAAAATGAAAGCGAAATTATAGCAGAAGAAGGATTGGATGAAAATCCAATGACAGAGAAAGAAACCCTTTCTAGTGAGGAAAAAGACAATCTGGATTTATCCATTGATCCAATTCACGTGGAACAATCTTCCATTCCATTTCATACAGATCGTCTTCCAAAACCACCTTTTCGACTTTTAATGGTCGCCCAATCGCATTCAGGAAAAACAACGTGTATCATGAACATGATCACCAAAAACAGTATGTATAAAAAGTATTTCAATAATCGTATCCATATATTCTCTAGAAATATTTTAAACGATCCTGCTTTTTTATGTCTGAATGAAGATATTCTTAGTAATTCATGGGATGGTTACCTACCGCATTTACTAGAAGATATTTACAACAAACAAAAACAGAAAACAGAAGAAGAAGGAAAAACAAAAAAAAATGCACAGCTTATTATTTTAGACGATGTTATTTCAGACGTATACAGTAGAAACAAACCAAGTATATTATCCACGATGTTTATGATGTGTCGACATGTAAATATCAGTATTATATTAACTTCTCAACAATACAAATTAATACCAAAACCGATTAGAGTTAATTGTAGTTCCCTCATTTGTTTTCGCATACACAACAATGAAGAAATCAGAAACATATTTAATGAACATGGAGGTATACTAAGCTATAAACAATTTGAAATAATATTGAGATATTGCTGGCAAGGTAAATATGATTTCATGTATTTTGAATTAGCCAATGCTACACCAATGTTTCGTTTTCGACGAAATTTTGAAAAACCAAAAAGTGTGATGGAATTATTATCCAGTTTGTCTATCAACTCCAGTGATAGACGGAAAAGAAAATCAGAACATTTGGATGAAACATAATTCATTATTTCATTTTTCTTTTCCAATTATTCAAAACATTTTGGTAAAAAAAAAATGACTATTTGGAAAGATATTGAAAAAGTCGGTGAAAAAACATTGAAATTAGGTGGTCGCATTGCACATGGAGCAGCAGACGTTACACATTGGGGAGGTTATGCTTTAGAGGCTTTGTCCATACCGGCTATGATGGCGGGCCCTGAAGTTGCAGGGCCTTTATTTTCTTTGGGTGTAGCCATGAATAATGCCGGTGAAATTGCTTCTAAATCAGCAGACGTTTACGATGCAGCCAAGTTTGTTGGTAATACCATCGCCCATAGCGAAGTAGGAAAAAAAATAGGAGACGTATTGCATAAATTTGAAGATCCAAATAAGTATGAATACATTAAACCAATTAGAAACCCCAAAGCTAGACTACATGCTTACAAAGAAGTTTCAAATCAAATCCTTTTACCCAGACCAAATAACCCTATTGCTTTGAAACGTATGAGACATGAAAGTAGATATGAAAACGATGATGAAGAAATTGATGTTCATAGGAAAAAAAGACATCATCATCATCATGCTACTAAACAGCAAACTAAAAAACGACCGAAATCACAAAATTCCAAACTATCTAGTATAAACAGAATATCCGATATTTAATGAACAGGGGTGTCATTGTCAATTAGAATTCATAATTTAATTTTTTTTATTTATCAAACACATTTCGTTAAGTCTGTGAAAAAAAAAAATGGCCTCTTCTATTTTTCATAAAGATCTATTGGTTGTTCCTCCAGAAGCCCAATATCATCCAAAGGGACATTCGGATGATCTCATTGTAAGTCATAGACTAAAGAAAGTTTTTCCTGAAAACACCACACCCGTTGGAGAAAATTCCAGCATCCGTTTTCACATTTATGGAGCGGGACAACATATCGACATGAATTCCGTTCGTCTTTTCTTCAACGTTAGAAGAAACACAACTGCAGCTGAACAAACGACAAATACGGGAAAAGAACAACTTGCAAAGCTTGCTTCTGCTCCTATTCGATTTCAAGAATGGATTGGAAGTTTATTTCGTACAGTAGAAATTCGATTGAACAATCAAACATTGATTTCCAGAATAGATTATCGAAACATTCTTCATCACATTACTGGAATTTATACCATCAATGAAGCATGGAAACAATCTTCAAATGGAGCAAATGAAGGTTATGTCAATCAACTAGCGTATCGTAATTATTTGGGAGAATTAGTACCTGCAAACAGTTTTCAAAAAGCTGTTTTAGCGACTCACGACCAACAGTACTGTATTCAATTCGATTTGGAAAATATTTTCACTACGCAGAAATATGTTCCACTTGATCTGGTTCGTAGTATTGATATTGAATTAATTACAGAATACAACAATAGGGTTCTTGTTCGTGATTTTTGTCAATTAGGCCATAATTATAACTCACAAACAAGTTTTTCTTATCCATTTATTACACATGGTAAAGGCACTGCAGCTACAGATAGTAATATAGAATTGGCTGGTGCAGCAGGTATTGAGTTGAGTCAATATAATTCAAAATCTAAATCGGAGCTAATAACCATAAATGACAACCTTAACGGCGCTGGAGGTTACTATTCGGAAGAAATAGGTAAGGGATATTTGATTAGTGATTACTATTTGACGGCTGATTTTTATCAATTCAGTGATTCATACAGAGCTCAACTTGAACAAACATTGCTTTCAACGGGTATTATTTTTCCTATGAGAGGGTTTATTAATATTTCAGAACAATTAACACCAGGAACTAGACATGAAATTCGTATTAGAAGATCTTTAACAAGCGTGAAAACATTGTTTTTGTCCTTTGAACTAGATTCATTGTCTACGAAGGGTGAATTAGAGGTAAACGGCAGTAAACAATATTTTGCTGATCCTATGTCAACTTTCTTGAGACATAACTTGAAATCATATCAAGTTTTACTTAACGGTGTACCGATTCAAGGCCATAGAATAGATACAAGTTATATAGCACCCGGAGATGCTTATGGATCAACAAAAAATGCAGAACATATTCTGGAAAACAACAAAGCATTTAAAATCCATGGAAATCATGTTATTAGTGGTACCAGCAGTGCTTTTACCAGTAAATTTCAACTAGTTCCTATAGAGGTAAACGACAGTGTATTGCTTGGTGAGTTATGTTTTGAGAGTGCGAATGGTGTTGTATATAGCTCTGCGGCAGGGTTAAAGACTGCACAAACAGATGAAAAATTTGTTATTGGTGTTAATTTGGAAAAATGTAGAACGGTTTCTGGATCGAGTATGCAGGAAATTGTTGTTTTATTTGAATGGGAACAATCCACACCACAGAATCTTCAATTGATGAGCTTCCTTTATTACGATCAGCATTTAGAAATCAGACCTGGATTTGATTTTATTCTTCATGAATAGTTGAGTCATTAAACAATTTACTTTCATTTTTTTTTCTTGCAAGACAACGCATCCACCAAAATGAGAGCTCGGAATAGAAATAGGAATCTAAACATCCGTCAAAATTACTTAAATTCCACAAGAAACCTGAATTCAAATGATATCCGTTTTCCAAGGAGCAAACATTTATTTATCGACTCAAGGGAATCAGTTCGCTTACATGGAAGAGAAAATACATTGAAAATTGGAAAATTTGACGTAATGTTGGATAATCCAATAAGTAATGTGAAAAACATACAAGTCTTACAAGCTACTATACCGGGAACTTTACGAAATTGCATTGATCGTCATATTTATATTAGAGTTGGTGAATTTGACACACTTTTTGAAAAAGCAATTCGTTTAGATGATTTTAATTTTCACTTGAATCAACTTAAAAACATTGAAGTGAAGATCAAAGAACAATTGAATGAAGAATTGTTGGCCGCAAATGTGCCCACTATTAGTGAATTCACAATTACTTATGATACATATTCCGGACATTTTGATGTTAAGATTGCATTTGATGTTGAATTAGAGACTGGTTTTATAATTGATTTTAATCATTATGAAGATGAAAGTAAAAATTTCGGTCCTTTCTTAGGATTGAGTAAAAAACAAAGATGGCTTATGATTGGTAATAATATTGGTCATACATACACGGGTGAGTACATACCCGATATAACTGGATTTGATTATTTGTTTATTCGAACACCAAATATTTCTTTGAATTCAGAATACATCGCTACTGAAACAGATCCCGGAAAAAAAAATAATATTTTAGGAAGATTACCCGTTAATTACGATGGTAATGTAATGACTTTTACACAAGAATGGTTTCATCCACATGAAGTAGATATTAGCAATCTCAGTGAAATTAGATTTGAGTTTTATTTTTATGATGGTAGCAGACCTAATTTTCATCATGAAAATATTAGTTTGTTACTTTACGTTGAGTATATGGAATAATTTTGTAAATCAAAAATTAAAAAGTTTGTTAGTGACGCAATGCCCTCTGTTTTTCATACAACCTCGCATTTATTTCCTTCATCCGTTTTCGTCCAAAGCACCAAAGTAAAATCTTCGGTTTCAGATGATCATGGTAATGGGAAACGTTCATACCTCCATTTGGATGGAACAGAAGGATTTTCGGTGGAAGATAAAACAACACACAAAAAGTTTCGAATAGATACACTTCAGTTATCGACAAATAATACCCCATTGGAATTAGATGAAGGAGAAATAAGTTATCAATCTGATAAGCAAAGATATCAAATCGGTGTAGCTAATACCAGCAGCAATCAAAGTCATTTACCTATTGTAACAACAAGTAAAAATGATTATTACAATGAATTCTTTTCGGAATACAAAGTATATACAGCCGTAAAAACTTTAGAACGATGGGATGAATCCGCTATTTTCTCCTATCTTCTGCAAGATGTTGATGGAAGTGTTGAAATAAGCGACGTAAGAGATATCAATAATCATGTTGTTGCATT
>Ga0255752_10002664_pt1 | contig 19259 bp, 19 predicted proteins | sample 011ome_25_FD_179952 | JGI IMG/M metagenome (GOLD analysis project Ga0255752, IMG submission 179952) | Coastal salt marsh microbial communities from the Groves Creek Marsh, Skidaway Island, Georgia - 011512CT metaG (version 2) | ecosystem: Environmental > Aquatic > Marine > Intertidal zone >... | reverse complement strand
GCTATATAGCTTTTCCCTTTACTACAAACACACTTGGTGCTCAGATACTTACTCAAGATGTTGATGGAGATGCGCTTCCGTTTGATGAAGATGATTTGCATGAGTATAACATTACCAGATATGGCGACATTGTTATTATTTGCCATAATAAGTTTGCGCCTAGAATCCTAACAAGAAAAGCAAGCACGACTCAAAGCGGTCAGTTTGACTTTGAGGTTAGTGTGTTTTCGTTTAGTCAAAGAGCGGATAACAAAGTTACTTTTCAACCTTACTCTACGTTTCAAGATAGCGGTGTTACGCTTGATCCTAGCGCTACTAGCGGCAATGGAATTACTCTTACAACAAGCGCTGCTTACTTTGATACCACAGGCTCACAAACAGGTGGTGATTACTTAGACTCAAAACACGTTGGTACAATTATAAGATACCATGGAGATGAAATAACAATCACCAGCGTTCAGTCTTCTACGCAAGCCACTGGCAATGTGCATGAGACTTTAGATGTAAGACTAAGTGTAGCAAACCCATTGAGAACTACTGATGGCAGCGCAACTGTTGAAGTTACGCATATTAATCACGGCTTTCAAGGCGGTGAGGCCATTGTTATTTCTAATGCAGTAGCTGTTGGCGGTATAAACGCAACGCAAATAAATGGATCAAGAACAATTGATTCTGATATTATAGATGAAAATACTTACAGCTTTACTGCTGGTGCTAATGCAAACGACTCAGAAGATGGTGGTGGTAGCGTACAGATTTCTTCTCATGCACCTAGTCCTAACTTTGACGAGCAGTCTTGGTCTGCTGTTCGTGGCTATCCAGCGGCAGTTACCTTCCATCAGAATAGATTAGTATTTGCTGGCACATTAACAGAACCAGATTCTATTTACTTTAGTAAGATTGGAAGCTTCTTTAACTTCGATGTTGGGGATGCTGCTGATGATGATGCAATACAAGTTACTGCTGCGCTTGGAGAAATAAATCCAATTAGGTATTTGGTTTCTAACCGTGACTTGCAGATCTTTACTGGCTCAGCAGAGCTTTACATACCTACCTTTCAGAACCAACCGCTTACTCCGACTAATCTACAGATACGAAAGCAGACACCATACGGGTGTGAGTTTGTAACTCCCACTCCGATAGACGGTGCGACTTTGTTTGTAGAACGTGGTGGTCGGACGGTTAGGGAGTATTTGTTTACTGACAACGAGAGCGCTTATACTTCTACTGCTATCTCAACAATTGCTAGTCATTTAATTAATAGCCCAATAGATATGGCGGTATCGAACTCAAGCTTTGATACATCTGAAAGCTATGCTGCATTTGTTATGACTGACGGAACAATAGCTTTGTTTAACTCAAACAGGGCTGAGAAGAGAGCGTCTTGGACAAAGGTATCTAGTAACTTTGGATCGTTTGATGCTGTGACTGCACTAGGCAATGTTATCTATGCTACGATCAAAGACTCTGATGGGTATTATTATTATGGTAGCTTTGAAAACACGACAGACTTTGAAATTGGCTTGGATGGCTGGAGAGAGTTTTCTATTACCAGCAATCAGATTGATGTAAGTTCTGTAGCAAATCAACCTTGGGGCAATGGAGATACAGTAACTGTGTTGGCTAAGGATGCTGACGATACACAGCTTTCTCATTTAGGTACGTTTACTATATCTGGGAATGTAATTGATCTGTCGGCTTATTCAGCGTTTAACTATACTACAGCTTACATTGGGTCTGCATTTACCTCTAAGATTATTACCAATCCGATTGATGCCTCTATGGGCAATGGCCCTGCGACTGGTGAGATTAGAGGTCTGACTAACATTGTAGTTGATTTTAAAGACACTAGATCAGCTAAGGTTAATTCAAGACCATTGGTTACTACGTCAGCATTTAGCGGCAAGAAAGAGTTTCGCCTGTTGGGGTATAATCGAACAGCACAGATAACAATAGAACAAGATCATCCATTGCCATTACAGGTTAATGGATTAGTAGCGGAGCTAGTAGTTTAATGCTGGAATTAATTGTAGCAGGTGCAGCTGGATTGTCAGCAGTAGGTCAGATTGCAGCGGGTCAAGCGCAGCAACAAGCTTCTCAGCTAAATGCTTTTCAAATGGAAACTGAAAAGAAGTTAAATAAAACTCAAGCTTTGCAAATGTCTAGGGCTAGGCGAGAAGAATATGACTTGGCAACTTCTGCTAATATAGCTGCATTTGCGGCTGCTGGTCGTGATGTTACTGCTGATATAGGTTTTGCTCAACAGCAAGACAAAAGTGTTCAAGCGTTTCTGCAAAGGCAAAAAGATATTATAGACCAAGATACTTCTCGTATAGATCAGCAAGTACAGTTTGAGAATATGAAGACCTCTATGGCAGCCATGGCTGAAAGACGCCGTGGTCGAAATGCACTAACGGCTTCCTTGTTTAGCGCTATTGGAACAGTGGGTCAGGGCATTTATCAATATGAAACAGTAAGGACTTAATAATGGCTGTAATTAGACAAAGAACTCAAGTCTTTAATCAGCCTGTTGGTGTTGTTAGAACAGATGCTGGATCTGCTCAAGTAGGTGAAGCCATTAGCAGTGCAGCTGTTAGAATTTCTCAGTTGGCTTATAGAGAGGCCGCTCAGAATGCCGAGAAAGCTGGGCAGCAAGCAGCTAAATTACAGCCATCAGATAAAATTATAGCAATAGATCCAAGCACAAATATGCCTGTAGCTTATACGCCGCCAGCATCATTTGGCTCTATTGCTGCTAAATCATATCAAAATATGATTGATCGTAGATTTGAGGAATCAATTCTTAATGAGTTTGCATCTAAAGGATCAGAGTTTGCATCAAGCTCTCAGACTGCGGATCAATATAAAACTCGTATGACTAACTACATACAAGAAATGTATAACTCAGAAGGAGAAGCAACTCCTTACAGCAGGTATATTCAAGAGGCAGGATCTGAGTATGTTGCAAGTACATACGCATCACTAGCAAAAAAACAGGCTGAAGCAGCAAAGAAAGCATTAAAAGATCAGCAGTTAATGTCTGGTTATCTTGATGAAAAAAAATTAGCTAATCTTGTTTCTAAAGGCGCTTCTAATGAAGAGATTTTAGCATTATCTAATTCTATTCGTGCTAAATACTTAGACTTAAAAAATACAGATAATATGACGTTTTCATCATGGAAGTCAGCTAATGATCGAATTGATGGACTTCAAGGCTTATCTGCTAATAATAATCTTGTAGATATATACTCTACACTCTCACCTTCAGATCAGTCTATGTTTAAGCTTGGGCTTACAAATCCAAGAATTATGTCTGAGCTTGCTGATAAAATAGAGCATAATAATTTAGAAGCTTTAGCTATAGAAGCAAAAATAACAACAAGTATACCAACCTTGATTGCTGGTCTGGATTCATTTGCCTCCATTAGCGAAGAGTATGTAGGGAATCAGGTTGGCAACTATGTATCTGAGTTTGCCCCAACAATAAGTGCATCTACAACAGTTGATGATATATCGGCTATAATACTTAGAATTGAAGATGATGATGTTGCCGAACAAGTTGGAACAGAATTATTTGCTAACTGGATAGAAAAGAATTTAGATGTAGCTGGCAAAACAGCTAGTGATTTAGATATTATTTCTGAAGCCCTTCAAAATGAAGCATCACCAGATTATCAAGCAATAGCTGATTTGATTGGTGGTGATAGGGACGAGTTTGGAAGAAGCCATGGTGACATAGTGGCTGGTATGATCCAAACAATGACTCAAAAACAAAGATCTAATCTTGCGTCTGAAATATCTGATAGACGTGCGGCTTTATCTAGGATGGAAAATGCTGCTGACTTAGAAAAAGAAGACAGATTGCGTCAAAGTTTATCTGATTTTCAAAACGCTACTGATTTGAATGCAAGCTTTCAGTCTGCTTTATCAAACATAGAAGCGTCTGGATTAGATGAAACAACTCAGCAAACTTTAATAACTCTTGCTAGAGGAAACTTTGCTCTTCAATCAAGAGTTAGGGCCGATAGAATACAGTTGACTACGGTAGATCTTGAGGAGTTAAAGGACGCCGTAACTCAAGAAGAAACAAATCTAAGAGGCAATGCTAAGCAGGCTTATGACTTATTGAGAGAAGCTTATAAGTTTGATCCTGCAAGTACGTCTGCTTATTTAGATAGAAAGCTAACAGCATCTAGAAATCAAAACAATAGATACATTAATGGCTTTAGAATAGATGCTATTGAAAACAATATTTCTGATGTTAGTCCTGATGAGCTAGCATTCTATGATAAGCAATTGTTTGGAGATGTTATTATGACTGCTTCAAATGTGTTTGATTTTCCACAAATTGTAGATGGCCTTAATCAAGGCGTTGTTCTCCCATCTGTTAAAGTGGCTTTAGAGTCTGCTTTAACTTCAAATAACGAAGACAACTTAAATGCTGGCATCCAAGCATTTGAGCGTTATTCTAATCTTGAGGTTATTACGCGAGATGGTCGTCGTACTACTTTAGATATAATGCGTAATCTTAGCCCAGAGTCGTATGCTTTATACTCTGCGATAAGTCAGTCTGCTCGTGCAGAGGGTGTAGAGCCATTAGCAATTGCGCTTGAGTTTAGAAACTATGATGGCAACATTGATGCCGATATTAAGACAGACCTTGAGTTGCCCAAGAACGCAAACATTGGAAGAGCATTAGACGCTTATCCAATGAGTGATAATTATAAAAAAGAAATACTAGCAATGCTTCGGATGCAAAAGGTAAGAGGCAATGTAATTACTGAGGATTCAATATCTTCTATAATAGATAGCTATACATCAAAGATGCGAACAGATCCTAATGTTATTGGATCTTATATTGGTGACAGCACTGTATATGCTAGGAATAATTACTTTTCAGATTCTGAAATTACCGCGCATAGAGAACAGGTAACTGATCTTATTGCTGATTCTGGTTTGTTTAATGATCTTTTAAAAGGTGGCACTGCATTAGATTCAGCAGCCGCTGGTCTTGCTAATTTTATTGGTGGCAATCTTTTACTTACATCGAGAGCTATTGTTGAAGAGTTTACTAGCGGCGTTGGAGCTAGTGAAGAACTAAGTGATAGAGACAGGTTAAGAAGAGGACTGCAAGCTTTAAACATAGAGCTAAGCTATAAGCCTGTTGTATCTGCATTTAATCAAGGTCAACCTATGTACGAGGTAGGGTACATAAATGACTATGGTGGATTTGAGCCAATTATAGTTAATGACACAGCTTTGACTTTAGAAAAGCCAAGAGTTCAAGCTGATCGAAAAGCTGATATGAGATTTCAATCTCTTAATAATTTGCAGGTTGCGTTTAAATCAGATGCACCTGCTGGCGACAAAGTAATTGCTGAAATTAACTATAAGGCAACCTTAGATCACATGACTGAAGAAATGTTTTTATCTGACGTTAACAGAATAAGAAGGTTTAATAAAATACTTGGCGATGATGACATGGCTTTAAATATTTTTAGGTCAAAAAGAAAAGAGTACAATGCCCTTAGCAATCCATGGCAAATAGAAATGACAGAGCCAAATCAATGAGAATAGTTGTTCCAGAAGCAGAGCCGTTTAATATTGGCAGACAGCCAGTGCAATCTACAGTGCCTACACTTGGGCAAACGGGTAATGCTCAATATGGAAGACTGTTCAACCCGATAAAAAACCAGTTGAATTTTTATTCAAGAGCTTCAACCTATGATCCAGAGTCAATTGATCGTGTTGAAACAATAATAGAAAAGCAGGGTCTTAATGAAGAAGATGCTCGTTATCTTCGTTTGTTTGGCATTGGCTCTCAAGATAACTTTACTTCTGCGTTAGAGTTTATACAGAAACGTAGAGATAACTATAGTGTGTTGAATCGCTCTACTGGTCTTAATTTATTTCTTACTGACCCTAGTCTTCATGCATCTATTGCTATTCCTTATAGTGGTGTTGCTGCTTCTTTGCACCTTGGTAAAGGTCTTAATGCTTTAGGTTCTACATCTGGCCTTAGGCAAGCTGCACGTGCAAAACAATTAATGAAGGGCAAGGATCTTACTGCTAAAGATCTTTCTAAAATAGGCGCTCTGGATGCAGCAGTCGTAGATGGCAGTATAACGCTCACTGAGGCGCTTACTGAGATTAGCGAGGGTGAAGACCCAGCAACTGAAATAGGCAACGCAGCGCTCTATACAATGGGTACAGCAGCTGTTGGAGGTCTTCTTGGTTTTGGAATAGGCACAGCGTCGAATAGACCTATTTCTGCGCAAGCCAGACAAGCAACGTTTGGTCGTAAGTATAAAGAATACCTTAATAGTGTTTCTGATGAGCCAGCAAAAAGAGGTGAAGATTTATCGTTTACAGGTGAGTGGTTTAATAATTCTTGGTTTATGAAGGCAATACCAACGCCTATTCGTGCAACTATACAAGATAAGAAGTTACCAGACTGGGCTAAGATGGATATGCTTCAACTTGGTGGCGATAATGGAATGCCTTTTGCTATGAACCAGCTTGGTAAAAGTGTAGGTAGTTCTGCGTTTACTGAGTCTGCAAGACGTCAAGGTGATTGGTTTAAAGCTCTTGATGTTATTAATCAAAACTATCGTGAGGTAAGCCCGCGTGGTTCTGCTGAGTTTTTTAATGTTCCTGTTGGGGAATATGTAGAGCGTGTTTTTCGTAAGCTAGGCAAGGACAGCTTTGCGCCTGATGAGTGGTACAATCATATTGGTCGCTTAATGGTTGATGAAGTGCCATATGAAAAAATGACACCGCAGGAAGCAGCATCGGTGCAAGCTGCTCGTAGCTTCTTTGAGCAGTATGGAAAAGAGCTAGAAGAAGTTGGCCTTATTAATCCAAAGGATCTTTTTGAAGACAACTATTTAAAAAATGTTGGTCGCCAGATGGAGCTTCAAAGCGTTACTAAAAGCATTGTTGAGCAAAACAAACGATGGATGCGCCCACAACAGGATAGGCTTTCAAAAGATTTAGAGAAATTAAACAACAAGCTTAGGCAGCTTAATAAAACTGCTACAACTAGAGGTCTTACTAATAAACAAGTTAAGTATAAGGCAGATCTAGAAGAAGAGTTTGTTATGAAACAAACGTTGCTAGGTCAGTTTGATGATGCATTTGATAAAATACAAAATGCAAAATCAATTGATGAACTAGCTTTGCTTTATAAGGAGTTAGACCTTACAGCTGACATGCGCAGGGCTTTAAAGGATCTAGCTAAGGCTATGGATGAAACAAAGGCTAGAATTGATAATGCTATGGATATGATGGATGAAATGCCATCAGTTAAATCTCCTAACAATTATCTTATGCGTATCTTTAATCGTCGTAAGATTGAATCAGACCGAGAAGGTTTGAAGAATATTTTAATGAATTGGTTTCGTGAAAACCCACAGATTATTGTTAAGGGTGATGACAAGCTATTTAAGAAGCAAGAGTTAGCAACTGATCCTGTATCTCTTGAGCGTAGAGCTAACGAAACCATAGACAACATTCTTGGAGAAACAGACGAAGATGCTGTCGATGCAATCTTTACTGGGTTTGGTCGCAGCGGCCCACTTGTATCTCGTCGCCTTAATATTCCTAATCACTTGATTAAAGACTACATTGTGACTGACATTAAGGAAGTTATGATTGCTTACACCAATCGTGTTGGCCCGCGACTGGAATATCACAAACGTTTTCGTGATCCAGAAACTAATCAAATAATGCCACTAGAAGGAAGAATAGATTATTACAGATCTAGGCTTATTAAAGATGGTGTTGATGAAGCTACAATAAATAAGTTTATTAAAAACTTTGTTGCGATATACGATCAAGTTGTAGGCACAACCCTTAAACGTCCTGATGCTATAGACACTAAAGTAGCTGACTTTCTTAGAACAGCAACAAGCTGGACGTTTCTTGGCAACTCTGGCTTAGCAGCAGTTGGTGATGCTGCGTCTTTATTTATGGATCATGAGCTTAAAGCTATCGGCAAGTCAGTGCTTGGCACAATGGATGATATATCCTTAAAGGCATCTAAGAGAGAGCTTAATCTAGCTGGTGAGGCATTAGAGATTGTTCGTGGCATAACTCACTTGCGATACATGGAAAGCCTTACGAATGATGTGTTTAGCAAGACTATTCCTGATAAGCTAAACAATGCTTTTTATATTATGAATGGTTTGGCTCCTGTGACTGTAGCCATTAAAACATTTGATGGCTTGCTTCGCGGTCATACTATTATTGACTCTGCTATTAAGCTAGGCACAGGTAAAGCTAGTAAGTTTGAAAAAGAGTTTTTAGCTAGATATAACATTACTCCAAAACTAGCTAAACAAATAGCTGACTCTCCTTATGAAAAAAGCCAAGGTGGTTTGTTTTTACCAAACACAGAGGCTTGGACAGACGAGGCAGCGGTTACTGCATTTAGAAATGCTTTATCTTCTGGTGTTATGAACAGAGTAATTATGGGTACGCCAGCAGATAAGCCCATTGTAATGAGTGGTATTGCTTATATTCCAGAGCATTTAGCTAAAATGCTTCCGTTTAAAACTGCTGTTGATCCTAGAGTTAAAGGTTATCGCAGAGTAGAAAGTGGATTGCTGGCTTTGCCGTTTACCTTTTATAGCTACACAATGGGTGCTTTGAGTAAGATTACTGCCAACCATGCTTCTGGTGCGGTTCGCAACCGTTTGTCTCATGTGGCTGTCGCTATGGGTCTTGGGTATATGATTGTAAATGCTCGCACTCCAAGCTGGGCTTGGAAGGACATGGACATTGAAGATAAGATTATGAGGTCTTTTGATTTCTCAGGTCTTGCGGCAATTTACAGCGATATGGTTTATCGTGGTATAGCAATGGCTAGTGAAATGGGATTAGAAAATAACTTTCCTATTCAACCAAAATTTCAAGCTCCACCAGATAAGATTGGTGCGTTAGTTTCTTTGGGTGGCGCTCCCGCTGACTGGAGCTATGAAGTTTTAAGTTCTATTGGGCAGATGCTTTCTGGCGATGTTCAAGACGGTGCTAAGGGTTTAATTCGTATGATGCCACTTATAGAAACAATGGCGACTGGCGATATAATAAAAGACACAGCAAAAGACCTGACTGGCTTTTTACCTAATAGGCAGTGATTTGTACTAGACTATTTGTGCATTGAATCTCTCAGCTTCTTTGTGAGAAAAGAAGTTAGAGAGGTGAGCTATGTCTATAAATGTTGCAAATAATAATCCCCACGTTGTTTACACCGTTGCCGAAGGCGCAACGCAAACAACATTCTCAATTACCTTTGAGTTCTTTGATGACGATGAAGTACAGCTGTATGTAGACGGCATAATAAAAACTCAGGGATCTGGTGATGGTAACTACACTATTACTGGCGGTGAGGGGTCTACAGGTACAGCAACATTCAATACAGTATCATCAGGCATACAGCCGGTAACAGGTATAACTGGCGGCAGTCAGGTTGTTATTACAAGAAACATACCTATTGAGCGAGTAACTGATTTCTCAGCAGGGTCAGATATAAACCGAGCAGCTTTAAATACTCAACTCGACACGCTTACAGCTATTGCGGCTGACAACAAAATGCGATCTGTTCGTGCGCTGACTGCACCTATTACAGATCCAACTGATGTTGGCACAAGTCTTGTTATTCCCAAAGCAGCAGATAGAGCTAATGGCTTTCTTAGCTTTGACAGCAATGGTAATGCAGCTATTAACTCTGTTGTTGATTTAAGCTTTCTTACGCTTGAGCGGCTAGACATTGATAATGTTCGCATTGATGGCAATACAGTTAGCTCTACAACGGGCAGCTTAATCTTAGCGCCTACTGCTGATGTTGAAATAAACATTCCGGCATCAAGTAGTTTGTATATGCAACGTGCTGGAACAACTGCATTAGACTTTGCGTTTACTTCTGTTTCTCAAGAAATCCGTTTTATCAATACAACCACAGCAACAACATATTCTGTAATACAATCAAATCATCTTGGCGGCACATCATCTGATCTTATTCTCAAGAGTGACGGTGGTCCGTTAGAGCTTGATACTGGTGGTGGTACTATTCCGCTAAAGGATGATGGAGTTCAACGCGGTTACTTAAATATAAATACTGCAAATACAATTAAGCTCTACACTGGCACAGGCACAGGAACACTTAACACTACGTTTGATGGTGCTGATGTTACTATTGCTGGTGAGTTGGTTGTGTCTGGCAACTTAACTGTTGATGGAACAACAACAACTATTAACTCAACAACGCTTACTGTTGATGACAAGAATATTGTTTTGGCCTCTGGTGCTACCACTAGCTTGGCTGCTGATGGCGCTGGCATTACAATAGATGGCGCAAGCGCTTCGCTTACATACGTTGATTTAACTGGTGCTATGACCTTCAACAAAGATGTTGATATTGGCGATAATGATATTGAGAACGCGCAGAAGCTACATTTTACAGAGAATGTTTCTTTGTATCCTTCAGATGGTGATGACAGTATTCTTAACTTGCAAGCTGAAGATGTTGGATCTGCTCAACTAAGATTTATTACTGGCACTGGATCTGGTGTATTTCGCGGTGGTGTTGTTGCCTCTCAAAACAATGTGTTTGGTTTAAAGGATTCAAACGAGCAAACATTTATTAAGTCGCAAGACGGTAATTTACCTACTCAGATCTTTCATACATACGACAGCCCAAGTGCTGGCAGTAGCTTACGCATTGAAGCTGGTTCAAACTTTGTAAAGCTATATGGCTCTGAAGGCGTAGAAGCTCAGAAGTATAAGGATGCTGATGATACTAGCTATTACTTAGAGCCAGCGGGTACTTCTGTATTAGCCACTGTTGGCGCTACTCAGCTTAATGTTGATAACATTACTATTGATGGCAATACGATTAGCTCAACGAATACTGATGGAAACATTAATCTTCGCTGCAATGGTAATGGCGTTGTTGATGTTGATAGTGAGTTGTTTGTTTATGGCAATGCTATTAACGGCACATCAGCTTATGTTCAGATTGGTAATACTGATACGGGCGGCGATGATGTTCGCATACAAGGGCCAAATCCTAACTTTAGTTTATATGACTCAACTGCTGTTGCTGATGGGGTTGCTGCATATACGGGTGGCGTTAATTTCTATGGGCAAAAAACAAACACAGCATATCACAAATACTCGACCATTCGTCCTAGAATTATTAATGGTCTTGACAGTGATACAGCAAGAACGGGTGCTTTACATTTTGGTGTAAGCGATGGTGCTAGTGCTGCTGCAACAAATATTATTTTTAAGATTGAACCTGATGGAATTGAGGTAGCTGGTAATATTACATCTACCAATGATCCGTTAAAAATTAGCGCAACAACTACATCATCAAGCGCAAACATTATTCTTGAGGGGGATGCCAGCCCGATTTTATCTTTGAGGGCATCAGGCAGTAATGACGATAAAATTAGTTTTAAATCAGATGGCGCGTTTCAATATATAAACACTAATGACCAGCTTACAATTCAGACTGGTACCAACGATGCTTTGTTTTTGTTTGGGTCATCAGACATTCGCACCGATTCTCTTGGTGGCACTCATACTATTTCTTCTAGGGCTGGTGATATTAGTTTTATTACTGGCACGATTGGCTCAACTACAGAAAGAATGCGTATAGCTGGTGCTGGTGGTATTTCTGTATCTGCTGATATGTCCTTCGGCGACAACAACAAAGCCATCTTCGGCGCAGAACTTGAAATATACAGTGACGCAACACACGCACGTATTCGTGAATATGGCTCTGGGCAACTTAAAATCCAAGGCGATAATATGCAGTTGCTTACCTCTGATGGTGCATCTACATATTTGGAAGGCAATGCGTCAACTAGCGCAGTCACACTATACCACGCATCTAATTCGCCTCGCCTCGCCACCACCAGCACAGGTATCGACGTAACTGGCAACGCCACCTTTGCAGATAATGGTAAAGCCGTCTTCGGCGCTGGGTCTGACCTACAGATTTACCATGATGGTAGTCGAAGCATTATTCAAGATAACGGCACTGGAAACCTAAGAATACAGGCAAATAATCTTGAACTAAATAACGCTGACAATAGCGAAAACTATTTGTTTGCCGCTAATAACGGTGCAGTAACTCTGTATTATGACAATGCTGAAAAGTTAAACACCACCAGCACAGGCGTAGACATCACGGGTACTTTGACCAGCGATGGGCTGACTGTGGATGGTGATGTGAACATGAGTGATAGCACTCCTGTCTTCACAATGACTGACACAGACGGCGGTTCAGCAAACATGGCTGTATATACAGGAAACCTTGTTATATCTGCTGATAGTGCAAATGAATATAGCAATAAAGTTTTGCAATTAGGTGTCGGAGATAAATCCTATTTTAATCTTGCTGATAATGGCGATATCTCCTTTAGAGAAGACACAGGCACCACGGCAAAGTTCTTCTGGGATGCGAGTGCTGAGTCGTTGGGCATTGGGACGAGTTCGCCTAGCAGATTAGCTGAACTATATGGCACATCTAACCCTGCTTTACGCATAAACAACGGAACAGATATTGCAGATATTGGCCTTGCTTCATCGGCAGGGGCTTTAGCTACAAGCTCAACAAGCGGTGCTTTAGTTTTAGCTAGAAGTGGAGCAAACGACATAAACTTTGCTACGAATGGTACAAACAGAATGACCATCGACAGCAGCGGTCGGGTAGGCATTGGTGGAGTTCCTAACACCAACTGGCGTAATGATGTAGCAGATCAAGAAGTTCTTATGCTTGGTGCTGAGGCTACTTTTTTCTCAGATAGTGGTGTAACAACTGAACTTTGGAACAATGCCTATGTAGATAATAGTGATGTATTTAAGAATATATCTACACGGGGGGCTTCTCGTTATTTTCAATACCAAGGAGCACACAAATGGTTTACCGCAGCTTCTGCCAGTGCAGGATCAAATATAGGTACTGAAATAAACTCCACCCCAAAGATGACACTGGATGTCAGCGGTAACTTGCTGGTGGGTAAGACTACTACTGCACAAAATACCGCTGGTACATTAATATCAGCAACCAATGGGGTCAGAGCAAGTGTTGATAGTAATGTTGCTGCACTTTTAAATCGCCTGACATTAGACGGAGAGATTGTATCGTTCCGCAAAGACGGCATCCCTGTGGGGAGTATTGGGGCTAAGTCTGGTGATATTTATATCGGCACAGGTGACACTGGTATTAGATTTAATGATGGAGACAATGCGGTTTATGCCGCTGATACAACAACGGGTGGCGCAAGCGATGGGAATATCTCATTAGGTGTTTCTGGCGCTCGCTTCAAAGACCTCTACCTCTCTGGCGCTATCCACCTTGGCGGCACTGCTCCAGCTAATCGCAAGTTGTATTCACAAAGCGCAAACTACCCACAGCAAAACTATATGACTTCAAGCAGTGTAAACTACCCTACGCTGCAACTAAGGACTGCTTATGCAACAGGTGGTCAAACAGCAACTCAGATTGACTTTAGAAATGGTGCTGACACAGCGGTAGGCACAATAACATCAACTGTTTCATCAACCGCTTACAATACATCATCTGACTACCGCCTAAAAGAAAACGTAGTTGACTTAACAGGTGCAACAGATCGCATTAAACAAATTCCTGTACATCGGTTTAACTTCATTGCAGACCCAGACAAAACAGTTGACGGTTTCTTGGCGCATGAGGTTCAGGAGATTGTACCAGAGGCAATCACTGGTGCTAAAGATGCAATGCGTAACGAGGAATATGAGGTTACACCAGCAGTCTTAGATGATGATGGCAATGTCGTTACTGAGGCTGTCATGGGTACTCGCAGCGTTCCTGATTACCAAGGCATTGACCAAAGTAAGCTAGTGCCATTGTTGGTTGCTACAATAAGAGAATTAGAGGCACGTATTACTGCCTTAGAAAACGCCTAAAGGAGAAACACTATGGCAATAACTTACACTTGGACTATTCCAACCCTTGAGCGTCACACTGCTGATGGTGGCGTTTACATTGCTCACTGGCGTTGCACAGGCGTTGATGACGATGGCAACACAGCAAGCTCATATGGCACTTGTGGCTTAACTTACGATGCCTCTGCGTCTGACTTTACACCGTATGATGATATTACTGAGGCTCAAGCTCAAGGCTGGGTCTGGGGTCATGTATCACAAGAGGATACTGAAGCTGCTATTGCTTCTAAGATTGATGCGATAGCTAATCCAACTACTGAGGCGGGAGTGCCTTGGTCATAACCTGAAAGGAGATCAATGTGACTGAAGACAAAAAGGTCATTACGATTGACGATGTGGAATACACTGAGGATCAATTATCAGACGAGGCAAAGACTTGTATAAATCATATAGGTTCTTTGGATCAAAAGATTGCTAGTGCTCAGTTTAACTTAATGCAACTTCAAGGGGGTCGTGAGTTCTTCATGACTAAACTGAAAGAAAACTTAGAGTAAAGACAATGGATAAACGCACCGTACAATCAGCACATACTCGCATTGATGGATTGGAGAAGGAAATCGTGGCTATAAAAACCGAGATGGAAATCCAGTTCAAAGATTTGTTTAACAGGGTTAAGCGCCTTGAGGCCGTTGTGATTGCAACGAGTGCGTTTATCATCGCGCTTCTTCTTCGCATAAATATGTTGGGATAAATTATGTTAGCTGAATTAGCAGCAGCCAATGCTGCTTACAGCACGATTAAGAAGTTTGTTGCCAATGGCAAAGAGGTGTCAGATTTTCTAGCGCCCCTTAAAAATCTTGTGAGTTCTGAGGAAGAGCTAAGAGCTAGAGGCAACCGCAAAAAAGATGGATTGTTTTCCAAGGTCATGGGCAAATCTGCTGATGACTTTGATGAGTTCTTAGCTTTGCAAAAGATCCAAGAGCAACGCAAAGAGCTAGAAAGTATTTGTCGTTTGTACGGCAAGCCCGGAACGTGGGATAGTTTCTTAGCTTTTGAAGCCAAGATGCGCGTTCAACGTAAGAAAGAAGCAGAAGAAAAGCAGAAACAAATCGCCAAGATTATTAAGTATGCAACATGGGGTATTGTTGCAACGTTAAGCATTGGTGGTTTTATTGTTTTGTATTTATTCACTGAGTTCTTAAAGGAGTTATAATGACTATAGCTATGGAAAAGATATTGGCTTGGAAGATTATGCCAAGGATTATGATGCTGGTAATGACTGTTATGTATATTCGCGTCATAGAATGGTTTATGTCTCTTCCGCAAGGTGAGGTTAGCACGCAAGCTACCGCGCTTACAGCGACGGTTACAGGCGCTATGACAGGTGCTTTCGCAGTATGGATAGGACATGAGAAATGATTGGTCAGATTATAGGTGCAGTTGGTGGTTTAGCCACCAGTTATTTAGACGGTAAGGCTGCAATCCAGAAGGCTAATGCGGAGATTAAGCTCAAGCAAGCTACTGGTGAAATGGACTGGGAGCAGTCAGCAATAGAAGCATCGAAAGATTCTTGGAAGGATGAGCTATGGACTATAGTTTTTGTAGCTATTCTTTGCATGAATTTTATTCCTTCTATGCAGGATGTAATGGCTATTGGATTTGCTAACTTAGAAACCACACCGCTCTGGGTGCAGTGGGGAATGTATGCCTCTATTGCTGCAAGCTTTGGTATCCGCACAATGAAGGGATTAAAAAAATGAGTGAGTTTAAATTAAGTAGACGCAGCCTTGATAGGTTAGAAGGCGTTGATGAGCGTTTGGTTTCTGTAGTTAAGATGGCTATTACTTTAACCAAGACTGACTTTGGTGTTATTCAAGGCATGAGAACTATAGAGCAACAGAAAGAATTAGTAGCTAAAGGCGCTAGTCAAACTATGAAGTCAAAACATTTAGATGGTTTGGCTGTTGATTTAATGGCTTATATTAATGGGCGTGGATCTTGGGAGTTAAATTTATATGATGACTTGGCTGATGCAATGGGAGAAGCAGCCGGTATTGTTGGTTGTCGTATCCGTTGGGGTGCTGCTTGGCATATTGATAGCATTGCTGATTGGGACGGAACTGCTGAAGAAGCGATGAATGCTTATATTGATTTGCGTAGAGGTCAGGGTAGAAGGCCATTCATTGATGGCCCTCACTTTGAGCTAATGCTTTAGCAATCATTTTGTTGACGTTAACAAAATGATTAATTTGTCTTTTTTTAGGCGATTGTGAATTTAAGAGGAAGCCAAGGAAAAAGGCCATTCATTGATGGCCTTTACTTTAAGTTAATGTTTTAAGTTTGGAATCTTTTCTGAGTGACGATTCAAGACTTCTAAGGTTTGTCTGCGAGTATATCCTTTGAAGTTCATGCGTTTGCATATAGACTCACGGTCTATACCTTTCTGAGCTAAAGCAATTATTTCTTTTGTTTCTGGCTTGGCGTCTCTGCCACCCATGTGGTAGTTACTAGCTAAGTTTTGCTTTAGATAGATGTTTGTTCCGTCACGATCCTTTGCTCTTTTTCTGACTTCCTTGGCATCAGCAAGCATTGCTTCTCGCAATTGTTCTTCGGTCATATGTGATAGCCCTCACTTCTTAGTTTGTTTACGAATTGGTTTAGTTCAGAACGCGCTGCCCACAAATCTTGTTTTACATTTGGATGTGGGTCAGTTTTGTTTTCTTCATTGATTAGTGTATCAACTCTGCGCTTGAGGAAGTCTAACTCTACTTCATGTGCGCGATGTATTTTCATTGTCTTCTCCCTTGCTCTATGACGGGCCAGTATATGTTGTTGCGGTGAATGAAATTATTCAGACCAGATAGCTTTACGTCAAGGATTTTTGCTGCTTGGGTTTGAGTGCAGCGAGATTGTGCCAGTGCTTTTACTAGCTCTAGTTTTTCTTTCTTGTGACGTTCAGTCATTTCTTCCCATGTTTCCATGCTGTTTCCTTTGGGTAAAAAAAAGCCCCACTTAAACAGTGCGAAACCTAATTAAGCGGGGCAGTTGTGAGGGAGGGCAGGACGCTCCTCGGAGAACTAAGCCTAGCTTAGAACGGAATGCTATCTTCTGGCAAGGACGAAGATTGTTGACCTTGTTGTTTGTTGCTTATTTGAAAAGACATATAAGGTTTACCATCTTTCATGCGTCTCCACCCAGCAATCCGCTTGTCTTCACCAACTGGGCCAGAGTAATCGGGTGCTGCATCATTGCCCTTCTTATCGTTATCAAACATTACAGCCATTTTCTGATAGACCTCAACAATACCGCGACCGTCTTTGGTCTGGTCTTTGACAAGAACTACTTTTGAATCTACGCCCTCGACGTTGACCTTGCCTTGCAAGATCATTTGCTGCGTTGGGAATGGTGTAAAGGCTGCGCCTCTGTTTGTGTCGTCATATTCTGCCATGCTTCTGGCTCCTGTGTTGTGTGGCTACCAGCCACTGCTCTTGTTTCCACTATCTTGATCATACTTGTTGCCATCCATCTTACCTAAGAAGATGTCAGCATCACAGCCAATGTGCGACAGTGCTTTGGTTAGGCCATCAGTGATAGCCATCTTCGGTGCATCTTCAGCCATACGACCTTTAGCTGCATCAAAGAACTTACGGCACCCTGTGAAGGGGCCAAATGAATTTGCTGGTGTACCATGCCAAACAGTAACATGCGCTAACACAGCGCTGTCTCCGTTGCTTACAGGCACAATCTCTGTTGTGTTGTGCCAACCCCAGCCTTCACCGACTGGCCCAAACTGCTCAGTCATCTTTTTGACTTGGTATTGTGGGTCAATGGCGGTGAATGATCGGCTGCCGAAGCTGACCTTCTTCAGATATTTGGGGTCTGAAGAGGCCAGCTTGTCCCAGATGTCTAGGTTATTAGTCATTTTTGGTTCTCCTTTTTAAACAGTTCTTTTTGGTGTCTATAGTAAGCTGACATCGCTAGGCTTTGTGTTCGCCAAGGTGGATTTTCATACCCCGTTAATACATCATCAATGCTTTCGCATTCCCAAGGCGTTGGGATAATTCGATCTTTTCTTATTGTTTTGTTATACCAAGGCTTGTGCTTGTGAATTAGAAATTGCTCATTTAGATATGCCTCCTCTTTATTTTGAAATTGCTGATACAAAATCCATGATAATGTAGTAAATGGTCTATCGTTTCTAAAATGTTCACCTATTCTTTTCTGAACATTTTTAGAATGCCCAATATACATTGGATTTAATTTACCTCTTGGTACAAATGCATAGACCCCAATCATCGTTTTGTAATCCTTAATGATCCCCGCTTGTCTCGTTTAATTGTGAGTTGATCGCAGTAAACTTCTCGTTCGTTGCTGGCGACCATGCTTCTAAGATTTTTCTTTGCGTTCTCGAACACGCGGTTATGTTCGTAACCGTTGATGTAGGTAATTGCTGCGTCAATGAATTGGTTGTCGCGGCTGGCGTCTCGCTTGACCATGTTGTCCACCTCAACCTTGTCAATGGAGATGTCTGGCGTTTGAATACCAATTGGTTCTTCGTCGCGTACAACGTAACCCCAGAAGTCTGACACCACTGCCCACATAGAATCGAAATACTTGTGGTTGTACGAGACATGCGCTGACTCCCATTTGCTGTTGCCAAAAATTACTGAGAAATAAGCACCGTCTGCTTTAGCAAGATAGCAGTACAGTTGTATTTGCGGCATGTAATATTCAATAACATCATCCATAGATTTGTATGGATTAGTGTGCTTGGCCTCTACTATAAAGCTGCCCCACTTAGCATCAATCATACCCTTGGCTGGCACTATGCCAATCTCTAACTCATACTCACGCTGCTGATCAGACAGTATGCAGTTATGCTCATGCTCGAACCATTCAAGATTGAAGTCTTCAGTCCAGCTACCGAGTTGTACTGCAATATTGCGAGACAAATCGTCTGACTCTATGCGACCAGTCTTGATCTGCCATAGCTCAAGCCAGTCGCCATTCATAATTTTTACGCAGTCGCTGCCGCCTATGAAACCTTTACGCTCCATGACGCAACCTTGCATTTACACCTAAGTTATAGATCAACTCATCCTTTAATGAGTTTGTCATCTCATAGCTTAGCTCTATGCTTTCAGCTTTTATTATATCGTCTAGTCGAGACAATATATAATACATGCAGATGCGATCATCCATTGAGTTCTCCTTTTATTATGAGGGCTAGACTACTGCATACTTGCAGCTTACTCAAGATATTTTTTGAGGTCGGCTTCAGTAATGTCAGTAAGTTCTAATAGTTTTTTTCGCTGCTCGCCCTT
>Ga0255752_10002654_pt1 | contig 19308 bp, 21 predicted proteins | sample 011ome_25_FD_179952 | JGI IMG/M metagenome (GOLD analysis project Ga0255752, IMG submission 179952) | Coastal salt marsh microbial communities from the Groves Creek Marsh, Skidaway Island, Georgia - 011512CT metaG (version 2) | ecosystem: Environmental > Aquatic > Marine > Intertidal zone >... | reverse complement strand
AAGTAAAGCTTTTTTCTGTATAGATGAAAGTACAAATATTAAAAATAGAACAGCAAGAAGAACTAAAGCTTGTCTTAAATTAGGTCGTCTTGCAAAATATAGAAGAATATTAACTGGTACACCAGTGACCCAAGGTCCACTAGACTTATGGGCTCAAATAAATTTTTTAGATGAGTATATTCTACAAGCAAGTTTCTATGCATATAGAAATACTTTTTGTGTAATTAGAAGAAGACGAGTATCAACTCATAGTTTTGACGAAATTACTGGTTACCAAAGATTAGAAGAATTACAATCTATCTTAGATAAACATAGTTTCAGAGTTACTAAAGAAGAATGCTTAGATTTACCACCAAAAGTACGAACTATTAGACAAATCGACATGACGCCTGCTCAGAAGCTCATGTACAACCAACTTAAAAAACGTGCTATACTAGAGCTAGAACAGTCTAAATTAGTGACTGCACCTCTTATTATCACACGAATTCTACGTTTACAGCAGATATTATGTGGATTTATTAAATTTGACGATGGAACTGAAGAAATTATCCAAGGTACTAATCCTAGACTAGATGAACTATTAGACGTGCTTGAAGAAACACAAGGTGGTGTAATTATATGGGCTACATTTAGAAGAACGATACAAATGATTCGTGATACTTTAGCTAAAAAATATGGAGCAAGTAAAGTTGCAACATATTATGGAGAGACAGAATCAGAAGTAAGACAAGAAATAGTTGAGAAGTTTCAAAAAGGAGAGATTAAATATTTTATAGGCCAACCTAGAACTGGAGGTTATGGTTTAACATTAACTAATGCTAAGACAGTTATCTATTTTAATAATACTTATGATATGGAAGTTAGATTACAGTCAGAAGATAGAGCACATAGAATAGGTCAAAAAGATAAAGTCTTATATATAGACTTTGTTTGTCCTAAAACTATTGATGAAAAGATACTTAAAACTTTAAGTAATAAGAAAAAGTTAGCTGATCAAATAACAGGTGATAATTGGAAAGAATTATTTATCTAGGCGGTCCGCCGAAAAATGCAAGCAAGCACATGAGTATAATAAGAATTGCTGTAAACCGATAATCCACCTTAAACACTCCATATTATTTTCTTTTAATTATGTCGGCTCCTTTCAATCCATAAATAGCTGAAACTACACCAATAAACAATGCTTGATACCAATATGGCATATTATTAAATTGATCGAAGAACAATTTTAATTTAGCATGTATTTCTGGATCGTCAGAAAAAATAGACCAAACCAGTATAAGAACAGGAGCGGAAACCAAAATAAGGACAAATTCGTCCTTCCATCCCTGTTGATTATTTTTAATAACTTCTTTTTTATATTCCAATTCTCCATTGGCCATCCTTTCAGCGTGTTTCATTTCAGCCATGGATTCAAATTCTTTTGCTTGTCTTCGATTAGCTGCAATTTTCATTCCAGTCTTAATCATTCCCGGGACAAGCTTACTTGCAATATTAAGCCACATTAATAGCCTCCTTGTTTAACCATTCTTTAACATTAAAGCCTGGACAATTAGGTTTGTTTTCTTGAACATCACAATGACCTAGAATTTCAGTTATGTCTGAATATTTGTCCATTATCATATTTACTAAATCTTTTAAAGTTAAAAATTGTTCTAGAGTAAAATTATTTTCAGCACTTCCATCTTCTGCCATTCCACCTACTAAACAGATACCTATGCTTCTTGAATTATGAGAAGGCGCATGTGCTCCAGAATATCCTTCAGGTCTAGCTTTTTCATATTTACCATTACGTCTTATAATAAAATGGTAACCTACATCGTCCCAACCATTTTGATCCACGTGCCACTTTCTTATTTCATTATAGCCAATATCCATTGATGGCTTAGTTGCAGCACAATGTATTATTATTGAATCTGTTTTTTTTCTTAACTCCATACAGCACTCCTTCTAGGCACTATTCTACACTTTTTTTGTTCTAAGTCTACACTCAAAATTTGAACTCTTTGATCTTTGATCCTCGGCACTCTAGAAATAATACTTCCATCCTTTCTACGACCTACATGTTTTACATCAAAATAAGAGCTTTTTAAAGTCTTAGGATCTACTGCAATAATATCTATAGGTGATTGAGTTTGACAACCTTTATATACATAGTAACCTTGTTCTTGTAACCAGACTACCGCTAAATTTTCACAAAGACAACCTTTATTTTTTTTAATCACGCACTTAATAAATGAAGCAACGCTGTGGCTAGGCCAGTTATAATAAGGCCCGCTGCTCCAATTAATATTTTCTCCAATCTAGCAATTTGATTTGCTAATCCTTCTATTTTATCGTGAGTTTGTTTTTGCATTATACGACATAACTTTTCGTGACTATCTAATCTAGTGTGAGCTTCTTGTGCTGTACTATTTTTCAAGTTTCTTTTCAAATTCTTCTCTTTCATAATCTTTGTCTTGAATTTTACCACCTAATTTAAAGGCTCTAATTAATTTTTCTATTTTAGGAGTTAAATTTTTATCTAAGTATTTAGGTATAGTTGCACCTGTTTTTCCAATAATTTTATTAACAACTGCATCTATTGGTGTAAATACATCTGGTGAACCTGGAGGAACATCTTGTCCTTGAACTGTTTCTGTAATTTTATCTTCCATATATTCTTTAGCATATAATGGATTACTTTTTAAATCGTATAATTTTCTAGGTGGTTGTAAAGCTTGTAACACTCTTTTAAAAAGAGCTTTATCTTTAGGTTTTTTACTTTTACCAAGAGTATCTAACCATCTTGGATAATTACCAGCTAGATATTGTTTTTTTACTCCTTCTGTAAATAACCTATAATCACTTAATAATCTAAGGCTATCTCCGCCTAAATTCATACCATCGTATATACGACCTAATCTATTAACAATTAATCTTTTATGGTTTAGAGGACCAGCAAAAATATCTATAAATAAACCTGCTTTATTTGCTGCTGCAGTTAAACCTTCTTTACCTGCTCCTGCTAATTCTGGTTCTTGAACTAATTTTAAAACTTTTGCAATTTTTCTATATGAATCTACAAACTCTTTACCATATAAACTATTTAAAACACCATTATTTTCAGTTAAAAAATCATCTAATAAATTTCCATTAAGACCTCTATAATTAGTACCTGGTACTTTAGTCTTAACACTATTCATCATCTTTTGTAAATAAAGTTTTCTTATATCAGTTGTTAATTGATTTGATTGTCTTGATAATCTTTTTATTAAAGGAGTAATATCAAATCTATCTCCTAATCTAAATATTTCATCTGCTATAGCAGTACCTGTTCCTTTATCTAAAAGATTAACATTTAAAGATGGTAATTCTTTTGAAACTGTGTTTACTATATCAGCGTTTTGTTTTACTAAATTGTCATACAATTCTACTACTGTTTGATTACTTTTAGAAAATTTTTCATATAAATCATCACCTAAAATTAATCTGTAATTTTTTCCATACTTATCAATAAAAGCTTTATGTGTCATTTTACCTTTTTCACCAACAGCTTTAGGTAAAACATTGTCATAATAATGTTGATATAAAGAACCTTTAATTTTATTTAATTGTGAAAAATTAAATTGTTTCATATTTATTAAATTACCTAATCTTTCAGCATTATTTAAACCTTCTTTACCAGAATCAATCATTTGATCAAATACACTTTTACCAGTACCAGTAAGAGAAGCTTTCCTTACTACTTGTGGCTTAGGACCATATCCAATTTCATCTGCTAATCTACTTAAAAAACTATTTTTATAATTAAATAATAAATCATCATATTCATCTATTAAAGCTTTTGTGTTTTTATTACCTGAAACAGCATCATCTATTGCATCATCAAAAACTCCTTTTAATTTTCTTACAGCATCTGCTGAACCTTTTGGTAACATCTCTGCTTGATCTAAATTTCTTAAAGCTCGTCTAATTGCTAAAGCATTATTAAAACTTAAATTTTCCATGCTGTTAACACCGCCTTTTAAAATTTTCAACTGATCTTTTACTAATCCAAATTGTCCTCCATTTTGATCTAAAAAATCTACAAATTCATTCATCATTTTTTGTTTTTCATATTGAGCTCTAGCTTTTTTACCTGTAGGTATTTCTTTAGGTAATTTTTTCTTAGCAGTTAAATCATATTCATTAAATATATTTCTTAAAACTTTATTCATTTCATTAGTTTCTATGTCAACTTTAAATTGATTTTTTTTACCAGCAGATATAATTTTTTGTTGAAGTATACCTAATCTTGAATTTATTCTTTCATTTACTTCATTAAATACTATTCCCATTTTATCAATTTGATTTACTTCAGGTGTTTTAAATATATTGTCTTTATTTTTTTGCATATTAGCAAAAGAATTTCTAACACCTTTATCAGATGCAAATAGTTCATCTTCTCTAATATTTTTTACATTCTTTCTAATATTTTCTACAATGTTGTCACTTGTTTTAGCATCTATATCATCAAGACCTGTTGTAGTTTTTAATATTTTCTTTTCTATATCTAAATTTTGTACTCTTTTATTTGCTGATTCTAATGCATTAACATAAGCTTTTTCTGCAACTCCGCCCTTTGTAATAATTCCTGATTCGGGAATAGCATTAGCAACACTTATTGCAATATATTCATCAGCAGCTTTTTCATCTACTCCAGCATTCATTAAAACTTTTTTTGCATCATTTATAGTTTTAGACATACCCTCATCTAGAGATCCGCCTGATTTTATAAATTTACCAACTGTATCTCCTGATAATCTATCTGATCCAGCCATAAATACTTGTTGTTTAATAACTTTAGCTAGTGGTAAAAATAAAGCTGTAGCAGCAGCATCAATAGCTCCTACTTTAAGAGCTTGATTAAATGCAAGATTATCAAACTCTTCCTCTTTCATATCATCAAACATTCCATATTTTCTTCCAGTTTGTAATCTAAAATATTCTGCAGTACCTGCTGCAAATCCTGAACCACCAACAGTTCCAACAGGACCTAAACCAGATCCTATTGTTCCTCCAGCTATACTTGCTGTAATAACTGCAGCATCTCCAGCAAATCCTTGTAAATCAGAAGTATCAAAACCCGGTCTGTTAAATGTATATAAATAACCATCACCACCTAATTCTTTAGGAATAGAAAAAACTAAACCTTGATATTGATCGTTACCTGCACCTACAGATTGATTCTTGACTACAATTTTATCTTTATATTGATCCACGGTTTCTTTATCCATACCTTCGTCAATAAGATTTTGTGCTAAAAGTTTTTTAGCTGCTTGTACTTGAAAACCTGGATCATTAAGTCCAAAACTTAATTTATATCGAACATCAGATGGTGCTTCCTTATTAGTTCTAATACCATACATATTGAAAACTTCACTCTTATCAGGCATGTAATATCCAAGAGTTTCATCTAAACCCATAATGTTTAGATCATCAAAATCTTCAGTTTTTTGTTTTACTTTTTGAGTAGTGTTTTCTATTAAATCAAAATCAAAACCCTCTTTAGCAAGAGCTTCTTTTTTAGTATTTACAGGTTGTTTAGTAGTTCTTTCTCTTAGATATTCATCTTTATTTATTGCACCAGTAACTAATCCCTCTGCTGTTTTTTCATCAAGACCATTAGCAATAAGTTCATTGTAAACATCTTTTTGTTGTATCGAAAGCTCTGCCATTATTCTGGTGGATTAAATAAATCTTCATTAATTTTATTTTGAATTATATTTTGAATTTGCATTTCTTTATTTACTTGACTTGTTTTATAAGTTTGAAAATAATCTACAGGACCTTCTTTAAAATCTGGTGCTAGTTGTTGATAGTAATAAGCGTTTATAATTCTAAATGGATTTGCTTCTTCTGCTGTACCAAATAATTCTACAAGAGATTCACTACTTACTTTATCTTTAAGTTCATTAGCTAAAGCTTGTGCTGCCTTTTCATTTGCAACAGATTCAAATTCTATGTCTTTATTTGTAAATGCTTCTGTTTTTGCAAATTCTGGAATTTTTTCATTTATTTCCATCATAGCTTTTTGAGCAGCAACAAGTTTTCTTAAAGCTTGTGGGTTAGTACCTACGTCTCCAATTGTACTTAACAAAACTTGAATATCTTTATCAGAAGCTGGATATAAGTCTTTAACTTGTGAAACTATCGCTGCTTTAGTTGCTGCAGAAAATAAATCTTTAAAAGCAACTTTATCTGAAGCAGATAAATCTTGACCAGTTTCTAAGCCAGATACATTTTTTTTAAGATCCTCATATTTTTCTGATAAGCCTAGTTCTGAAAATACTTTTTCGAATGGTGTTAGAAACTCTGATACTAAACCAGTTGGTGCTTCAAAACCTTTTTGAGCTAATTTATATAATTCTATATATCTTTGATCAAGTGCGCCATATTGTTGTTTTTTATCTCTGTATCTTTTTTGAAAATCTGGATAAAGTTTTAATATAGCTTCATCAACAGTTCCTCTAATTCTAGGTGGCTCACCTTTCAATGCTTTTTGTAACCCTGCTTGTGCTTTGATAATGTCTATATCTTGTTTTTTTCTTTTAGTTTCTACAGCTTCTGATTCTAAAAATCCTTTCTTCTGACCCCCGGCTATAGTACCAATTGGTGATTTAGCTTGAGTAATAGGTGTGTATGAAGATGCATCAATTAAAGTATTAAGACCAGAAAGAAACATCATTCTTTTTTCACGGTCATCATAGACAGTTTCTAATTTTTTTTCAGCACCTTCAGCAATGTTTGTAAAAGCTTCTCCTACACTATTTACAAAAGTTTTAAATCCACTATCTTTCTTTTTACCTGCCTCTAAATCTTCTATATCTTCATACTGATCTACATTACCTTTTGCCTCTGCAGTTCTTTCATCAAGAAGTTTTTTAGCTAATTCAGAATCAAAAGCTTTACCAGTTACTTTAACTTCAACTTTTTCTGTATCTTCTGCCATTAATTTACCTTTTTAAATTCAACATCTATCTTAGAGTAATCGACCATTAAGTAACCATCGTCATTTACCATAGAAGCTTCTGGTACTTGATGTGCCATAACACCTTGGTATGTTACATCATCACCTTTATATTTAAAGTTATAAATATTAATTCCACTAGGAGATTGACCAACTAATTGGATATTCTCTTTAGCTCTAATATCTGACATTGCAGCAAAAGCTTGACCTGCACCAAGTATTTGTGCAAATGGACTTGGAGAACCGACCGGTGTTCCTACCATCGCTGATCTTTCTTCTCCATAAGTTCTAATAGGTGCACCTGCTAAAGCACCAATCATTTGTCTTACTTGACCAGCAGGGTATTCTCTTTCTTCAATGAAATCTCTATAAGCTTCAGTTAATCCAGCTTGTTCTATTCCTCTTTGTAAACTTCCAGCTTGACCTAAACCTGCTGCAGCACCAGCAAGTCCTGATAATTGTGCTTGAGCAGCACCTAATTGAGCAGCACGATCAGCTGCAAATCTTTGTGCGCCTGATTCAAAACCAGCTTGTCTTAATCTAGCTGACGTATCAGCAACTTGATCGAAATATCTTTCTCTACCTAAAACTCTTTCAATACCTTCTCTAGATCCACCAAAAGCTCCTGCTCCAATTGCTCTTGCCGCCATTGATCTTTCTTGCTGACCATAAGCTTCTCCTAAATCAGATAAAGTAGATTGTATAACTGCATTTTGATATGGATTCATATACTGTTGCATAGTAGCAGTATCAAAAGTTTGTTGTCCAATTTGTGCTAACTGACCTGCTTGTGGTAAAATTTGATTAGTAAATACATCAGAAACTTGTTGCTCTTGTGGACTTATTTGAGCTACACGTTGACCAGTGTATCCTTGATAAGGTTGAGTAAAAACATCTTCAGCTGTTCTTAATGTACGTTCTTGAATTTCTTTAAAGTATTCTGGTATTTGCGAAGTAACTGTTTGTTGACTTGGCGCTTGAACTACTGTTGTTGATGGTTTAAAAAGACTACCCATTGATTATATATGTTCCTCCGATATTTTTATATCCTAATTTAATAAAGGCGTTATGTTTTCTTTCAACGTCTTTACCTTGAGTTATTTCGCATAAAGCAGTTAATTTTTTACTTTGTGCGTATTCTTTAAAAACTATCATTATAGCTCTAAAGATATGAAAATTACGATATTTAGGATTAACATGTAACCATAGACTTCTAAGAAATCTTTTGTCGCTATACCATGTTTCATCTATAGCAGCAGCCATAGTTCCTACAATAACATTTTCATATTCTACTACTATAACAAAACTATTTCTAATGTAAAATATAATATGATCAAGTAATTTCTTATTATTTACATTACCAAAGTTATAAGGTGATTCTGGAAGCCAAGTCTTTAAAAGCTCTCGAATACGTACAGCATCATCAATACGAGCTTGTCTAATCTTATATTTATCTTTTTCCATCAGGTCTTATATTGATTCTTAATGTACCAAATCGCCAATTACTACCTAATTCGTCACTTTCTATTTTAATGGAAGATTGTCTTCCTCTTGTTCTTGTATTATAAAACGATGTTGTATTAGATACTGTAATGGTTTCTCCTGTAGTTTTAGAGCTATTAGGATAATCTCTAGTAGATATAGTTATATTAGCATTTCCAGTTTGATTTTTAAAATCTGGTATAACTTTATTAATAAAACTAAAATTCTCTCCATCAGCAATGTCTCCATCACCTGATTCTATATAAGAAGTGATCGCAGAACCATCAGCATCAACACCATCTTCATGACGATAGATTAAACTTCTTCCAGCAGTGAGACCATATATAGTTGAATATGTATTCGCAGTAGAATTAGATAAGTACTGAGTAGCTAAAGGATTTTGCTCTACTCCATTATCTATATATGTACTTCTTGATAAATTACCAAAATACCAACTATTTTCTAAATGATTATAAATTACATACTTATCTATAAAATTAGATGAAGCTGAGCAGTAATACCAAATCACTTCAGAAAAGTCAGAAGTTTGTCCAGCATAAACTTGAGAGTATTGAGTTTTATTTATATTATCAAAAACATGATTTAATATAGGACAAGGTATTTCTTGAACAGCACCTGCAAATCTAAAGAATTGGCCATCGGCCATCCAGTAAGCTACGTCATCTATTACAATTGCACTATTTAATCCAACGGTTCCGCAGTCATTACCGAGTTGACGAAAACCAAATATAAAAGGTGGACCAATAAAAGACATCGATTGAAGTGCTGTATCTGTCCATACAAGTATAGTTCCTTTTGCAGGTATAGCTGATCTTATTTCACTACCACCTGCAATTCTTTGTGACCCTGCTGAGTTAGTTACGTTAGGAGTCCAAAAATTATAATTTTCTTGATCTGACCATCTTATAAATAGTTTATCTTGTGTACTAGATGTTCCTATAGTTGTCTCTGTTCCCATACAAATTAAATGTCTAGTTTCTGTAGATACTATTGATAAAGTAGAAGCTGTAGGAGCATTAGCAATAAGTGTAGCTCTATTGTCAGTCATACCTCCTGATTCGTTCCACTCATAAGTAGCTCCATCTCTTTGAGTTAAAATTAAATCTTCTCCCCAATTATTTAATGACCACTGTCTCATATCTAGTGTAACTTCAGAAGTAGAACGTGGTTCATTCCAAGCTTCTGCTGACCATGAACCTGAGTTCCAACCATATCCAAAAGTTTGTATACTAGGACCTATATTTATTTGATATGATATATCAGCGTTAGCTGTATCAGTAACTGTTGATGTGGCAGTTCCAGGTGTTGTAATTGTATAAGCGTCAGTATTATTAATAGCAACAATTTCAAATTCATTTTCTAAATCAGTAGTAGTAATACCTCCTACATTTGCTGATACATTAGATATAGTTATAAAAGCACCTAATATAGCTCCATGTGCAGTATGATTAATTATTACATTAGAGCTAGTATCAGTAGTAGTAAATACAGAAGTTAAACTATTAGATTGTCTAATAGGTGTAATATCTTGATTAGTTCCACCTTGATATGCATAAACTTTTCTATCTGTGCCAATTGATTGATAACGAGTACCATCTAAACTAATCCAAGAAGCAATATCTGCAGGTCTTCCTACATAATAATCTTCACTAAATTTAGTCCAACCGCCTATTTTTTGAGGTAAACCTTTTCTAAATCTAATCTTATCACAATCAGTCCATCTACCTTCTGCACCAGTTTCGGTGTTTTCGGTGTCTAAACCAGGTAGAAAATTAAGTTGAGTTAATGGCATAACAAAAATTATATAACAAAACTACAAAAAATCTATTTATTTCTTATCGAGCTAGTCCTGGTATTCCAGTGCTTGTAACAAATGGATTATTTGCAAATGCCATGTAGATAAATGATGCACCAGAACCATTAATTTCTCCACCACTTGAAATTAACTTAAAGCCATTTGAATATATATCCATAATATTAGTATTTCCAGCAGCTTCACTTCTTGAATCATTTGCTGATAATTCTGGATTTCCAACTGTAGCTGTATTATTTGGTCTTCCATTAAAACCTACTCTTTTTATATCACATATAAACCAAACTCCTGTACTATCAGTTCTCTTACACATAACCCAAGCAGGTTTGAATCCTGTATAAACAAATGTTCCATCTGTACTTCCATTACCAACGTAGCTTCCAAACTTACTAAATCCTTTTTTTTCTGCGAACGCATACATTATATAAGTATTATTATTTCCATTTATTTGATCATTAGTTCCTAAATTAACTACTGAAGAAGTTGGACTTGTGTCATTCCAATATTCACTAGATGTGCTAACAGCACCAGTACTATTCAAAGCAATTCTTTTAGTGTTTCCTAAACTGCTATGATACACATTCCAATCTCTAGGTGTTGAATCACCAGTTCCAATTCTTTTTTTTATAATAAACCAATCTGGTGCAACACCTAAGTTATGTGGAATAGTATGATTTGCAGTGCCATTTCCAGTAAATGCTGTTATAGAAAAACCAGCTGTTGTTGAAACTGATGCAGTGTAAGATTGTGCAGTGCCAGAGCCTGTTGTACTACCAGATACAGATGTTCCAGCTAACCAACCCCAAAGTACATAAGTGCTACCAGAAGCATTAACATTATCTACATCATCTCCAAGTGTAAAACCATTACTATCAAAACTTGTAAGATATGTAGTTTGTTCTCCACTAGTAGCTTCAGCATCAGTATCATTAGGTACAAGTGATCTATTAGCACCTCTTACAGAATCATATAAAAAGTGATTTGCTCCACCACTTCTTCGTTTAAACCATACCATATCAGGTTGCATATCTGTATTACCATCAAAAGTTTGTGCATTATTTGTTGTGCCATCTCCTGCGTAAGGTTTGGTTTGAAAGTATGCTGTTGGGTCGTCTATATCTGTGTAAGCCATATTTATATTCCTTTTAACTTGTTAAAAGCCATTATCCATACTCCGCTAAGTTTTTTGTGTTAAGTGCATAATATCCTGATGGTACAGAATATTCAAAATTTCCATAACCATTCTCATCACTATTTCCTGATGAGATTGTAAAAGATGGAGAAACAGCATTTAATTCAAATGTTCCTGTTGCCGAACTATGAGCATGACCTACTCCTATAAAATAAAATGTTTTATCTGTACTTAAAGATATAGCAGCTGGAGATCCTGTAAATGCTTGGTTCCAAGAACCAGATCCATTAGCATACTGACCATTTTTTGCAAAATAAACGTTATTACTATCCATATCTAAAGCTATCGAAATTATATCTCCAGCTCCCCAGTTTCCATGCCAACTTGTAGAGCCAGAAGTATTTTCAAATTTAGTACCATTATGATTTCTAATACCATAAGCAAAAGCTCTACCTTCATAATTATCTATAGTTCCTTTAGTAGCTGCAGGATCACCAACAACACAAATAAGCATTTCTCCATTTCCTAAAGGTTCATTAGCTCCTGTTTGTTTAACTTCTATATACCATTTACCAGATGAAACTCCGATTGTTGACAAGCCTCCACCATTAGTTCCACTTGAAACAAGTTTTAAATTTCCTTCTGAAAAAGCTGTTGTCCCATCACTAAGAAAATTTGGGTTAAATGTTGGAGCATTATTGGTGCAAGTATCAGTAGATTGATCAATAGATGTTAGGTTGTTTGCAGTAAAATCGTTATTATTACCTGACACATCGTTTCCTAATGATGAACTATCTTCAAAGTCTAAATAATAAGATGTATTACCACCAAAGGTTAAACCTGATACATCAGTGGGTTTCCATATTCCTGTGTCTTCGTCAAATTCTCCAAAGCTAGTTGCATCTAATTGCTGATCGTCAATATGTACAATTTCAGCCATATACCCATCAAAATAATTACCATCACTTCTACGACCAATATAAGGATAATAAGTTCCACCAACATTCCAATAAATTTCTTTATTTTGATCTGGTTGAGTTGTATTTTCATCCCAAGTATATTCCGAGCCATTTATGTACAATCTCATTCTTGATGTTGATGTTGATTGAGTTGTGTCCACAGATAAAACAATGTGCATCCATGCAGATAAATCTTTAAAAACTCTCTTAGTTTTTAAATCACCCATACCAGTAGTTGAAGTTTGCCAAGTTAATTTATCATTACTATCAAAAAAGAAATATCCTTCATCTGAACTACTAAAAGAAGATGAAGCTATCATTGATGTTCCTAATGATGTTCTTTTTAACCAAACACTAAAAGTAAATTTTTGTCTATTACCAGCTGGAGAACTATTCCATTGTAGATAATCTGAACTACCATCATTAAACCTACATGAGTTAGCAACCTCATAACTGCCTGCTGCCGATTGGTTTCCTCCAACTATTAACACGTTAGATTACCTCCTCTGGCCACTCTCCTATAGGTCTTGTATACACAGGATCTTGTTCTGTTCCTGTGTTAGTATATTCATATAATGCTTTGAGTGCATCGACATTTGCTGCATTATCTATTGCAGTTTCCATTTCATTTGATTTAGTTCTAACTGCTGCTCTGTAAGTTGTAATATTTGCAGGTACAGTGTAATCAGCAACTTCAGTTGCTTTAACGACATACCAATCTGTTTTAGCAAGTAATTCTGCAGCTTGATCTTTTACTATTCTTTTCTTTTCAGTTTTTAAACCATAGTTAATTACTTGGTTGCCATCATCATCTAATACAGGATCACCATTATCATATACTGCATTTTCATCATTTAATCTTTTAGCAGTTGCAGTTTCCCAAGATTTAGTAACTTGACCATTTGCAAAATTATATTGTTCGTTAGTGTTATTGTAATATGCTGTATCTTTGTAATTTGTTGAATCAGTTATAACTTCATAAATTCCAATAGCTTCTAATTCTTCTTTAGACCATTTAGTAAATATATCTGCTGAATATTGATTGTCATTTAAAATAAAACCTTTAGGGTTTTGAAAGTATTTAGTGATTTGATTATTTTCTACTAATGCGTACATAATTCTCCTACGATAAAGTTAATGCTAGGTTTCTACCAACTTCTAGCCATTTGCTTCCATTGTATCTAAATACAAATAAGTCTCCAAGACTTGCAGTTGCTGTTAATGTTGGAGCAGTATCAGATGCAAATTCATATACTGCGTTCCATGTTAAAGTTCTTCCACCTGTTCCATCTTGAATAACAAGTAAAGAAACAAATTGGCCTGTAGCACCATTTGTTGGAGCTGCCATTGTTCGGTTTCCAGCTAAAGTTACTTTCGCAACAGGCTCTGCTTGTGCATCCCAAGAAATAGTTGCGCCATCAGTTAATGTTGCTTCTGGATTGTAAGCTGCATCATTAAATTTAATAAAACCAGTTCCCTTAGTCGTTAAATCTATTCCGATGTTCGTATCACCTCCTGTTGCAGATAAAATTGGATTACTTCCTGTAGCATTATTAGTAATTGTAAATTCATTAACAGCTGATCCTGTTTCTACAAATTTTATTAATTCTTCTGTGCCATTACCAATAGCATTTCCATTAACATCTAATTGTCCTCCTAATTGAGGAGTAGTATCTTGAACAACTTCTGAAAGTAAACCCGATCCTGCAAATACATCTACAACACTTGTTCCTGTTGTATATAATAATTTTTTAGTTCCTTGAGTAACAACTACTCCATTAGCAGCATGACCTGTATTAGAAAAAGTTAAAGTTTGAGATCCTGTAGTATTATTAAATATTATATATTCACCTTCTACAGCATCAGTAAAAACATGAATATCTGCACCTAAAGCTCCAGTTAATTCTAATACTTTATTATGTACTTGATCGTCTGTTGTAGAATCATCTGTGTTTGATGTTGAATTATTTGATGTTAAAGTTACATTTGCAGAACCTGCCACATTAACAGATTGATAACCTGAAACAGAAGCATCAACTCTGTTTAAAACATAATTAACTAGATTACCCCAATTACCTGAATTTTCTCCAGATGCTTGTCTTTCTAGTTTTAATCTCGATGTAAAAGTTGATGGCATAATTCTTTATACTCCTAATATTATATATTGTAAATAATATATATTTGTATCCATTTGTCTAGTGAATATTAGTCCAATTTTCTTGATTATTATCATTAATTGGATCCCAAAATTTTAAACTTGTTACATTAACATTTGATTGATTTCCAATAATAGATAAAAAATTTTCTGAGTTAGGAATTATATTAGCTGAAGTAATAGTAACTTCATTACCTGTTATAGATAATATTTGTTCTGCGCTTATTGTTATATTATTTGCTATAATTGTTAATTCTTCTCCAGTAATTGGAATTATATTTTCAGAAGTAGTTGTAGTTATTCCTAAATTAGATTGTAATTGTTCTCCTACAATATCTATTAAATTAGCTGTACCAGTTGCAATAGTTCCTAATTCTACATTAGCTTCAAAAGTAGGAGTATTTATAGTTATAGCTCCATTAGCAGTCACAGCAAAAGTATTAACTGTAGCTGTTAATTCTTCTCCAGTCATTGTTAAAAATGCTGTACCTGTTACAATTTCTTCACCTTGAGATGTAGTTAATTCTTCACCACTTATAGTTATAGGAGCACTAGCTGTAACAGTTATATTATTAGCAGTAGTAATTAATTGTTGTCCATCTTCAATAAAGATTGTACCACTTCCTGCAACAATATTACCAATAGGAGAATTCCAATTACCTTCACTCCAACTTTCTCTACTCCAACCTCTACCATCATTTATTGAAATTCCTAAAGAAATACCATTAGCAGTAAATACTGCACCATTGCCTAAAGAAAATGTAAAATCACCTGTATCTGAAGTTACTTGTAATCCAGTTATAGCTGCACCAGTTGCAGCATCATTCCAAGAACCTAAGTTCCAATCACCTTGGCTCCATGTACTTGCCATAAGGATTTTCTCCTTATGCTATTCTGATTAAGCCGTTAGTAGCGTCAGCGTTAGGAAACTGTAACTCAAATGTACCGTTAGTAGAAGTTTTTACACCTCCAAAATCTAAAACTGCAATAGAAGAATTACTATTGTTTGCATTATAGATTAATGCAGCTTGAGCTGAAATAGTTGCATTTGCAAATGAAACATTATCTGCATCAAAAATTGCAGTTGTTCCATCAGTAGAAATTGCAACATTAGTTAAAGTTGCACCACCTATTGTGTAGTTTGTACCACTATCAGATATTTCATTTGCTGTAATATAAGCAGTAGTGTTTTGGTTAAGAGTTGCAGTGTTGTCGTAAAGTGCGCACTTTAATGTCTGAGCTTCTAAATTTCCGCCAGGCGACATTAAGTCTTGTTTAAACGACACTGTAATCGCTTGAGATATTGCCATGTTTATTGTCCTCCAGTTAATGTGTTTTCGCCTAGTGGACTACCAGGAAACTTATAGTCAGTTCTTCTGTTTCTACGAGCTTCGTTATTGATAGCAGCCACACTTTCGACATACTTTTGTTTGTATATATTATAGTCTTCCATGTTCTTTGTAAAGAGATTTGCTTCAGATAAACAACCATATAAAAGAGCATCAGAAGCATTTTCAGTATACCAATTAGTTGTATTAGTATTAGATAATGGATTAATTCTTCCTTGATATCCTAATTCTATAGTATAAACAGCATCTGGTGTTGGTGCAATATATAATGTATTATCATCAAAATTAGAAAAATATCTTGGTGTTGATGTTATAGAAGCATTTGGCCAATATTCTTGAACATACTCCAAAGGTTTTATTTCTAAAAACTGTCTTTCATTATTAACAAGTATATTAACATAATTCAATAACATTGGTTCTATAGCAGAAGGTAATGTAATAAATCTATCACCAATACTTGTGCTAGATTGAACATTTTGATTAAAACCAGTTGGATCTATTTCTCTTGATAATTTATTTTGTGTATTACCAATAAATGTATCTAACTGAGAATTAAAATCTGTTCCAGTATTTTCAGCCCAAGTTTGTATATCAGTCTTTAGACTGCTGTATGTCATTGGCATTTTTATCTGCTCCTTCTACATTAAATTTATTCCACACATTACCTCTAAATGGATAAGTTCCATAGTGAGTTAATGGGCTAATAACATCAGCGTAGATTTTACCACCTATTTTTTGCCATAATCTACAAAAAGCATAATCTTCTGATAGATATCTATTACTTTTTTCATCAATAATACAGTCAAAAAATGCATAACAATTATTACTTGAAAATCTTTCATTATTAATAATTTGATCTGATGTATATTTTAAATTACTGTAAGCTTCTTTCATTTTATAAAAAACTTCTTTTTTTATACACATAAAACCAGTAGCTGCATCTAAAACTTCTGTAAATCCATTTCTTACTTTTATATTACCTGGTTCTGCAAAATTTAAATTATATCCTAATGCTTTTGCCTCTAAATCTTTTTCACCTGTTTCTTTTACAAATTTAGGTATTGATTTCCAATCAATAGATTTTCTTGGATAAATTCCAGCACTAACATCATAATCTGATTCTACTAATCTTATAACATTTTCAGCTGAAAATCCTATGTCACTATCTATAAATAATAAATGTGTAAATCTATCTGGTTCTTTTTCATCAGCATCTAAAAACTGTGTGACTAAAGTATTTCGTGCTCTTGTGATTAAACTTTCATTACCCATAGTATTTAAATGCACTTGTATTCCTTTTTGTTGTGCTTTTACTGTCGTACTTAAAATTCCATGTAGATATGCTTCTGTAAGTTGACCGCCATAACAAGGTGTTGCGATCATAACACCATATTTTTTTTCTATGTTCATGTTACTACTGTAACACTTCCTAATGCAGTTGATAACAAATTTGTGCTTGCTTGTGCTATTCCAACAGCTGGAATAGATCCAGTAGGTGGAAATATTATGTTTATTTGATCTGGAACACCTCCAGTAGATGACAAATTAGCTTGAGGTCTAGCATCTTGTAAAGACTGTGCATCTGTAAAATACATTAAATCTAATTGTGGTTGTTTTGGTTCAAACTCTGAATTGTGTACAAAAGAACCATTCCATTCAAATACCATTTCTTGATATGGAAACTCTAATCCTGATCTGTCAGATATAGCTCTGGCGTATTGACCACCAGAAAATTTATTATGTGGTGCTCTATGAGGTCTTGAACTTCTATCACCTAATTTATTTGCCATTATGTATAAAATCTATTAGTCGTTGATGGTAATATTCTTGTAGAAGGCGTATCATCACCAGCAACTAATCTTGTATAAGCTTGTTCATAATCTGTTTTTAATTCCATTCTTTGAGCTTGATCTATATTTATTCTTTTCTTTGACATATAATAAGCAAGTCCTGCACACATGCATTCAAAAGCTCTAAATGGAATATCAAAATTTTGTTGAACGCCATCAACTGTAGAAGCAGTAACGTCTTGAATTTTTCTCATTCTATAATATCTTAAAGTATAAGTTTGATCTGGTGCTGGATAAATTTTAACAACCGGTGTATTTAATCTTTGTAAATAAAATTGAGTTGGTCTTGATTGTTGAGTTTTATTTGATATTGCTGCGTAATCATTAAGACCTAATCTAGTCATAGAATATTCTGTTCCATCGCTATCTACAATATTTGCATTTATAATATCAACTAAATCATAATCTAATGTATAATCTGTTGTACCTTGTGATAAAGTTACATCTTTTAATTCTACTGTCCATTGATTGTAACCACGATTAGCCCAATCACTAAACATAATATTTAAACTACGTCTAGCTGACCGTACGTCATAACCTAAAATAGGATCTCCTCCTATTCTATCAAATGCTTCTTGAATACAGTCATTAACTGTAAGATTGAAAGTTGCTGTGTTTGATGTAGCCATTACGCAAAGAATACAGTTACGCCACTAGCCCCATTTGCAGAAATATTAACTTTTAAGTCTGTTCCAAATTTTACACCTTCGTCTGGTAAACTTATGTTAATAGGTCCACTATCGACACTAGCACCTGTTGTTACAGTAAATTTACTTGTAGCATCATCTACAAAAGTAACAGTTCCTGCTGTAGTTGATGGTGTAATTATAAAACCTTTAAGTCTTGTTGGTCCACCAAAAGCTGAAACATTAGAACCTTGAGTTGTAACAGTATTTGCTTGAATATCTGATCCTGCCATTTGTTTCTCCTATATTAAATTTTGTTTTTTTAAACTTTCAAATAGTAACGCAATTCTGTCGCCTTGGCTAGTTGGTTGTTGTAAATAAGGCGCAACATAGTTTTTAGCAACTTGTGTTTGAAAGTCTATTGGTTTATTTAATTGAAAACTCTTATCTGTAAAAGGTGATTTAGCTGGAGAACCTAAATCTTGAGAAGAACCAAATGCAGATATAACTTTTTCAATATCAGCTAATTTTTCATCTAATCCTTTTTCTTTTTTTTCTTCTTTTTCAGTTTCTTCTTTTCTTAAAACATCTTTGATAGTTTCCATCTCATCAATATTTTCGGTTTCAGCTAATTTTTTTTGTTCTTCGGTAGGTTTATAATCTTCTTGAGCTTCAAAAACTCTAACTGCTTTATCTACAATTGCTTCTGTTTTTTCTTCTTCTTTATCTTTGTCTTTATTAAATAAATTTTTTAAAGCATCGCCTTTTTCTTTTAAAAATTCAAACATAATATCTCCAATTAATGAGGGCCCGAAGGCCCTCTAATTAATTATTATGGTGTGTTTCCAGCATCTGCAATACTATTGTTCTGCATATACATAACAGTAACAGTTGCATTACCAGTTGTTCCATCACCATCAGTACCTGTAA
>Ga0255752_10002651_pt1 | contig 19325 bp, 19 predicted proteins | sample 011ome_25_FD_179952 | JGI IMG/M metagenome (GOLD analysis project Ga0255752, IMG submission 179952) | Coastal salt marsh microbial communities from the Groves Creek Marsh, Skidaway Island, Georgia - 011512CT metaG (version 2) | ecosystem: Environmental > Aquatic > Marine > Intertidal zone >... | reverse complement strand
CTGAGACAATAGCCCAGCGACTACCGCTAGGAATGGTGACTGATATGCCACTGTTAATCGTAATTGGTCCAGCACTCATTGCGTTGTTTCCACTGGTAATAGTGTAATCCACACTGATGGAATTAGCCATCTCATAGAGGGCTTTTGTGGTCGTATTACCGTCAGTGTTCAAAACAGCCCATGAGGGGTCTGTACCGTCAGTCGTCAAATACTTACCACTGTTGCCAGTTTGGTCTGGGAGCGCATCAACAGTTTCCCATGAGTTAACAGAGCCATCCGTACTCAGGAACTTACCAGCTTGACCCGTGTTATCAGGAATGTATGAGGCGGCGGTTACTGCGCTTGCTGCGGCTTCTGATGCGCTAGTAGCGGCGGCGGCAGCACTTGCGGCGGCAGCGGTTGCGCTATTGCCTGAGTTGGTTGCGCTGGTCGCTGATGCTGTTGCGCTGTTGGCTGAGTTTGTTGCGCTTGTGGCGGCATTACTAGCGGAGGTTGCGGCGGCGGCGGCTGATGTAGCGGCATCCGTGGTTGAGCCAAACAGAGTGTCGCTGTAATTCTTTGTAACAACGTCTTGAGCGTTAGTTGGGTCACCAACACCTGTAATCTTGTTTGTGCCCATCGCAATTGCGCCAGACATAGTGCCACCAGTCAGGGACAGTTTTAATGCGTCCTGAGTGTCTACATAGACCTTGGTAGCGGCATCTTGGTTAGCCGTTGGGTCACCCAAGCCTGTAATCTTGCTTGTACCCATTGCGATAGGACCACTCATCGTGCCACCAGCCAAAGGCAGTTTGGTAGCAATAGAGTTAGTTACGGTCGTGGAGAAGTTAGCATCATCACCCAAGGCAGCGGCTAACTCATTCAACGTATCCAATGCGGCAGGCGCTGAGTCAATGACGTTTGCAATTGATGTGTCAACGTAAGCCTTTGTCGCGGCATCCTGTGCGTTGGTTGGGTCAGTCAGGTTTGTAATGGTCGCTGATGTACCAGCGTTCATGTTCAAGCCACCGTTAATCACCACATCATTAAATGATGATGACCCACTTGAGGCTGTAACGTTACCAGTTAAATCGCCTGTTACGTTACCCGTTACGTTTCCAGTAACGTTGCCTGTGACGTTTCCATCAACGTTGCCAGTCAAGTTTCCGACAAAGCCTGAGTTAGCGGTAATCAATGTGCCCGTAACAGCTTGTGCTGATGCGCCACCAATTACAGCGCCATCAATCGTACCAGCGTTGATGTCAGCAGAGGCAATCGTTGCCGCCGTGTTTACGGTTAGGCTTGTAGCCGTAACCGCTGCTGGAGTTGAAGCGCCAACCGTAGTGCCGTCAATGGTTCCACCAGTAATTGCAACGCTAGAGGATGTTACTGCACCAGATACCCCACCAGAAGCCGTTAAAGCCCCTGTGAGCGTTGTTGTGCCATCTACGGTAAGGTTGCCACCAACTGTAAGCGGGTCGTCGCCTGCGCCTGTCTGGAAGTCCTTGAGGTGGGACATGACTTGACGAATGGCATTATTGATACCACTAGGAGCGCAACCTTCTGAGATGTTGATAGACGCAACATCCGTATTATTAGCGGGCGTTGAGTCATATTCGCTAATCTTTGTCTTTGCCATTTATTTACTCCATTGTTGACAGATTGCCGCCAGACATACCGCCAAAGAAAGAACCAACACCAAGCAAACCAGTCGGCGCTTTTGATGTAAGGCTTTGCGCTTTTTTAGCAAGTTCAGCCAACGCGCTGTCATCTCTTAATGCCATTAAAACCAACTGAGGGTCTTCGCTTACCAAAACTTTTGCAACATCAGCACGTTGCTTATCAGTCAAACCTTCTGGCAAAGCACTCTTTAGCATTTTACGCGCCGCGCTAATTATCGCCAAAGGATTTCCAGTCGCGGCAGAAGAAATTTCTTGCAACGAAATACCCATACCAATTCGGTTTGCAGCCATCTGCGTTGGAGCCGTAGCAGAACCGCCCAAGATAGCACCAGAAGCCTCTTGTGACCGTGAGGCACGACCAACAACGTCTAGCACTTTATCCAACTCGTCTTGAGGATAAATGGTCCGTAAAATTTGACCCTCTTTTGTTGTTGGGTCGCTTAATCGCTTCATAAAAGTCAACTTGTTGCCAGTCGCCATTTTGTTGCGAATCGCATCCATGACACCAGCACGCAGATACTTCACGTTATCTGGTGTGACCTTTTCAAAGTCAATTGAAACTTGGTCTGCATTTTGACCAAAGATTGTTTTTCCGTAATCAAACGAATCCCGAGAGGAGCGCAACTTAGCAGCCTCTTTTCGTGTTTGTTCAACAGTTTTTACAACTGGTCGATAAACGCCACCGTAACCCTGTACATCTCCACCCTGCTCAAATAAAGTTGAAGCCTTGTTGATTTCTGTTCTCAACATTTTTGCAGCTTCTTTGTATCCTTCACCAGCAGAGCCTCGACCACCACGGAAAGCCTCGTCAGCCAAATCACGCAAGCCACGCATCAATATCTCGGCATCTTGCAGTGTTGGGGCGCGGTCATAAACAACTTCACCATCTTTAATTGAGAAGAATGGTGTCTTGCCAGTCTGAGCCTGATATGCCTCTTGCAAAGCCTTTCCAGCCCCCGGTGAACGCTTGATGCCCTGCTCAATCGCTCCAAGCGTTTCCTGAGTTATAACGCCGCCACGACCAAACGCAGACTTGTATTGTTGTCCCTCAAGTTGACGCATGGCTTCATCAGCCTGACCAACAACCCGGCGCACATTGCCTTGTGCATCTGGAAACAATACTCGATTTAATTCATCTAACGCTTTGCCACGCAACTCCTCTGGGCGTTTTGTCAATGAACGTTTTAGAATCTCACTTGCCTCGCCACCGCCTCGCGCATACGCTCTAACAACATCCTGAATCGTCTTGTTTTCAGCAAGAATGTCGCCACGCATAATCGACTTAAAAATCTCATCGTCACTCATGCCTGTTTCTTTGGCAATGTTTTGAATTTGATTTTCAACAATCTTTGCGCCACGACCGCCAAGCCTACGTCGAGCCATATCAATAAGAGCATTAGTGCCAAGCTGAAGACCTTTTCCAGTGGCATAGCCTAATGGTCCAGTTGCAGCGCCAAATGCCACACCAGCAGGAACCCTAGCAGAACGCTCTAAAAGACCGCCCTCACCAGTTGCTGCGGCTGTTATCCCACCGCTAACACCGCCAACACCAGCGGTTGCACCAGCAACCCTTAGTAAAGTTGGAGATTTGCCAAGCGCAAACTTCAAAGCGCCACCCGGCAAAAGCATGGAGCCACCAGCTTCGTAAGCAAGAGCGGATGCTGGTTCAGCCTCACGATAAGCAGCCAACTCTGAACGAATTTGATTTATTGTCCTATCAAAGTCTTCGCCCGAAACCTTTGAGCGTACATAAGCCTCAATTTCATCACTTGTTCCAAGAGACAATCCTTGAGCCATAGAGCGCAATCGCTGTGGCTCTACTTTTGCTTCCTGTGGAGGCGTTAATTCGCCAATTGACGGGAATGTGGCTTGCGGTTGCTCTGGTGTGCCAGACGTAGCTAAAGATTGACGTAACGCTTGCAACTTCTCGTTAGATATTTTTGAGAAGTCTCCACCACGCATGGCTTTTAACTCGTCATCTGTCAATATAGATAAGTCAGCCATAAATTACAGACCTCGTTTTTTAGCTTCTTCATCAAGCATTTGCTGGAGTGAGTTTTGCGTAGAGCCACCCATTGTGGGTGTGTAAGCTGGCAACTCGTAAAATGGAGCGTACTTTTCAACGTTAGGCAGACTTTTAAATTGCTGCAACAACGTTTGTTGACGCTTAATCTTGTTTTCAGCAACCTTACGAATGGCAATCAAAGAAGCCTTGATTTCGGCTGGCGTCATATTTTGAGTGCCAGCCGATGCTTTCTTGATGATGGCACGTTCGTTTTCAGTAATCTGACCCTGACCCTTCATTGCTTCTGCTGCTTGCAATTCAGCCTTGGCAAGACCTTGCACCAAAATCTGAGTATTTGCCAGAATCTCGTTTGCATCCTTACCAGCAACACCCAAAGACTGACCAACTCGTAGCAAAGTTGTTCTAACATCTGCGGCTGGTCCTGTAATGGCTTTATCCAAAGCAGACTCAATGTTGCCCGCGTTTGTAATAGTTTCCATTGCCACCCTAGCCTGCTCTGTTGCTGGACCCATCATGGAGCCAATGTCTTTGCCAACAGTATCCGCGAGCGCTTTGTCGCCACCCATGCTAATAGTTGTTTTTGGTGCGGAAATAGCTTTAAATTGTTCAAACGTCCCTGCGTATGAACCACCTTGCGGAGTCTTGGCAAAGGCGTATTGACGTTCTAAGTCAGACATCTTTGGAGTACCAGTCGCTAAAACTTCTGGCTGTCCACCCAAACCCATCCGAACCAAAGTTGCATCAGGCGCTAGAGTTATGGTCTCACCTTGCATCGCCTTCTGAGCGTTCATCAGGTCATTTAAAGCAGCGCGACCTTCAGCGGTCTGCATCAGTTGTGGTGCAATAGCTTGTAAATCAAACCTAGCAGGCATTGCTGGTATTTCAGGCGTAGCCTTACCGTAAGGCGCTCCAGCCAAGTATGGGGCTGGTTGTGCCGCCTGACCTGCTTGTGCAGGCTGGAAAGCGCCTCCAATTAGCTTTTGCACATTAGCCGCACGCTTCTGCGATTCAAGTTGACGCTGCATTTCCTGCATAGCCATCTTTTCTTTGGCTTGCTGTTGCAATGTGCTTTGATAGCCCTGTTGAGCCGCAGATAAACCCTTGGCTAGTGCGCCAAATGTATTGATTGGACGACCTGATTGCGGACGACCTGCTTCAGCCATAGCCGCAGATAAATCAAAAAGCGCCTTAGTAGACGCTCTGTTTTTTGCCGCACGCAACTCATCCTCTGACAGCAAGCCGCCATAGATGCTAGGAGTGCCGCCGCCGATGGACTCACCAGCGCGACCCAATAAACCCATGATGTCACTAATAGCCATAATTTACCACCAATCAAAAGCGCCGCCTAAATCCCAAACAGCTTTTGCCGCGCCTGCTGCGCCTGCAATGTTACTAATGGTGTTTGCAGTTGGGTCGTAATATTGAGGCGTTGTTGACGTTCCAGATGTGCCCATTGGCAGACCTCGGATACCTGTCAAAAAGCTAGACAAAGCCTGCTGTGGTTGGGCGTAAGCCGCTTGTTGATACTGCTCACCTAGTTGACCAACACCCAGCAACTTGCTGATGTCACCATAGTCAGCCGCCGCCATTTGGGGCGCACCCGTAGCCGCCGCCTCTTGACGCGCACGCTCTTGGGCATAGTTCTGATATGCCAACTGCCCAGCAGTGTTCGTCAGGCTTTGCGCCAATTGACCAGCCGCTTGTGATTGCAAGTCACCCATTGCACCAGAGCCGTAGCGACCAGCGCGTGAAGCCTGTGAGCCAATGTTACCAATAGCTTGATTAAATGCGCTAGTAGCTTGCTGTGCTGCTGGTTGGAAAGCACCTTGGAAGAATGGATTGCCTGATAGGTAATCACCCTGCACCGTACCCAATTGTTGAGTCTGCGCCGCACCAAGTAGGGGTGAGCCTTGCATGGCGCGAGTCTGCGCCGCTTGCATAGCTTGTTGTGTGGTGGTTGATGGTCCTACAACTGGTGTACCGCCTGCTTGATATAAGCGTTGGGCTTCACTCAGTCCATATTGCAAATACGGCTTAAAAACCGCACTTGGTTCTGATGTAGTTGTAACGGTTTGGTAATCGACTGCCATAGTCAGTTCCTTTCAAGAATGGACTCGTAGGCGGTCGTCCTATGAGTCATTATATCAATCATTTTACTAACCCACAATAACGTAGGCATAGGTTTTATCTGCCGTGCTATTGGCATAATGCGATATAGTCGCCGAGCCTTTAGCTTGGGCGCTTACATACACATTGGAATACGCCATTGGCGCGACATAATTGACCGTAAAAATCACAGCAGGGATGGCTGGTCTTGGGATGCTTACATCAGCCGCCAAATACTCCAACTCCACGGTCGTATTGCTTACAGAGCCAGCAAGCTCAATGTAATCATTTGCCGCCAAGTCCAAAAAGATATTCATTGCCCCAATCAGGTGGCTAGGGTCGCCCGTTGACTTCCTAGCTGGCAGACCAAATCGACTTGCTGAATTAACCACATCCACGCCATTTTTGCGAAACCAAACGTCTGCATACTCAGAATCGTTGTTTGAGTTCTTCAATTGCAGGGAGTATTGCAGGTTGTATATACCAGCATTGCGGACGTTAATTCTTGTGGTGTTTGACAGATACACCCCATTAGATTGCTCAGTTGTGTCAAATTCAACAACGTCTGTGGTCCCTGTGCTTGTAGCTGTTTGCCCGTTATTGTTTGAAAACGCTCCATAAGGCGCTGAATCGGCTTCTGCGGCGTCAGAGAATGGGATTAGGATAATCTTACTGTCTGGGCTAATACGCTCGTCATAGAGCGTTGTAGTGGTCGCATTACCCGTTGCTAACGTTATAGTTCCGTGGTTGTTCGTTTTGCCGTTCATGGCTCCACGCAAAACCTCCGCAACTACGCGCTGGTCAGCACCAAATACCGGGACTGTACGAAACATTAGCGACCGCCTTGGGGTGTGATTTCAATGTCAACCGCAACCGCAGTTGTCCAGTTGTCACCAGTAGGATTGACTCGCAACCTATGGTATCTACCAGAACTACGCAAAGAAACACGGTTCTCTGCACTAGCCGCGACATCAGTTGAGAAATCCAAAACTGTGTCTAACCGTTGCCGTGATGAGATTGCCACAGAAGCAGAGCCACCGTCTACTTGTGGTCGAGCCAATGTCACCACAGAGTTAGCGCCAATATCAATATCGCCAGTCTCAAGAACACCCTGTCGTGGCAACCCTGTAAACGCATAAACGTCTTGACCCTTTACGCCACCAAGGAAATGCTGACCACCAATGAACGCTGATGAGTCAAGTGACTGTGTAAGCGCATCTAATGAGCCAGAAATTGAATCCAAGTCCTCTAAGGTAATGTCACCAGTTGAGGCGTCAGAGACGTAATCAACCACAGCATCGGCGTTAGACCAGCGGCTAGTCTTGAAGTTGTAAATCAACAGCTTTCTAAGGTTGCCTGACGTTGGGTAATTCCAAACCACCAACTTACGCACAGAGTCAACGGATGCTGACATGGTTCCAATCTCAGACAACTCAAGTGTGTCAAAGAAGTATCGGTCAACCTTTTCTGAGCCGATAGGCTTAACAGTTTGCCCATCGCACATATAAAAACCATCATCACTCAAGAAGAATGTAATACCTTGATATTGGGCAACTGAGTTTTCGTTATAGCAGCCTGTGCCTCGACTGATGTTGTCAAATTGAAAGATAAACGGTGTGCCGATGTAAGACATACGGTAAATTGCTTTGTCCATCAACACCAAACCAAACTCACCACCTCGTATGGCTACGATATTGCCGCCATCAGGAATGTCTTGATAATCCGCTTGTGTGGTTTGTGAGTATGTCCACTCAGTCTCATCATTGATGCCTGACCAACGAACCCGAGTTGGGTAGCGAGTGCCTGACTCCAAGGTGTTAGCCACAACCACGAAATCACGCACAACCGTGATGTACTTCGCAACAGGAGCGTCAGCCGCCAAGTCAGCAAAAGCCGTGGATGTGTTTACATCAAAATATTGCAACTTGTCAGCATTGTTGGTAAATATGGTGTTTGAGCCAAACTGCACAAACCTAATCCTGTCACCAGCAGGTGTGCTGTAAGTTGTACCAGAGACGTTTGTGGAGTTGCCAATTGGGGAGATGGAATAAACGTTCTGCAAGCCAGCGGCAAACAATACGTTATCGCCATTTGACTCTGTTGCTGTGTGCAGGGTGTACAAAATCTCACCAGCGTTTGAGGCAATCTTTACTGGCAAAGGCAATGGACCGTAGCCAATAGATTGAGGCACAACGTTACGCGCCTCAGTAAGCGCATTAGATAGACCCGGCTGGTCAGGTAGCCACTCACCAAATGGAATACGTTGTGTTGCCATGCTTTACTCTCTTAAATTGCCTTGATTGAAAGCGGTACACCAGAGTATTGACCAGTCTCGTTTGACTTATCAACAGAAGCAGATGCACGCTCATACATGGCAACCCATGTCTGCAACCTAGCGTCATTCATAATGTATGGCTCCGCTTCCAGCAATGAGGCGTATAGCAACATATCTGGGACGTTGACCAAAAACTCATTTGAGGCATTGCTGTCACCTAGAAAATCAGGCGCAGCGTAATACAACAAATTCAATGAATAAGCAAAATCTGGGGCTGGAGACAGTTGGAACTGCTCTGCAAGAATGGTGTACTCAGTAGGTTTGCCTGACGTTGAACTTACAGCGTTGCGAGACAATGCTGATGGGGAAACGTAGTTCAATGGCTGAGTTGGATTACCAACCACCACAAAGTCACGCGCCTCAAGAAAGTCAGTCGGCAAAGTAACCTTGTTGTTTCCAGCAGTTGCCGTCAATGTTGCAGATACAAGCATTTGACGAATACGCACCTCGCGGCGCATACGGCGCTCTGCAAGACCAATAAAGTCTGGTATTTGGTCTGTTAAGTCAGTCCGAGCCAGATAGTTGGCGACCGATGTCTTAAGGTCTGAATATGTACTTAAACTCATATATTCCCCGGTCTAGTGCGGAAGAAACGATTGTCAGGATGATTTAGCCAAGAGCGAAACTTCTTCTCATCCAGCACATGAAAGCCACGCATGATGCCCTGCTTATTCAAGTCATCAATAACGGTCAAAGGAATTGACGCCACCTTGTTGCCATATAAGTCATCAGACCACTTAGAACGTTCATCGTATTGATTGAACTCCTTGCGGTTTTGCTCAATGATTCCGCTTACGTCTTGGCGTGTTTCATATACAACACCACCATCGCCGTCAGCGTGCGCAACTGTTTTGCGAAACTCAGTATTTTCCATATTGACATTTTAGCCGTATTTGAATAAAGAAAAAAGCCCCAGACTTTTAATCTGAGGCTTCCTTCTTATCGCACTAGCTTATGACAAGTCAGCGATAACACCGTGAGCGGCTTCGTTCTTGACTTCCAAAGTAGCTTCGCAAATCAGTTGAGTCTTCTCAGAGTCACCAGTCTTTGCCAACTCGTTGGTAGCGAAAGGACGGAGGTAAGCAATTGCCAACATATCAGGGTCGATAACGAAAGCAGTCTCGTCACAGGCGTTGGTGGCGTTCATAAAGCGGTTAGGAACGACAGACATCGTGCCGAAATCGCTCAAGTAAACGTCAGCCGCGCCAATGATGGTCGTTGCTTCGTTGCTAGGAGCCATGTAACGCTGTGCGGCGATACCAGCAAAGGCTGAAACGGTCTGCTTGTGTGCAGGGTTGACCATCAGCACCTTGGGGTTGCCGCCAGCGGTGTAGACTTCCTTGACAACAGTCTTCAGGATAGCTTCCGTGAAAGTGCGGTCAGTACCGTCTGTACGGGCAGTAGTACCAGAAGCACCAGCCACGCCGTCAGTACCGAAATCACCGTTGGTTGCCAGCCATGCTTGCAGACCACCCAGAGTGCGTGCAGTAGAACTGTTACCAGCAGCAGCAACTTGGTTGCTCAACAGGGTCAATTCCATGTCGCGCTTGACTTCGCTAGAGGCTTTAGCCAACTGGTAAGCCTTTTCAGACTTACGACCTGCCTTGTCCACAGCTTCCAAAGTACCAGCGATTTGCACGGTCTTCTGGAAAATCTGGGTACGGTTGCCAGCGCGGGTAGTAACACCCATAGTAGCTGAAGAAGCGTCAGCACCTTCAACAGCGGCGTTGCTCAAAGAGGCAGCAGCCAATGAGTCAACTTGCCATTCGTGGTACACAGCGGTTGCCTTAGTCTTGCCAATGGAAGACATGAAAGGCGTGTCTGTGGGGCTGATGTTATAGATGATGTCTGACAGGTCTTCACGCTGACCAATAGCGGTATATGTTTGATAGGTAGCCATTTTTGATACTCCAAAAAATTACAAGAATCGTTCAAAAGCAGTTGCCGCATCACGGACTTTGCCCGTTTGACGCAACTTCTGCATCACTTTTTTATCTTGTGATGACTTGGTAGGAGGGTTTGAGGAACCTGCCTTCATGGTCTTGGGTGCTGACTGCACTTTCTTTAGTGCTTCAGGCTTAGACTTCTGTAAAGCATCGTACTTCATCGCCTTATACAAACTCAACACGGCGCGGTGGTCATAAATCGCACTCAACTCTTGGTCGCGGAATCCAATGGACTTGGCATAAGACATAATCTCTTTCTTAATGCTATTTCCATTCTCTCCCGCTAACTCTGGGATAGCCTGCGTCATTAACTGAGCCTCTTGTTGCAGGTGCGTCTGTAATTGGGCATCACGCTCGGCTTGTTGCTTTTCGGCAAGGCGTTGCTGCTCTGCGTTAATTACTGCGCGGCGCTTCTCAAGTTCAGTTCGCTCGGCAACCTTCACGGCATAGCCGATTGGGTCTGTTTCCTTTAGAGTTGCTAGGTCAACCTCATTGCCCATTTGCTGACCAAGGAACTGGTCAATTGCTTGTAGGCGTTGGGCATAGACCTCACGCTCTCGTTGCACTTCTGCCACTTTAGCGCGTTCGGCTTCAATTTCCTTGCGCTGCTCTGCTAGTGCTTGTGACTTCTGAGTGTAATCCTTGCTACGCTGGTAGCCGCTAATGAGTTCATCGAGGTCAACCTCTACCTCCTCGCCAGCCGCTTTCACCTTGAACTTTTTAGGTTCAGGTTCAGCATCATCAGCTTCTTCCACATCATCATCAGATTCTTCGGTGTATTCCACCTCTGAGTCTTCATCAGATGCTTCGACAACATCGTCATTCTCGTCCACAGGTTCTTCAGCAGGTTGGCGCTCATCGGCTCCGCTGTCGTCACCCATTAGCCCAAGAAAGGCAGATGCCGCAGAATTTACATTTAATGGTTCACTCCCGCTAGGGTTGGTGTCGTCCATAAGTCAGTCCAGTTTTCAACAGAATCCGTCTGTTAGCGGTTGCAACCCAAATGGTCACAAAATCTTCCACTTCTTTTCTTTAATCTTTGAGTCAGCCGCTAGGCTTTCAATGTGACCCATGATTAAGTCCAGAGTCTTGATAACGGTGTAAGCACGTTCCCTTGCCTCTACATCGTCATCATTAGTGCTAATTATGTCACTAATCTTTGCGTTTTTCAAATCATTGATGACTTCTGTAAAAAACCCATCTTCCAGTAATAACTGGGCGCGTTCACTTTTGGTCATCAATACCCTTTAATCTTTCCAACAATGTAGCACAGAGGCTCTAATACAAAGCGATATGCACGACCCAATGTGTCCCGCTTAGAGCCACGCATCTCAGCCCTCAAGTCTGCTGTACGGTGGCGTGCGATATGCTCCAAAGCAATGCGAACTGGTTTATTGTTGCGCTTATATGCCAAGTCAACCAAAGGCAAGAAAATAGCGTGATAGCCAGCTTCATGGGCTTTAGTCATCTTGTCTGCGCTGTACTTCAACCAAATGGCATTTCGGTATGAGCCAAAACCATATGATTGGTTCATTGCGGTACAGACAATCTTGCTTGAGCCGCCACCGCCGCCGCCGCTGTCACTTGAGTCGGCTTCGTCTGGGTTATTCCCAGCAGGGGCTACGCTTGGCGCAGTATAGTCGCCCCATGTAACCACTGAGCCATCGCCACTTCGGACAAAGGAGCCATCACCGCTAGTCACAATACCGCCAGTTTGTGATGTTGGTGTACCCATGCCGCCGTTGTCTGATGTGCCAACAACAGGTGTTGATGGGGCTGTGTTTGTCCACCCCTCAAGCTCATTCATTGCCGCAATTGGGTCGCCGACAGGAGATGTTGGTTGACCAATAGCCGCCATAAACGCATCGTTACTTGCCGCAGGCGACCATGACTGGGTAGCACTAGGCGCAATTGTCGTTGGTACAACCCCAAAATCAAGCGATGCCGCATTGGTCGCTTGGTCCAAGGTCATGCCTTGAGAAACGTAATCGTTTATTGCCGCACCAACGGCTTGACCGATGACACCAACTTGGTCAGGTGTTAGTGTGGATTGATTGCCAGCATTTGCCAATAGACCTTGGCTAATCGCAGCGACAGGGTTTGTGGCTGGGTCTTGTGCCGCATCAAAATAGCCGTACATTGATTCTGGGCTACTGAACTGGCTAGACAACGCCCTTGCATTTTCAACGCCTTGCTCTTGTTGCCCAATGGCTCCAAGAAGTGTGGACTTCAAGGAACTAGCGCCCATATTAGGCTCGCCGCCATAAGCGCCAACACCAGTCTGCATGGCATTGGCTAACTGAGCGTTTTGATAGCCTTGTGCCGCGCCAATCGCCAAGCCAGCGCCGGGGATAAGTGAGCCAATTAAGTTTTGACCAATTCGGGGAATCTGCAATGCGTTCCAAGACGCATAAGGGTCATTGGGGTCGTATGTACCCAAATTTGATGTTGGGCTGTCACCGCCATACACAGAGCCTGTGGCAACCTGTTCAGCAACCTCAGTAGGTAGGTTGCTTGAATAAGCATTGATGTCAAACTCGCCGGGTGTAAACCAGCTAGGCGCTGTTACAGGCGTGCCACTTCCACCAGTGCCAAAAGTATCGTCAATAAATCGTCCAGCCCCATAGCTACCTCCAGAATGTGTGAATGTCTGAGGAGTATATTGCGACTGGATTGCCGCCAATATAGGGTCTAACCCTAATGCTTGCGGATTCGGACCTTGCACCACATCAGCACCCACCATTGGGTTGGTCGTGCCGCCTGTGACTGTTACAGGAAAATATGATGCAAAGTTATCTGCCATAGTTTTAGCCCGGAATCTCAACGTTGCTAGTAATGCCAGCGGCGACCTTTGAAGCCTTAATCTGCGCCTCAACCTCAAACTCCTGCTGTTTCATCTGGAGTTCAGCCACTAGCTTCTGACGGTCAAAGTCCATCTGTGCGGCAAACTTCTCACGCTGGAGTTGCAAATCAGCCGCAGCCTTCTCGCGTGCCAGTTGGATGTCAGCTTGAGCCTTGGCTTGTTGAGTCTGCAAATCAGCTTGTGCTTTAGCTTGTGAGGCTTGAATGTCAGCCTGCATCTTAGACATAGCCATTTGCATAGCTGGGTCAGCTTGTTGCTCTTGTGGAGGTGGGTTCTGCAACTGCTGGTCAACCTCTGGAGGAATTGCCTTATAGAACTCAGCAGAGTCCTTAAAGCCAGCCGCCTCAACCATGCGACCCAATGTGTTGCGATACTGTGCCGGGCTGACGTAGGGGTTAGCCATGCCAAATGCACCCAACAATTGCTCTTGCTTCTGCACAATCATGCCAAGCATAGCCATCTGCTCTTGGCGGTTGCCAGCGCCCAAACCTACGTTCACAGATACATCGTATTGAGTTGACCATGTGCGTGGGTCAATCGAGATGTATTCGTTGCGTAAGCGAATGATGCGGTCTTTGTTCTGGTACTTTGTGACCAAGTGCATAATGCCCTTGAACAGGTCTTTAACGCCTGTCTCAGCAAAGATACGCGCTACCATCTCAATCTTGCCAGCCCCAGCTTGTTGCATAGAAGCAACTGCCGCTGCCGTAACGTTTTGCAGGATTGATGGGTCTAAGCCCTGAGAAGCATCAGAAACGCCTGTTCGCTTGCTTGCGGTCTGGTCTAAGTATTCCAGCATTGGGAATGACTGAGCCGCAATAGACTGCACGTTCAACTGTTGCACAGCGCCCTGAGACTTGGCTCGGATAACGCCACCAGCAGTGCTAGTCAGCAAGTCATCTAAGTTAACCTGACCCTCAACAGCCACCACTCGGGCGTTGTTGGTCAAATACAGGTTGTCCAGCATCTGACGCAGGATTGTAGTCTTGATTAGCTGAATGTCGTTTGTACGGTCAGCGAATGATTGACCAAAGAACTTGTGCGGGATTGGAATCGGGCAGATTGAGTAGAACGGCACATAATCCGTTTCTTCCTCGCTCAGAATCTCGTTACCAGCGTAGAACACTTGGCGCAACTCAGCGATGCCGTCACCGTCCATGTCAGCGCGGATATAGCACTCATAGACCTCGATGTCCTGCATTGCAGGGTCAAGGCTTTGTGTGTCCTCTGGCTGCTCACTTTGCTGATAGCGGATAACGCGCTCTGGGTTGTAGGTCAAGGTGTCACCCAAGGGCAAGCCCTCAACTACATCCCTATCGAAGCCCATAGCAATCAAGTCACCACGGCTAATAATGCGGCGGTGGGCAACGAATGGCGCGTCAGCCATCTTGCGCGCCTTCTTGCTGATAATGAACTCCTCTGGTGGTACGTTCTCAATCTGAACGCGACCAGACTTCATCTTCTTCTTGACCGTGATGTTGTGGATGCCGTACACCGCAGGCATACCATCCTGCCCCATAGCAGGCATACCCATCTGGTCTAAAACTGGAAACTCTTGGCTATCCTGCTCGACAACTTCAATCTCCTTGTCGCTCATCAGCATTGCCAACTCGTCATCGGTCAAGCCCTCATAGGACTCTTTGGTGACATCTTCCTTGTCTTCCCAATACGCCTTAACGATACCGTTCTTCTGCAACAGCGCGTCTTTAAACCAATCGTGGAAAATCATCACACCATCGTTGTCTTTCAACAAGATGTAATTGCAATAATCTGTGGCTTGCTTGGCGCTAGGCTCATCGCCGGGAGATACGGGGTCAAACTGGGCAACTTCATCGGATGCGGTAAAGATACGCACCAATGCTGGCAATGCGCCATCAATAGCTTCGGCTACTTCGCCAGTGACGATTGAGGATTTGCCCTCTACCTCGTTACCGTAAGGTTGACGCAAGTAAGACTGCAAAGCATATTTGCGGTCTGCTACGGTTTCGGTTTCAATGAAACCAATGGCGTCATCAATCTCAGCTTCGAGAATCGCCTTTAGTTGATTCGTGTCCATCTTGTTCCTTTGGCGGTCTGCCCCGCTTTGGCTTGTTGTCCAATTGTAAGGCATTTAACATATTTTCCACAACCTGTAAACGCCTTTCCATTTCCTTTAGTCTGGCTTCAGTATTTCCCTGCGGCATTAAGTACATTACACGACCCACTTTGCTGGTTTGTTGATAGATTCACCCCACGTTGACGCTGTTTCATCTAAGCCAATAGCGAGATACCGAAAGGCATCAGAGCCGTGGCTTGACCAGTCATGTAAGGGGCGCTCAAAGAAAATCTTACGCTTCTCGTCGTATGCTCTACGGTAGTTTCGTAGGCAATTAAGTCCAATTTGCACTTGTGGCACATTGAACCAGCATCTTGGCAACAATCGTCGCACGGCTTGGATTCCGTCATCAACTGACATACGCGGTGCAACCTTAATCTCAAGTCCTGCATCTTGTAATACCTCCAAACGGCTTTTGCCAGTTCCAAGCTCCCTGACTTGTACGTCATGCGGGAGTATATGCTCTGCCTTGTGGTAATCGTTATCTCGTAGCCATTTAACGTAATTATCCAAGCCTACTCCGTGGTTTTCGTAGTAGTCGATGAGTCTGATTTCCGAGCCAGCAATCTGAGCCACCCAAATGGAAGTCGAATCACCCATACCCAAGTCCCAAGCCGTAATAGTCCGACATATATCATCCCTCGGGATTGACTGAATATGATTGTCGTCTTCCAGCTTATTGATGATTTGCCCATAGTAGCTACCCTCCACGGCGGCATCAAAGGAACACTCAAACTCTTGGCGGTACTTGTCTTCCCCCATCTCAGCCTTGGCTGCGGCAAGCTCCTTGGCGTCAACCACCCCAGTCTCTGAGGCTTTGAACTCTAGCAAGCCCCAGTCTTTATCAACAAGCGCCCTGTCTCGTAGCTCCTTGAAGTGGTTGTGACCTTTGGGTGTGCCAATGAATAAGCACCAACCCTTGCGGTCTGCTAATGCCGGGCGAATAATGTCTGTCCAGATAACTGGGTTCTGGTCGCCAATCTCGTCCAAGATGACGCCATCAAAGTATTGACCACGCAATGAATCAGGGTTGTCAGAGCCGTACAACTGGATGCGTCTGCCCCAGAAGTCAACCCTCAACTCAGATATGTTGGCAGTCCCACCCAGAGGCTCAACGTACTTTACAAGGTAGTCCCATGCCACCCGCTTGGCTTGTCCGTATGTTGGCGCAATGTAGGCGTAGCGTGGTGCTTCCTTTTCATTGAGGACAGAACTCATTATCAAATGGTTGATAGCTGAGACTGTCTTACCCATCCTGCGATGAGCCACAACGACAGAGAACCGCTTTGAATCTACAAGGTCGTGAATCTGCTGTTGTTGTGTTCTTGGAGCGTACTTGATTTCGATTACTTCAGCCATGTAATCTTCATCTCCACTGGACCGCTGTTCTCTCCAGTATGCTCAGTTCGTGCTAGTTTGGGTGTGGCGAACTCTGCCAGCTTGGACAGAATATCTAATGCGCCCTTGGGGTCTGGCTTGAGTTGGTCGCCATCACCGTTGGCAACTGTTTGCAGCCACTTAGAGACGTTTTCTGCGTTACCCTCTAGTAGGTCATTAACCGTGTCTCTAAACGCCTTGGTAGCCTTATTAACGGCTCCCTTTGGTCTTCCTCGACCCCGATTTGTAAGGTTTGCGGAATTTCCGCTTTCTATTTTATTCATATTCACTCCCTATTGGGTTGGTGAGGTTGATAGGATTAGTCTATTACCACTTGGTCTTGTTTGCCCAGTAAGCGGCGCTCATTTTACCCTTAGATATGTTTTCTGCGTGTCTAGCCTTGAATGATTCTCGGCGTGCTTTGTCGGCACTTGACTCACCTTCCTTTTTTGGTGAGCCACTTACACCTTGTTGACCGAAGCGAATCAGCTTTACCTCGTCACCAGACTTAGCCAATACTGCATGGCTCTTGGTCGGATGGCTTGGCGTCCTCTTAGGCTTGTTGTAGCCAGAGAATTGTTCTTTGCCTCGTTTAATCATAACAAACCACCTTGAGCAATAGTCTCATCGTTGCGTTCCAAGATGTTCAACAAACCTTCGTTCTTTGGGAACACAACAAAGTTTGATGTTCCGGGCAAAACTTCAACACCAAAACCTTCCGCTTGTTTTTGTTGTATGTAGTCGTCCAGAGTGTTTTTGCTACCAAAGGTAATTTCATCCCCATACGGCTTGCCTTTGTATGTGGTCCTAGCCTTATACAAGCCTCTGCTACCTTCATCCAAATACTTAACGCCGGGTATTCCAGCCTGACGCATAGCTTCTGCACCAGCAGCGCGTTTAGCATCCATAGCAACAATTAAGTCACCACCAAGGTCATCCATATTTAAACCGTACTGCTTTGCTAGCTTTTGAATCTCTGGTGTCTGCTTACCAAGCTCTTCATCCCAGTTGAGCATTTTAGCTATTTGCTCGTCTGGCAAGTCAATCTTGTACAAGTTCCCTGCTAGTGGTTTTAAACCTCCAGCTTCTTTAACTCGATTCAAAATAGTTAAATCTTGCAAAGCCAAGTTTGCAGACGGTGAATCACTTTTTGAAATTTGCTCTGCTTTTGCAATTGCATTATCTAAATCACCCCTGTTTGCTAGTGAGCGAACATTTAAGTGCTTCAATACAGATGGATTAAAAACCTCTCCACCAACATCAAACATATCCCTTGAAACTGTTTTTTGGTATTGCTCTGCTGTTGGTCTTGCTTCAGCAGCATAATGACCGTATGCGTAAGCCTGTGCGCCCTCACCAGAACCAATCTTAGTGGGGTCAAATGCGCTAAACTTGTATGGGCTACCGTGGAACACCGTCATACCAACTGGCATAATCGTGGACGCCATATCCAGATAGTCTTGCGCCAACTGGTCAGCCGCAGCTTGGTCTGTTACCCGCAATGGGTTAGTAGGGTCGCCATAAGCTATTTGCTGTAATTGCTCCCTAGCCTTTGCGCGGTCCATCGTCCCTTGAATCGTGCGCTTCATGTCCCCAATGGGGTCTGTTGCTAGTGCGGTGGCGCGTTCCTTGACGTAACTTACAGGAGCCTCAAGCAAGCCACCAATACCGCCTAACAGCGATTGGAGTCCTAACTTCTTGCGCTCGTCTTCCGCTACTTGTGCGGCAAACGCATAGGCTTCTGGGTCGTCAAGTAGGGATGGCATTACTTTTTCCGCTTGGCTTGAGACATAGCAATGGCTACTGCCTGCTTCTGGCTCTTGACTGGTTTACCGTAGCTGGTCTTGAGCATACCCTCGCCATACTCACGCATGGTTTTGGCTACTTTAGCCTTGGCAGCTTTAGGCATCTTCTGATTCGTAGTTCCCATTATCTTCTCCGTTAGAGTAGTCTGAGCCTTCTTCCATTTCCTGCTCGGCTTCTTCCCATGCCTTGCAGGTGCGTAAGTTGTGGCAGATAAAATCCCACTTGGAACACCAACCGCGACCGCCACCATCGGCGTCAAACTTGTCTTGTGGCACTACGTCCATCTTGGCAAGCATATCGGGGCTGTCGTTGAAGTATTCGCAGTTAGCGCACAGGTTACGCTTGGCTTGGTCTGGGCTAATGCGCCATACAACTGAAAGCGCACGCCAGTAATCAGAATTGTCGACCTTGGTTTTTTCGGGACCGAGCATCCAGTTTTTCATCAAGAAGTCGCGTGTTTCTGCGTTCTTCTTCTTTGTCGTCAATGGCTCATCGCCACCTTCAGACATAATTTCAATTGAAAGCAAGCCCATAAAAGCCCCAAGTAGTTTGTGACATTTTATCAAAAAAACGCCCACTGGGGTAGTAGGCGTAAGTTGGTGCAACACCAACAGGAGAACTATGTTTAGTCTACGCGCTCTTTTGCTAAACGTCTAGCCTCTGCCCGGTAGTGTCTGGCGATTTCCTCTAGCCCCTCTTTTGTGTATTTTCGTAACACGTTGTCGCTCTCTAATTGCTCAAGCCTTTCCAGACCAATACGCTCCAATAGGCGCTTTCGGTACTCGACCGCATTTCCTGCCAAGTGACGGTTACATTTTTTGCATTGCGCCCAACAGTTTAATTCGCAAAACCTCATATGTGGCGCAGAGCCAACCGAGCGAAAGTGACCAGCGTCGAACGTGTTTGGTTCGCTGCCTAGTGGTGTATCGCATGAGATACAGTTCTTTCCCCTATCCCGCTCTCTAATGTAGGCGTTGAACGCTGTCTGGGCTTTCTTGACCAACTGGGGTTTCGTCTGGAGCGCATCCAGCTTCAGCTTGGTTTCTTTCTTGTCTTTTTTTTCGACGACCTTACGCGCAACTTTCATCGCACAGGATGGACCACACACGC